>Ga0208434_1001428_pt1 | contig 9700 bp, 5 predicted proteins | sample 13_taG_FD_184086 | JGI IMG/M metagenome (GOLD analysis project Ga0208434, IMG submission 184086) | Marine viral communities from the Subarctic Pacific Ocean - 13_ETSP_OMZ_AT15268 metaG (SPAdes) (version 2) | ecosystem: Environmental > Aquatic > Marine > Oceanic | place: Pacific Ocean | collected... | reverse complement strand
GAGTCAATGTTGAATTGGGCTGCATGGCTTGGGTTCGAGCCCGTTGGCATCTCTGATTATAAAAATGCACAATATGTTGAATTTGTGCGTTGCAATCCTGCGAAAAATTATGTTTCACATGAAACATCACGGCCCGTAATGCACTGAGAAGCCCAATAGGATACCTTCGTTGATGATGCCACACGGATAACCAGATGCCCGTAACAACAACTTAGGAACTGTAAAATGGCTAATACAATCGACCAAGCCTTTATCAAGCAGTTTGAAACCGATGTGCATCTTGCTTATCAGCGCATGGGTTCCAAGCTTCGCAACACTATTCGCTCAACAAACGTAACTGGTTCTGTTGCTCGCTTCCAAAAAATTGGAGCCGGTGCAGCATCAACTAAAACACGCAATGGTGACGTTACCGCAATGGAATTGGCGCACACCAACGTTGAAGCAACCATGGCAGACTTCTATGCTGCGGAATACATCGACAAACTTGACGAGTTGAAAATCAATATCAACGAGCGTCAAGCTGTTGCTGAGTCTGCTGCTTCTGCATTGGGTCGCAAAACTGATGACATTATCACCACAGCAATGGATGCCGGTGCTAACTCAACTCAGATTGCTGACACTACTGGTGCTTTGGCAAAAGCTGACTTGCTTTCAATCTTTGAAACATTCGGTTCTGCTGACATTCCAGAAGACGGACAGCGCTATATTGCTATGGCTCCTGCTGGTTTTGCTGACTTATTTAACATCAATGAGTTTGCATCATCTGACTTTGTTGGTCCACAAAACTTGCCATTTGCCGGCGGCATGACAATGAAAGAATTCTTGGGCTTCAAGATCTTCTCAACGTCTGCGGTAGCTGGTGGTAAGAACTTTGCGTACCACATGCGAGCAGTTGGCATTGGCGTAAACTCTGATGTCACGACTGAAGTAAACTATGTGCCACAAAAAGTGTCACACCTTGCGACATCAATGATGTCTATGGGTTCTGTTGTTATTGATGACAACGGCGTTTACGAAGTCTTAGACAACAACTAAAGGGTCGGGGGCTACGGCCCCCTTCTCTCTTTCAGAGGATTAGACATGGCAGTATCTAGTACACACGCAAGCTCACCAATAGATGTTTGCAGTCGCGCTCTAATCCTTATTGGTGCTGAGCCAATTACTTCATTTGATGATGGCAACAACGAAGCATTGATCGCATCTAATATGTATGAAGATGTTGCTCGCTCTGCTTTGGTAAACTGTCGCTGGCGGTTTGCAACAAACCAAGCCGTTATGAATAGATTGAGTGAAGCGCCAACTGGCCGCTTCGATGCGGCTTATCAGCTACCTAGTGGCTGGCTAATGACACATGCTGTTACTGTAAACGACACACCCATTCAGTATCAGACATATGGAAGCAAATTGTTTTGCGATGAATCCGCTTCTTCTGAGCTAGTCTTAGATTACACATATCGTGCAGAAGAACAGGATTGGCCTTCATATTTTACTGTTGCTGTTCAGTATGAGTTAGCCGCAGTGTTTGCTGTTGGTCTAGCGAGAGATCAGGGGTTGGCTGGACTAATGGCACAGCAAGCTCAGATATTCATGATAAAAGCTCGTGGCTTAGACTCGCAGCAACAAACCACGCGAAAGCTAAACACGAATCGGTTTATATCAAATAGGCGTACATAATGCAGAAGGTTAAGGTTCCACTAACAAACTTCCAGTTTGGTGAAGTTAGCCCCTCTTTGTATTCTAGGACTGACACGCCAATCTACAATCAATCGGCTCAGCGCGTTGAGAACTTCTTTCTCCGATCTGAGGGCGGGGTAATTAAGCGATCTGGTTTAAAAAACATTTACCAGTATGACATTGCAATCAACACATCAAAGCGGCAGCAAAGCCGCTTATTGCCTTTTATATTCTCCGATGACGAGCAGTACATTATTTCGCTTGAGCATGAGAAGATCCGTGTCTTTCAGATAAGCCCTTCGACTGGTGCTGTTTCATTAATCCAAACGATTACTGCCAACGTAAATAGTGCAACGCTTCCTTTCGATCATAACTATTTGCACGAATATACATATGCCCAAGCTGGCGATGTTATGTTCTTAGCTCATCCAACATTTGTACCACAGCAACTTGTAAGAACAGGGCTTACCACATTTCAGGTTGAGTCATTTCAGTTTGACCAAAAGTCGGATGCAACAAAGGTTTATCAGCCTTACTACAAGTTTCAGTCTGCTGGTATGACTTTAGATCCGTCTGCGTCTAGTGGCAGCGGCGTAACTCTAACAACCAGTGGAGCGTATTGGGATACGAGCAGCCCATCAAAGCATGTAGGCACAACCGTTAGATACAACGGCAATGAGATTGAGATTACTGGCGTGACAAGCTCTACTGTTGCAACTGGTGATATACTTGATTCCTTGAAGGTTACGCTTAGCGCAAACTCTATTAAGACCAATGAGGGCTCAAATGTTATTGAGGTTATACTGGCGAATCATGGATTGTCTGTTGGCAATTCGATTACGGTATCAAATGCGGGCACAATTGGTGGCATTTCAATAAACCAACTTAACGGCTCTCGCACTGTAGCGGGCGTTCTTAGTGATGATAAGTTTACATTTACAGCTGGATCATCTGCTAATGCTTCTGAGCTTGGTGGCGGCACACCAGATATAACAACACATGCACCAACTACATCTTGGGATGAGCAGTCCTATTCATCGCTGCGGGGCTTTCCCTCAGCGGTTACATTCCATGAAAACAGATTGGTATTTGGTGGAACCTTGGCGCAGCCAGATTCAATTTGGTTTAGTAAGATTGCATCGTACTACAACTTTGATGTTGGTGAAGCGAAGGACAATGAATCAATTCACCTCACTGCATCTGTTGGTGAGATTCAGCAAATCCGTCATTTGATTTCTAATCGTGACTTGCAAGTATTCACTGCATCTTCTGAGATGTATGTACCGGCGTTTCAAAACCAGCCGGTAACACCAACCAATGCACAGGTCAGGCGTCAAACACCTTTTGGTTCTGGTTATGAAAGACCGCAAGCAATTGATGGTGCAACACTGTTTATTCAAAAGGGCGGTCAGATTGTTAGGGAGTATATCTTTAGCGATGGTGAGGCTGCATATGTTGCTAGCCCTATATCAACGATATCATCACACTTAATTAAATCACCAATAGAAATGAACACGCTTTATGGAGCGTTAAGCAGGTCTGAGAGCTATGTCTTTATTTTAAATGACGATGGCACGATGGCAGTCTTTAACTCCAATCGAGCAGAGCAACGCGCTGGCTGGGTTGAGTTTACTACCAATGGTGTATTCCATTCGACTGTAACGATTGATGATCGTGTGTTTGCTAATGTTGAATATGATTTAGGTGATGGCACAGAAAAGATTGTTTTATGTGAGTTCAATGCTGGCTTTAATACAGACATGGCTAAAGAGTACAGCGGAACGGCTGGTGTATTTAATGTTTCCTCTGACTTTAATAATGGGGCTGTTGTTCAGGTTGTAGACGGTAATAACTTTGTTGGAGAGTTTACTGTGACTTCTGGCAATGTAGATGTTTCTGGCGTTGATGCATCCCTAACAACTGCTGAGATTGGATATAAGTTCAACGTAGAGCTAACCACAAATCCTATTGACGCTTCTGTTGGCACCGGCCCTTTAACGGGAACGCCTAGAAGCTTAGGTAGCGTTTACTTAGATTTGAACAGTACTTTATCATGCAAGGTAAATGGCACCGCTTTGATTATTAGAAACGTAACTGATGATCTGTCCTTACAGACAGCGGCGTTTACTGGAAAGAAAGAGTTTAGGTTGATGGGTTATAGTCGTGACCCACAGATTACCATTACGCAAGATGCACCACTAAACTTGCAAATAAATGGTCTAGTAGCGGAGTTAATATTCTAATGAGTTTTTTCCAAGTATTAGGAATGGGCTTAAGCCTGATGGGTGGCAACGAAGCCGCTAGAGCACAGGAAGAAGAGTCTAAGCAAACCGCAGAAAACATGATTACCGATAGAATTATCGGTGAAGCACAAGCCGCGCAGCAACAGAATATGCGCTATCAACAATACTTTGATGACCTCGCAAGCAACGAAGCAACATTGCTTTTCAACAGAGATATCGACTCTAGCATGGAGGCTTTCTTTGAGGGCCAAAAAGAAGTTGCGTTTGATGATTTGGCTATAATGCAAACTCAGGCTGGGCTGGAGTCAGGGAAGAGAACTGTTCAGTCTTTAGTTGAGGTTCAGCGCGGGAGGAATGAAGCTAGGGCTACAAGGATTAGAACTTACTCTAACTTTGCGACTGGTATGCATGACTTGCAAAAATCTAGTGGAGGCTTCTTCTAATGGCTCAAATAATTCGTAGAGCAAGACAGCAATTCAACCAACCAATCGGCGTTGTTCGCATGGACACTGGCGCTGCTGAGGTTGCTAATGCATTTGCTGAAGCCGGTGAGTCAATTCGCAGACAAGCCTATCAGGTAGATGCTGAAGAAGCTAAGAAGCGCGGTGAAGAAGCTGCGGCTGCGGCTCCTTCTATAAAGCTAAGAGCATACAAAGATGGTGAGCCAGTAGACCTTAGCCCACCTGAAGGCTTTGGAAGAATAGCTAGGGAATCTTATCGCGCTGTTATTGAGCGTAGGTTCCTTGAAACTATGGACACTGATATTCGCCTTAAGTCAAAAGAGCTTGCTGGCAAGTATGATCGCAGTCCACTTCAGTATGACAATGCAATGCAAGCTTACTTGGATGGGCTTGCTGAAAGCACTGAGGGTCGCTTCAAACAGTTTGTTGTTGACTCTGGTAGCGCGATTAAGGAAAGCACTCATCTTGGTTTAGTGGATGAAGCTCGCACTCGTGCTCGCGCAGATGCAGCGCAACACATTGTTTCTACTAATTCTGAATTTAATAAACAAATCAGAATGGAGTCTCGCACTGGAAACTTTAGTGCTGTTGATAAAATAATTGAAGAAAGAGAACAGGCTACACTTGAAGGCGAGGGCGCTGGATTAAAGGTTGGATCAAGCTCTATTGTTGCTAGTGAAATGGCTGGCGCTGCTGCTGCTGAATACCTTGTTACTCAGATGAATACCTTAAGCAGGACTAACAGGGAAAGAATTTTAGCTGCTATTACTTCAAACTACTCTCTTCCTTCTGGTGGAGAAGCAGAGAAAGTCTACCAGAACGTTGCAAAGTATATTGATGCAAACAATAAGCAGTCAGTTGTTGCTGAGTTAAATGCAGCGAAGGGAGACTTAGACGCTCTTGATGCGGCAATAAAAGCTGAAGCGGCTCAAGCTGGAATCGCATCAAGGCAAGATCAGCTTTTTGAATTAAAAACAGCTGAAGAAAATATTCTACACAATGCAGCTAGAATAGCAGGTGAAGCTTTTTATGGCGAAGGTGAGGTGGATATAGAAACAGCCTTATTTGCTACTTCAGGTACATTGCAAGCAGAGCTTAGAGAGCTTGAAACATATAGACGAAGCAATCAGCAGTTCAGTCAAACTGACTACGAAAGAGAATCGGATGAATTAAGGCGAGCCGCTCTGTCTCCATTTATTACCAGAGCCGTTGCTGAGGGCGGCTCAGAAACATTCCGTCAAGCTCTTGTTACCAGAAGTCCAGACGCAATTGCAAAGCTAACAGAAAATCAACAAGACGTTATTGCTGGCATTTACAAATATGAATTATTTGATGGGTCAGCTGATGACATAGCTTTTGTTAGCCCATTAATATCTCAAGCTTCTTCTTCAATAGAAGAGGCCCACCTAAGGCAACAAGAGGTTATTGATCTTCAAACCGGCTTTTATGAACTTATAGAACAGGGTGAGGCAAATGGCTTTGATTCAACCAATATGGACGATTACCTTGAAAAGGCAAAAGGTATTAATCCAGCTATAGCAGAAGAACTTAACCAGAAGTATAACTTCTTTGTTGCTAAAGAAGACTTTAGCAGAATATCTAATTTTGTTTCTTCTACTGCACCTGATGGCGCTGGGTCTTTAGCAATTGATAGCATTGTTGCTTATATAAATAGTGGAGACGAAACGGGTATAACGGAAACACTTAAAGGATTATCTGATGTTGCTTTAGAAGGTCTTTTACCAAAGCAACGTGAACAGATTGAAACTCACCTTCGCAGCATTTCTTCTGGTTTAAAAAAAGAAGAAGCCGCTCAAGTTGCTGCAAAAAAAACTAGCGCAAAAATTGCTGCGTTTAAATCGGATATGCTTAATAGAGGCTCAAAGGAAGCTCAGGATATTTCTGAAGCAATAGTCTTAAGTAACGGGTTTGATATATCTAACCTAGAAACTCTTACGCCAGAAATAGAACAGACTATGGCAAAGGCCTTGCCTACGTTCTTAGTAAATTCTCTTAACAACCTTGCCGCCGGTCAAGGGGATCCTAATGCGCAGAATGCGCTTTCTATTTACGCTAGGCTTAGAGATTATCAGATAACAATGTCTGAAGGTTTAGGGCTGCAAGCAAATAGAATTAATGCGCTTAATGATATTATTAGTGTTGATCGTCAGATGATGCTTAACAAAATGCTTATTGGCACGGTAAATGGAATTTACTCTACAGCAAATGAGGCATCTATTGAAGTTGCTAAACTAATGAAGACAAGCCCGTCCAAGGCGGCTGAAAATGTTTCTGCGTTTTTTAGAGACAGTAAGGGAAATTCAATATCACCAGAAAAATATGTAAGCGAAACTCTTGATGACATGGATCCTTACTTAATAAAAGATTTTGGCATTATGGCTAAGCTATTAGCGGCCAAGGGGTTTGAACCTGAAGAGGTTAAAGAACAATTAGTTGGTCAGTATGATAATCGCTACAAAGAATCAAAGTATGTTTTTGATGGGACTAGAGGTTTTAACAACCAAGGCCGCAGTCGTTTTGCCTTAAGCGCTGCAATGCCTGACCCTAGAAGGGAATCATATTTTATTAATAAGGTTGAAAACCAGCTTCTATCTATGGGCTACACATTATTTAATCACAATGACGGCTCATCAATGTCTAGCACAGATGTCTTTGATCCTGTTGTTCTTGTGCCTTTGTTTCCTAACGTATCTACTGCACAGCAATTATATCAGGCATTTAAGGTCATAGATGAGGGCGGATCTAAAGTTATTGAACCCTTAAGGTTGGATGATGGATCAATGCCAGCCTTTAATATTTCTGATGAAACAAAAGAATTTGGTTCTGATTTAGAAATAACTAAAGCCAAAACTTACGAGCAACTGGAGGGGGATGCTAAGGTTCACAGATACCTTCAGGAAAATGGATTAATGTCAGGAGCGCCGCTTAACTAATGTTTGATGCATCAAAAGTAGTAATGCCGCAGCTAGAAGCGGATGTTGGTTTAATAGCTGAACGAGATAAAGCAACATTTACTGAAACTCTTGGCGCTTTAATAGGTCAGTATGAGCCTGTTGTTACGAACTTTGTAGATTCTTTTGATCGTGAGATGCTTCAAGAAGACCCTGACTTTGATGTAGCTAAGGGGGTTTTTGATTTACCAGAAGAGTATCACGAGTATAGCTCTGCGCTTCTCTACGCAAAGAACGATCAGCACTTAAACTATTTGGTTAATCGTGTTGATGGAATGATTGAGCGGAGACAGACAATACAAAACTCTACGGTCGGCAATGTATTGCTGGCTTCTTTTTTCGATCCAATCAATCTTATTTCTCTGCCTATTGGTGTAACAACTGGCGTTGCTAAAAGCGCACTGCGTACTGGCGTTGCAACATCAGCTATTGTTGCCGGTCAAGAAGCCCTGTTTGCTACTACAGATCCAACAAAAACATTTGGTGAAGCTGCTATTGGTATTGGTACTGCTGGCATTGCTGGCGGTGCTTTGGGTGGTCTTGCTGGTTTTGTTAAAGGTAAATTTTCTGGTGATGTTGTAACTAAGGTTGCAAATGATATCGATGACGAAGTGGAGGCAATGAGTGGCCCCGCTGATCCTACGCTTGCTGAAAACTGGTGGACAGATAGCTGGGCGTTTAGAATGTCTACATCACCACAGAAACGAAATCTACAAAACAAAAAGGTTCCGGTTGCCACTAAGCAATTTCACTATGATATCTCTGGTGATAATGGATCACTAACCAAAGCACATCAGAATGGCAAAACATTAGGGCGCAGCGTACACTTAGACAAAGCAAACTATCAGGCTGAAATGCACCAGCTATACAATGATATGTTTACTGTCTTTGCTAGAGCAGATAACAAGGGCGTTACTAAGATATTTGATTATGCTTTTGATGGGGTAAAGCCTCGCCAAAAAGATATGATGAAGTTCTTTGATATTGCTTCTCGTAAAAGAATTACCAAAGCAGAGCCAGCAAACGCATATGAAGCTGAGATGATTAGTTTGCTAGATAAGTTTTATGGCAAGTGGGAAACCCGCCTAACTGAAACTGGCTTAATGGGCACAAGAACCTTCTATGAAAAGCAGCAAGAGTTCTGGGGTAAAATTATTGCTAGGCGTGAAGAGGGTCTTGAGAGGCTCATGCGGCGTAATGGTGTTACTAAAGTAAACAATAAGCTTACGGATTATGGCAAGAAGATAGCTGAGTTCAAAAACAAGATTGCTGAATACAAAGCTCACCTAGATGAAGTGAATGAAACTGTTGAGTTCCTAAAGGGGCAGGACGGAATGAAGCCGCCTAATGAGGATGTGTTCTTCCCTCGTTACTGGAATGCTGATGCTATTAGCAAAAACAGGGACAAGCTGGTTGCTATATTAGCTGACTGGTACAAGAAGAATCCTCAGACAATTATGTTTACACCTGAGAGCCCAATCACAAGGGTTGATCTTGATACTAGCCCTGAAGCCATTATTCGCAGAGCCAATGAAACTGTAGATAAGATTATAAAGACTGATGATGAGGGGGCATTTGAGAATGCCTTCTTTGGCTATGGAAAGTCTAAGCACTTCATGCACCGCGCTCTGGATATACCTAATGAGTTGGTCTTAGATTTTATTCACACTAATCCATTTGAAGTTTCTATGCAGTACAATGCGCGTGTTGCTCCACGTTATGCATTTGCCAAGAAGTTTGATGGACGTAGCTTTGATGAAATGCTTGACGAGCAAGTGTTTGATATGATGTTAAACACAAAGATGGATCTTGATGAGATCAATGAAGTCGCAGCTAATATCCGCACTGACTATGATCGGGTCATGAATGCAACACTTCGCAAGCCTCACACCTTTTCACAGAAAGCCGTTCAGCGTCTTCGTGAGGTTGCTTCACTAAACTACCTTGGGTCTGCTGGTATTGCTTCTATTTCTGAGTTTGGCCGCATCATGGCAGAGCATGGCGTTGGCAAAACAATGAAGGGCTTGATTGCTAGGCACACAGATCAGAAGGTAAAGTTGTCAGTCAAGGAGGCTGCTAAGGCTGGTGAGGCTCTTGAAGGAATGTTCTTGAGCGCTGGTATGCGTTTCTCTGACGATCTGGCCTCTAACCCATTGTATCACAATCTGTGGGAAAGAGGAGTTGATGCGTTCTACATTCTCAATGGCCTGACCCCGATTACAAAGTATCTTAAGGAGCTAGATGCTGTTGTAAGGCAGGATCACATTATAGATATTGCAAAGCGTAAGCTTGATGGTGATGAGGTAACGCAGTCTGAGCTAGAGTATGTTCGTCGCTATGACCTAGACGA
>Ga0208434_1001426_pt1 | contig 9714 bp, 6 predicted proteins | sample 13_taG_FD_184086 | JGI IMG/M metagenome (GOLD analysis project Ga0208434, IMG submission 184086) | Marine viral communities from the Subarctic Pacific Ocean - 13_ETSP_OMZ_AT15268 metaG (SPAdes) (version 2) | ecosystem: Environmental > Aquatic > Marine > Oceanic | place: Pacific Ocean | collected... | reverse complement strand
AAGTAGGATGAAGACACCTAAAACAACAGTAAGCTAATGGCTAAAGAACGAGTACAAGTACAAGGTTTAGGAGGTGCAGTTCCAGGCATTCAACCTACTATTCAACGAGCAGGGCAGTACAGTGTAGCACAGGTACGAGCACCAAGGAATAAGTTGATGGACCTTGCAGATGCTTTGTCACAGGTTAATCCTATCCTACAACAGTACACACAAGTAGCCGATATAGAAGCAGAACAGTTTGAAGATGAGTTATCAAGGAAGAGTCCTGAAGAGATTCAAGCAATGCTTCAAAAGACAGAGGGAGAGTTTGATAAGCAAGTAAGAAAAGGTGCAATGAGTTGGCTTACTTCTCCTTTGAATCAGAAGAGGAAGATAGAAGCGATAGGTAAGTTAGCTAGTAGAGATTTGATGGTTGAGATTAATAAGCGTTTAGCTAACCCTTTAGAAGATGATCCTGAAGGTGGGGCTGACATTATTAATAAAGTAAGAGATGAGTACATACAAAATAATCCTGGATTAGCAGGTTCTGTTATTGCACAGCAAGGCTTACAAAAAGCCATAAACCCACAGATACAACCGCTTGTAACAAACTTTGAAGTAAGACAATCAGCAATAGCTAAAGAAGAATTAGCTTTCTCTACGAGTTCTGCTCTTTTTGAAACAGTAAGAAATATAACAGGGGCTTTAGACGATGACGCTAGGGCTGGTATATATGACTTAGAAACTCTCAATTCTTTTGCTGAAGATTGGGGTAATTTAAATGCTTACTCACCAAAAGAGCAACGAGCTATCTTTACTTCTGTTATTAGGAAACTAGCTGCTAGCGGTAACGAAGATAGAGCGGATGGATTTTTAAATTGGGCAGCAGAAAACCTAAAGTTTGGTAACGCTAAGATGAATGATGATGAGTACTTAGAGTACGAAAGAGTCATAAATAAAGCTGCTGAAATATTCGAAGGTCAAGAAGAGGAAGCAGGTGTTGAATTAGCAGATAATACACTTACTGAGTTTAAATTTGCACACGATCAACTGAACAGCGGAGAACAAGAAGTTGAGTTTGGAGGACAAAAATTCACAAACAAAAACGATTTAGAAAGATTTGCTTTAAACAATCCCAATCTTGCAGGTAATAAAGAAGCTTTTGTTAGTTTCAATGACCAAGCTAAATCGTGGTTAGCTACAAATGTAAATTTTAATGTAAGGAAAAAAGAAGAGTTAAAAAGAAACACTCCTGGTTTAAGATTTATAAGCGATGGTTTCACTACAAAGGTAAAAAGTTATTTCGATCAACAAGGTCTTTTAAATGGAGATCCTGAAGGTCGTAATCTACTGACAAATTCTTTAGCTGAGTTCCAAACAAATATAGATAATTATACTCTACAACTTACACAGACACCTCTATCTAACGAGGAAAGACAAGATAAACTTTTAGAGTTTACTAGAAAAGAAGATGAACGACTTTATAAGGAGTTACAAAACCAGCTTAAAACTCGTACAGTTGAAAAAACTAAAGAAGAGAATGAAGCTACAAGAGTCAAGGACTATTTAGAAACAAAACAGGAAGATTTAGAAGCACCTGAAAAAGGAATGTTCGATAAAGCACTGGAAAATCTTTTTGGATACGACAGGAAAAAAGGTGACTTAGCGGAGACTACTAAAGCTTTAAAAGTATTAGGAGCAAAAGAAGCTACACCAGAAAACAAACAGAAATCTTTTGAATTTCTTAGGTCATACGGTATTAGGACTTCTGCTATCTTATCTGAACAGTTAGACCCCAACGCTTGGAAAGTAGAACCAACTCCAGATACAGCTGTTATGGCAGGTTCTGTTCCTATGACTGTTAAAGGACAACCTGGTGTGCGTTATACGGTGGAGGAAAAAGAAGGGATGCTTAATCAATGGATGAATATAAATGGTTTCTTAGAAACTTTTACTAGCACAGACACTCTTAGAAGAGGTTTATCACCTGACGGAAGAGTTAGGTTTGATGCTGCTGAATTTAAAGGTAGGGCAAGAATAACTCGACTTTTATCGGTGGCTACACTAGAACAAGCTAAAGACATAAAGAATAACGAGGATATGCCTCAAGAAGTAAAAGATAAAGCTAGTATAATAGGGATAGATGATCTAGTACAATTTGTGGAAGATCAACGAGAGTTCGCTAAAAGATTAAGACTTATAAAGTAAAACACTATGGCATTACCAGAAGACATTTTAAAGGAAGACGACAACGATTTTTTTGATATAGCAGGCGATGTATTAGCTGCTCCGTTTCGTGGTGTAGAAGGTGCTGTTCAAGGTGCTTACAATTTAGCGGATTATTTGTCTTTTGATATACTTCCTGACTATGATACTAGATTCCTTGGTACTTCTAAAACTATGGCAGGAGGAGCTGTAGAAGGTATATCACAATTTGCGACAGGTTTCATTCCTTTGTTTGGTCTTGCAGGTAGAGCAGGTGCGTTAGCTAAAGCAGGTACTGTTACTAAGGGTGTTGTCGCTGGTGCTGCTACTGACTTTACATTCTTTAATGGGCAGGAAGCTAGACTGTCTAATCTTATCCAACAAGTACCAGAGTTACAGAATCCAGTAACAGAGTTCTTAGCTTATGATGGAGATGAAGGCGAGCTAGAGGGACGCATGAAGAATGTGCTGGAAGGTCTAGGTCTTGAAGCAGTAGCTGGTACTTTTATTGCAGGACTGAAAGCTATTAAAAGAGGCAGGAAAGTAAAAGAAGAAGGAGGTACTGCTGAACAACAAGCACAGGTAGTTAACGATACTCTTGAAGGTGGTAAGGTTTTTCAAATCAAAGGTTATCACGGATCGCTTCAAGCTAAAGTAGTGTTTGAAGAAGGTTTTGATCCTGCTAAATTAGGTTCTTTTACAGGAGCAGCTTCTGCTAAGGAAGGTTTCTTCTTTGCTCGTAAACCTAAAACTGCTCGAAAGTATTCAGGAACTAAAGGACCGACAGGTCGATTGTTTGAGAAGATAGTAGAAACTTTTGAAGGTAAAACACCTGCTGTAAAACCTATCAAAAATACTTACTATAACTATAGAGATGCACTGCAAGACCCTCGACAAAAACAAGGACTAGAGCTTGTAGAGGAAAAGTTAGTTGAATCAGGTCTAGTAAATACTAAAGGGAAGTGGAACGATAAAGTAAAACAAGGGGATGTTAATAAATTTTTAAAGTCCTTAGACGAGGTGGAAACACAAGAAGAATTTGCAGGTGGAGCAGTTTCTCTCCTTAAAGAAGCGTTTAACGAAGCAGTAAAACCTGTAGCAGATAAACGAGGTGTTATAGAAGCTACGCTTTCTATGAATAATCCCAAGATAGTGGATTTCAAAGGAGCTAATAGAACTTACGCTGACTATGTTAAAGCTATTAAAGAAGCCAAGAAAAAAGGACATGACGGAGCTATTTTAAAAAATACCTTCGATCCAATGTCTGATGATATTTATGTAGTGTTTGATCCTAAACAAATAGGAATGAATAAAATTATAGATACAGCTGATATGCCTAGTTTTACTGATGAAGCGAGAGTTTTACAAAAAGAACTAGACCAAGATAAAGCTAGGCTAGATGAGTTGTTAAAAAAGAAAGAAGAAGGTAAAGCTACAGGTGCTGATGAGACTAGAATATCGATGCTTGAAAGACGTATAGAAGGTATAGAAGCTGATATAAGAGTTTTAGGAGATGTTAGAACTGCCGACGTAAAGGAGAGAGTAAGAGCAGCAGAAGAAGCTGAACTTCAAGAGCGTTTAGAAACATTAGATGAGACGATTGAGGATTTTGAAGAAGTAGGAGAAAGAAGACCAAGACCGTTTAAGACCTACGAAGAAGAAGGGATGATGGATATTATTCCTAAAGGGGCTGACACTTTAAAAAAGAGGTTGATGAAGAAGTTCCCAGTAAAGGGAGCAGATGCACAGGACGCAGCGGATGTAGAGAAGTTTATAGATGTAATGGGTCAGCGTCTTTTCGGAGATGTATCGTTATCAATAACAAATAAGATACCATCTGCTGGTCGTTATAACTTCGGTAATAACCTACTACAAATAAGACAGTCTGTTATAGACGAGGGTGGTATTAAGCGTACTATGATCCATGAGTTATGGCACGGTCTTAGTCGTTATTTACCGAAGGCTGATGTTACTTCGTTAACTAAACAGTTTGATAAAGCTAGAAGAGATTACATTAGAAGCTTTGGTGTTGATTTAGATGACAGTGTTGATCCTGCTACTTTATTAAAAAAAGAATTACCTAAAGAACTAGAAAGGTTTTTAAAAGGTAAGCACACATCTGAAAACTACAGATTTAAAGATGTAGATGAATACTTTGCAGAAGAGATGACCGATGCTTTCTTGAAGAAATTAGACGAGAAAGATTTAGCTCCTACAGGTACACTAAAAAGAATAGCACAAGAAGTAGCGATCATGTTCAAAGATATGTTTGCTTCTTTAAAAGCTAAGTTAGGTATAGACCAACGACAAAAAATATTTAACGACTTCCTTAAACAGCGTAATGTAACTAAGAGAGCAGAAGCACCTTTAGATATGAGAGGTAGATTATTTGCTGATCTTCCTGACTTTAAGAAAGGTAAAGAGGACGAGTTCCTCAGTGCTGTACCTGAGAAGTTCCGTGGATATGCAGAGGAGTTGTTAAAAGGAGGTAAACCTAGACTACCACAGTTTGCATTGGAGACTGGAGAAGATGCTATTGTTCTGAAAGAACTTACAGAAAAGTATTATGAAGCTAATCCTGATAAACTAACAGTAGCTGATGCTGTTAAGGATGTAGACGAAGAAATTAGGAAATCTGTTGAAGCACAAGCTGAAGAAGGACAAGATATAGAGAAAACTTTATTAGATATACGCATTACCCAACAATCTTATCAAGATCAAGGCGAAGCACTTATACAAAATATATCTGAAATAGTTAAGGAGTTTGACGCTACTGGAGGCGGTACGGTATCTGTGGCTAAATTAAAAAATGCTTTTCAACAGTTACTTGTAGTACATGATGTGCACAGGAGAATAGGACGAGGTACAGCACAAACTTTGCAAGCAAGGAGAACGAACTACGGAAAACGGAAGATTGGTATAACTGAAGCTGAAACAGGTATAGAAGGAATACGCAACGAGTTTGTTAATAACTCAGGTAATATGAAGCCTGAGCGTATGATTAAACTAGTTAAAGAACACATAGACCCCAACGATCCTAAAGGTAGTTTCGAGCGGTTGTTTAACACTGCTAAAAAGGCACAAGGTAAACACTTCCTAGATATGCCTATTGAATATTGGATGAACTCTATATTGAGTGGTCCTAAGACACAAATGGTTAATATCATGGGTAATGCGTTGACTCAAGTGATGACCACCTTAGAAGCTGTTGCTGGTGGTATAGCTAGTGGAAACATGGATGTAGTCAAAGCTGTTATAGCTTCTTGGTCTGATAGTGAGATGTTTAAAGAAGCAGGTAAGTTTGCTAAACAAGCTTTTAAAGATCAAGACAATTTATTAGACCCGTCCAACCGTGCTTTTGAGGAAGGTCAACGAGCTTCTATTACTGGACAAAGACTACAAGAAGGACCAATGGGTAGCTTAGTATCTGACAGTGCTAAAGATTCAATAGATAAATATGCTAATTACATAAGACTTCCGAGCAGGTTATTGTTAACTTCTGATGAGTTTTTTAAACAGTTAGCTTATCGTCGAGCTGCTAGAATGAAAGCCGCTATGTCAGGCATACAACAAGGTATTCGTGATCCTAAAGGATTAGCTAGACACATCAATAAAACTATTGACGGCATTGTTACTGAAGGTGGACGCATGATGTCCGAGGAAGGTCTTGTTAGAGAAGCAGGTATTATAGCAGACAAAAAAGGTTTGAAAGGTAAAGACAAAGTAGATTTTATTATTAAACATAAAGACGATAATTTTAATCCAGACTCATCCGCTCTTATGCAGTACGCTGCTGAAGAAGCTCAGTATTTGACTTTTACTAAAGAACTACAGGATAAGACATTAGGTAAGGCATTACAAGAGGCTACAAATAAAGTTCCTTATCTAAGACTTGTTGTACCTTTTGTACGTACTCCTACTAATATTTTAAAATTTGCGTTTGAAAGAACTCCTTTTGTTACTGTTTTAAAAGAAGAGCGAGAGAGGTTATTTGCAGAGTTCAACAGTACAGACCCTATCTTAAAAGCAAGGGCAAGAGGAAAGGTAGTTACAGGAGCACTTACTGTAGGAGGTTTAATTGACGTTGCTTTTAATAATAGAGAATACATAACAGGAGGTGGTCCTAGTAACGAAAGAGAAAAAGACGCTTTAATGGCAACAGGTTGGAGACCTTATAGTATTAAAATCGGAGATACTTATTACAGCTATCAAAGACTTGATCCCTTGGCTACTCCTTTAGGAATAGTAGCTGATCTAGTGGAAACTGGTATTAAAGAAGAAAAAGCATTTGATGAATCTTTGTTAGAGCATGGTGTTACTTCTATGATGTTAGCTTTAACTAGAAATGCTACTAATAAATCTTATTTAGCTGGTATTCAAATGTGGGCAGACGCTTTAGGTGATCCTGATAGATATATTGAAAAACTAGGTAGAAATTACACTAGCTCATTAGTACCTAATCTTATTTCTCAAGTAGCAGACTACGACACGCAAGCTATTAAGGAATCTAGGTCTGTAGCTGACGCAGTAAAACGAAAGTTAGGAATGCGTGGATCATTAGATACTAAGCGAAATATATTAGGAGAAGAGTACAAAGCAGAACAATGGATGGGTACAGGTTTTATAAATCCTATTCGGATGTCTACTAAGAAAGACGATCCAATTCTAAATGAGATGGCAAGTTTAAATCATGCATTCAGAAACCCTCCACCCAGCTTAGGAGGTCAGATAGATATGCTAGAATACGAAAACGACAAAGGACAATCAGCATACGATAGACAATTAGAGCTTCTTAAATCTGTTAAACTTAGAGGTCTTACTCTTAGGCAAACCCTAAACAAGTTAATCAAATCAAGAAACTATCAGCGTTTATCTCCTGATTCAGAACCAGGTCTTCCTAGTCCTCGTATTCAACAGATAAATAGTGTTCTAACTAAGTATAGAAAAGAAGCTAGAAGACAGATGCTACGAGAGTATCCAGAGTTAAACACACAGTACGCTGCGTTAACAAAAGCTAGGGCAGGTCTAAGAGGTGGAATGCAAAGAGAAGATGTGCTTGAACTTTTACAACAAACAAATTAATAATAGATTACTATGGCTAATACATTCGTAGACTACACAGGAGATAATTCGACTACCTCTTTTGCTTTCCCTTTTCCTTATCTTGATGACTCTCACATTGTAGTACAAATAGATGCAGCTAGTGTTTCAGGTGGAGGCTTTGTTACTAAGACATTAACCACTGATTACAGTATTCAAACTTCTCCTTCTAGTGCTATCATATTTGTTACTGCACCAGCTACTGGAGACAGGATAAGAATCAAAAGAGACAGTGCATCTCAGACAGCTCTTGTAGACTTTGAAAATGGTAGTGTACTTACTGAAGTAGAACTAGACCGTGCTTACCTTCATAACCTATACCTCAATGAAGAAATTGAAGAGGGTAGTGGTAAGAATGTAATGACCAAAAACACCGACGGTAACTTTGAAGCTGACTTAGCTAAGATAGTTGACCTAGCTGATCCTACAGCAGCACAGGATGCTTCCACTAAGAACTATGTAGACACTGAGATTGCAACTGAAAGAACTGCTAGAGTTGCAGATGTAGATGCTGAAGAGACTGCAAGGATTGCTGCTGTTAGTGCAGAGGAAAGTGCTAGGATTGCAGCTGATGCTTTGAAGGTAGATAAGGCAGGGGACACTATGACAGGTGCTCTTACACTTCCATCCTCTGATCCTACTGACGGAAATCATGCTACTAGGAAGACTTATGTTGACGCTGAGATTGCTACTACTCTAGCTACAGGTGTTGCAGGTGGTCCTATTGGAACTGCTAACATTGCTGATGATGCTGTTACTGCTGATAAACTAGATCACACTGCTGTTACTCCTGGATCATATACTAATGCTGATATAACTGTAGACCAACAAGGAAGAATCACAGCTGCTTCTACAGGTTCTAGTGGTACTCCTACAGCTAATGAAATATTAACTTCTTTAAAAACAGTAGATGGTACAGGTAGCGGATTGGATGCTGACTTATTAGATGGTCAAGAGGCTACAGCTTTCGCTGCTGCTTCACATACTCACTCTGCTTCTAACATTACAGACTTTGATACTGAAGTAGCTAATAACTCTGCTGTTACTGCTAACTCAGCTAAGGTTACTAATGCTACACACACAGGAGATGTTACAGGTGCTACTGCTCTTACACTTTCAGACGGTGTAGTTACAGCTGCTAAACTTAGCTCATCGGATACTGAGTTAAACTATGTTAATAATGGTGTAGGTATTGGTACACTTAATGAATCAGGTTACGATCTTACTGCTACAAAAGTAAAACTTAAAGGTACAGCAACTCAACTCTTCTTTGAAGATACAGATGAGACAGGCACTCCCACAGAAATTGCTATGTCCCTGAACTCAAAAGCATTAAGGTTTGGGTTTCAAGATTCACCTACTACGCAAGCGTTTGCAATCTTTGGTAGGAATCTAACAATAGCTGGTGGCACGGTAGCTCAGATGAATGCTTTAACTTCTGATGACGGTGCTTTACTTGGGCAAGTAGCTTATGTTTCTAACGGTAATGCAGGTAATCCTTGCTTGGCAATGCATGATGGTAGTGCTTGGAAAGTAATAGCAACCTTAGGATCAACTATATCAGCTTAATACAATGACTGAACAACTCTCCCACTTTCTTGATACTGCTCTTGGTGTTATTCTAGCTGTTATAGGTTGGATGATTAAGAAACTTACTGACAGGTTAGATAACGATGAGAAAAGATTAACTAGGATAGAGGTGGAGTTAGCTGCTCAAAGTGAAAGAGATACTGCTGTTGAGAACCGCATGAGCGGATTAGAAACAAGTGTAAAAGAAATTAATAATAAACTGGATCGTCTAATGGAGATGTTAATGAAAAGATGAGCTTATATAAAAACATAAATAAAAGAAGAAAGCTAGGCATTAGCCGTAGCAAGAAGAAGTCAACTATATCCCCTAAAGCATACGCTAACATGAAGCGTGGGTTTCCTAAGAAAAAGAAGTAATGGCTAGGAGTGTATCACTATCTCTAGGTAGAGGTGAGAAGTCTAAGAAAGGTGGACTCACTGCTAAAGGTAGAGCTAAGTATAACAGAGCTACAGGTTCTAATCTAAAAGCCCCTCAACCTGGTGGTGGTCCTAGAAAGAAGTCTTTCTGTGCAAGGATGTCAGGTGTAAAAGGACCAATGAAAGATTCTAAAGGTAGACCAACTAGAAAAGCTTTAGCCCTTAGAAGGTGGAAGTGTTAACAGATGCCTAGAAGACCTGTAGTTCGTATCCACCCACTTACCTTTCAACAGCGTACTATCGCTGCGTCTGCTGGTGCTATAGCTACAGACAATAAAGAAAAAGCAGAAACTTTAGAAACACAGGTGGAATCCTTAGAGAGTGATCCATTCTTTGTTACCCTTGACGGTGGTGGTGTTGTAGTACAAGAAGAAGATATTTTTGACGGAGGAGGAGCAAGTGCCTAATTTTACTAAAAGAATA
>Ga0208434_1001415_pt1 | contig 9794 bp, 17 predicted proteins | sample 13_taG_FD_184086 | JGI IMG/M metagenome (GOLD analysis project Ga0208434, IMG submission 184086) | Marine viral communities from the Subarctic Pacific Ocean - 13_ETSP_OMZ_AT15268 metaG (SPAdes) (version 2) | ecosystem: Environmental > Aquatic > Marine > Oceanic | place: Pacific Ocean | collected... | reverse complement strand
ATCTTCGCCATCCAAGTGTTCATCTAACAACTGGTCAACTAAATCTTCAATGTCGATCTTGTCAGCATTTTCATAAAGATCATCATAAACTTCTTCCATGCTGTAGCCATCATACTTGCGATCATATAGTGCAGGTACAGTAGTAATAAAAGTACCAATACGATTTTCTTTAAGATCTCTGTTTACACAATAGTCTGCGGCAATGTTACTGAGCATAGGATTATGTTTGTTCTGCTTACTACGACCTAGGTGCTCGTATACATTGTGTAGTACTTCATGTCCAAACAAAAAGATATGTTCTCCTGGCTTTAGCATGTTAATAAACTTGGAGTTGTAGTAAAAATACTTGCCATCTGTTGCAGCTGTGTTTAGCCATGCATCTGAGTTCACAAGCGGCAAACGAGTAGCCATTGTACCAAACCAACTAGTTTTTAGCAACATCTTAACACGGGCAGTAGTTAGTGCTTCACGTGCTTGAAAGTCTTCTTCAGGTACAGTTTCAAAACCAACTGGAAGATCAATGTTTTTAGTGTTTGCAGTACTTTTCGGCATACTCGTCTCCTTTGTTTACTATATTAATATAACACAGTATAGGATTGTGTCAACCTGTTTTGGTTGCCATTTCTAGGAAACTTTCACATTCATATGCCCAAAACTTCCTAGATTTTTTTTGAGGAATACCAGTCCATGCTGGTTCTTTGTTGTCGTGCTTGTTTGTATACTGTTCTAGTACAATGCTTATACTAAAAGTTAAATGTTCATATGCATGCCTGGGAATGTAAAAATAATGAAACTTATCCAGTATTTTGTTATAACCGATCACCCTTAAAGCACCTACTTTTGTGTGTATATTTTGTATTTCAAAACTATGTATCCATCGTCCTCTTTTTTTATCGTTATTGCGCATTTGGCTTACAACTGTTTTGCTATCACTAGCATCGCTAAAATCCATGCCAGCAATACTAACTGCATCGTATGTACCTAAATTTGACATTGCTTCTTCTGCAATACGATCAACTTGAAGATGCCCTCTTGGTACAAGTCTGAGGTAATCTTTTTTTTCTTTTTTTGAATAACCTAAATAAGGCAGCAATTCTTCTAACAGTTTTATATCGTATTGTACATTATTATCAGTGGTTGCCATTTAAGCCTCCTGACGATTTCCTAGATAGTCTTTTTCTTTATATGATTTTATCATATGACAACGACAACATAACGTATTAATATTGTCTGCTGTATTAGATCCGCCTTTGCTTTTTAAGTGTATATGGTCACCATGCATGACACCGCGAGCAACACGCAACTGATGATAAGGATCTTCAATCTCAATAATTGCTGCATCTTCACGTGGATCATATCCACAAGTATTACATTCCCATCCACGATAGAATGTATGCGGACGACTTGGTTTGCCCATGCCGCCGTACTCTACACATTCTAGTTGATGCTCTCTACACAGTATGTTACTACCAGGCCCATCATACATGCTAATTTCATTATCGCAATCTTCTAGCATGCAGGTTGGAGCAGTGCGGTACTGCTCTTTCAATACCGCATTGCTCTTTAGTTTATCCTTGCTTGGATCTCGTAACGTTGCCATTATGACCACAGGTCCTCTGCAATAACAGTAAAGCCGTTGTTTGGAGTATACTTAGGAGTTGCTAAGTTTGTTGACTTCTTCATCTGTGCAATAAGGAATGGGATACCTGTACGCATTTCTGTAGTAAATCCTTTAAGACCAAACTCTGCATAGCTCTCTTTATTAGCCTGTGCATACCAACGTGTATATGACATCTTTACTTTATCCCAGAACACACCATCTTCACCAAAGTTTGCTTCAAAAAACTCTTTAGTAAAGGATACCATTTCTAGTAAGTATTCGTTGTCTACTGTAATACCTTGCTCAAAACACAGGTTAAAATATTCAAACAACTGCCTTGCTTCTTTAGCACGAACTGGACGAGCTTCATTCAAGTAAGTCCAGTACTGCGCAAACATACGAGTTACTTCTGGATCTTTACGAGTCTTAAGGCTCTTTGACATAATTGTGTCAGCAAGTAGTGTGAATGCTCCGGCTTCGTCTTCATCGCCAAACTTAGCATGTGTAGCAAACAGTCCTGCTTCTGCAAGATAGTCGTTTTTAAGTGCAGTGTCTAGCCATTCTGGATATTCAGCACCATCAACTTTTACACCATATACCATCTGCTTGTAGGTATCAATAAAGTCCAGTGTTTCTTTAGCCTCACCATTAAGCAAAATAAAGTTTCTGCGAATCTCTAACTTCTGCTTTGCGCTATACACAACAACAGGAACCATTGCAGTAGCAGCACGTTCTCCAAACACTTTAGTAAGGATAATGTGCAGTGCAATAGAGGTATGCTGCCCATCCCATGCAATGTAACTACCGGGACGATTTTCATCTTCGTATACCTGGATAGCCATTACCATCGACTCTGAAAAGTATGACAGGATCTTAAGGATATGCCGCATGTTAACTTCACGTTGCATAGTTTCATCAATTAAGATAGTGTTAAACGGGACATTGATAGCATTACAAAGATTAATATCTTCAAACTTAGTCCAGCCACGTTCACATGGTGGCATACAGTTACGACGACGAAATTCGTCTACTACTGCTTCGAGTTGTCCTTTGAAAAATGGTGCTTTAGCAAGTGCTTTTTCTAGGCGTTCTTGCAGTGTTACAAAGTTGCTCTCGGCAACGTCATAAAGCGAGTTAATCTTTTGTGCATGTGTATTCATCAATGTCTCCATTAGCGGGCATCTTGCCCTAGGGGTTAGCGGTCATACTCGACCATGACTTATATAATAACACCTTTAAGGTAAGTGTCAACCTTTTTCGTACACAGGAAATTCTGCATACTTTGCTCTACGTTGACCGCCCTCACTTATACCGTGACGGAAGCCAACTACTTTACCATTGTCTAATTCAACCCAATACTTTACATCTTTCTCAGGCCCGGGCCAACCATACTTGCCCACATTGACTTTGGTAATCATATTCGAAGCATATTGTTTTGCTTCGAAATCTCTGTTACGATACTTTGGCATATCCCACCATATGCCAAAGTCGTCTTGTAATGTTTGTTTTTTCAAATACATGGATTAGTCCTCATTACTAGCAGCAACATACTTACCAAAACGCTCATAAAACTCATCAAAGTGCTTGAGCTTATCAGGTTGGAAAGGCAAGTTGTACTGGTTAATAGCAACACGACAACCCATAACAGTCATCTCCGTAGGGAAGAAGTCCATCATAAAGCGGAAGAAGTTATCTGCAAGTTTGTGCCAACCATCGACATCATCCTTGCCCATCTTCTCAAAAGTATCTTGCAGTTCATAACACATACCAATTGTAAGTGCATACTGTGCAGAGATCTCTTTTACTTTACACTCCTTAACTTTACCAGCAAGGATATCTGTTGGAAGCGGAAGGTCTTTGGCAAACTTACGATGATTCATAAACTTTACTGCAATGCCTTCACCTACTGTACCTGCAACCAAGTCAGTTAGTTCTGCATCTGAAACATCTTCATCTTCGCAAAACTGACTTACAAAAGTCCAACTGCGAGGAGTAGCAAAAGCATGCCCACTTGCACGTGGATCAAAATCAAACAAGTCTGCTTTAGCAAACGAAATATAACCAACTACATCCTCATGGATTTTGTTAGTAACAGCCCAATCCAACCAAGCATCAAAGTCTGAACGTACCTCAATATGTACAAAACGGTTAGCAAGCGGAGTAGGCATACGATATGTAACACCTTTGTCGCTCTCGCGGTTACCTGCTGCTACAATCTTAACGTTTTTAGGAAGTTCGTACTGACCAACCTTTTTGTTGAGAATCAATTGATAAAGTGCGGCTTGCACACTTTGTGCGGCACTGTTAAGTTCGTCAAACAAAATAACAATATTGTCGTATTTTGCAGCTTCTGCTTCTGTAGGAAAGTCTACAGGAGGTAACCAAACCATTCTGTTGTTTGCTAGGTCCGGTGCAGGAAAGCCTCGAACATCTGTAGGATCTAGCAAACTAGCACGAATATCAATCAACTTAGCATTACCAAGCGCACCGCTATCTACAATATACTGACACATCTCAGACTTACCAACGCCGGGAGGTCCCCAAATAAACACTGGACGATCCTTCTTAATTGCACGAGTTACACGGCTTACTGCCTCTTTTACAGTAACGGTTCTTGCATCAACTGCTGACATTTATCTTTCTCCTAAAAATTAACTTACTATTAAACATAACATCTTACGCAGATATGTCAACCTTTATTATGCTTGCCGGTGCGTACTTTGCAGCCTTGTTGCATATAATTGTTGCGAATGAATAAGATTTTCGTAGGTTCCATATATTCCCAAACCATAAGTTCACCATTGGGCATTGCTACTTCTAACCAATACATTATGATAGTGTCCAATCTGTTGGGATGTTTTCGTTAAGAATATTTGCTAGAGTGTCTTCTGTGCATATTACACGGAAGTTTGGATCGTCCTTAAGGAATACCCAGCGTAGATCGTGCATTTTACGACCTTGACCCAGGTTAAATGATTCGCTGTGGCTTTTCATACGCACAGCCTTAGTACCGTTAAACGTGCCTTGCGCTTCGATAGTCCATGGATTACCATGCAAGTCAATACGCTGTTTACCGTGACGACTAGTGCCTTCAAGCATTACAAGATCACCGTTTTTCATTTTATATTTCCTTGTTAATAATATGTCCGCCAAGCATCATAACACCAACTGCTATTAGTGCAACAAACGGATTAGCATATAATATAGCGGTAGAAAATGCAGCAAGTCCTGCAAACAAACACATAATAGCAATAACTAAATTCATATCTATCTCCTAAAAATTAACTTACTATTAAAATTAGCACAGGATAGAGATATGTCAACCTTTTAGTCAAAAAAAACCGCCCTAATAAAATTAGAGCGAACATGTTGGCGCCTTATCCCAACTTGCGAATTCTTTTAACAATATTATTTAGTCTAGTTCTGGCTCAATAGTATGAAACATGGTAAAAGTAAAATAATCCTTTGGTTCATGAAAGCGTATATCTACACCTAACATACTCCAACGTATGCTCCAACGATTACCGGGTTCTCCAAAGTGCTCATGCATCCAAGCAAGAAATTGACGTTTTCCTTTAGGAGTATCGCTGGGCACTTCTGCTGTAACGATCCACTTCCAATGTGTATCTTCTAGCTCTCTGGTATGCCAATGTTTAAATTTTGTGTGCATTTAAAAACTTTTCAAAATCGTTATTATACATAGTGAGTGCGAAATAAACTTTTTTATCAAACAAAAGTATTTTTTTAAATCTACCATTCATCATTGATGTTCGACCTGATTGTAAATAATATGGGCATTTAATGAATCTATCTAAGTCTATCAAAAATCTATTGCTTACTGATATCTCTTTTAAATCTATTTCAAAGTACTCTAATTGTACTACATCAACAAGAAAAATACAACCTTGTTGTGTTAGTCTAAGCCCACCATTTTGTCTAATATTATGCCAAACTGTTTGATATGCTTCTTCGTAGTCTTTCCAATCTCTAATTGGATTATGTTGTATAAATGCTTGGGTATATTCATCTTTTGTGGGCATCTTATTCAGGGTAAATCTTTGTACCTTTGTCTAGAACAACTACTGTGAATTCGTCTGTATTAAATTGCTTATTGAGTTTTTTTGCTAGATTGATAGCATGTCCCGGATTACTAAAGGAAACCTTTTTATATTTAGGTCCTGGGTAGCTGATTAGCATATTGAATGTTTTAAGATTGATTGGTTTGTTTTGATAATAAACCGCCCAGATGCCTTGGCTAGCAAGAACTTGTTCGGTTTTGTATGTTTCTTTTTCGACTTTTTCTAATAGAACAGTGGGCTTTGGTCTACTCATTTTTTCGATCTCACTTATAATATGCTAATATTATTTATCGAAAAAGTGCGTACTTAATTAAAAAGTATCACCGTCTAGTTCTACTTGTATTATATCATTTTGTTGTTTTTGTAATTGGATTATACTATCCTGTAATTCTGTGATATATTCAAGTAGTCGAGTATAATCGTTAGAAATTCCTCTGGCATCTTGCGCATTAACAGTTAAACTGTCTTTGCGTAAGTTCATACATCCGTGTGCTAGTTTATCTAAATTTGGAAACTGTGGTCTAGCCATTTGCTCGTCGTAGTGTTTCTTGCATTTCTATTCTTGTTTTGAAAGGTCCATCGAATTCATATCTACTTAGTGTAATAAGTTTAGGACAGTAACTAGGACTATGACTACCATCTTCCCAATGTACTACATAGTATCCGGCACAAAAGAAACTCTGGCTATTTTCTGTTTTTGTATATAATGGAAGTTTACGCTTTAAGTCATAGATAGCATTATAAGGTTGTGTTTTGCAAGCAAAACCGTGTACGTCAAATTCTTCTTTTTCTTTATTAACAAGCTCTTTGCCTGAGAAACTAACACTGATCTTTTGTTTAAGTTCTTCTAGTGCTTTGAACGTTTGATTCTCACTGCCAACTTGTAGCGTGACACCATTTTCGTTACTGCGAATAGTTCCTACTTTTTGACCATTATCTTCTAGTATCCAAAATTTATCTTCTAGTACAGGTTTAGCCACGAACTGCATTATTATCCTCCGCCACATAATTTGCATTTAACCATTCTGCAAACTGTGTTGCATTTTCTGCAATACGTTGCATATCCCATTTACCACAAAACTTCATAAAGTGTCCGCCAACCATAGGCTTGTTCTTAACAACACTTTGTTCACGAATAATATCATCAACATAATCACGAATCTCTGTAGGTTGTGCAGTAAGGTCAACTAGTGTAACGTTGCGCTCGTAGTCATCAAGTACACGATGTTCTTCACCATTATGATCTACCCACCGCTGTAGCATTAGATTGTTCCAAGCAAAGCCTTTTGTTTCTTTATCAGCATATGCTTCTAACAGACCAACCTTTTTGCTACTACCTTTTTCACGTACACCAGGATATGCACTGAATACATTGTCAGTAGCATCGCCACGCATACACTTCTTAAACAGTTGATAAGCAGGATCTGCAGGAACTTTTTGCTCGCCTGTTTTTTTATCTTTTACAGGCTTACCGTTATCATCAACTACACCGTCCAAGCGGATCATTTCATTTGTAATGCCGTTATACTGATGTACTGTAGGTGTTAGCAACTGTACATAGTCTGTATCACTGCTTACAATAATATGAGTATCATTAGGATGCAGTGCAATAAAACGTGCAATAATATCATCTGCTTCTGCAATAGGACATTGCATTACACTACAATTTGTGCGCTCACCTACGAACTTAGTAAAGTCATCATATGCTTCAAAGAACAAACGATCTTCTTCTTGCTCTGTAGGGCTCTGTGCCGCCCGCTTGTCGCTTCTGTTCTTCTTATACGGAGTATAGAAGTCTTTGCGCCAACTGCGTCCCTCAAGTGCAAATAGTACATGATCTGCATTAAATTTACGATAACACTTGTTAATACTGTTTAGTGTTACATGAATAGCCATGCCAATTTTAGTTTCAGCATCACCACGTACTACGTGTCTTGCACGAAAGAATGTATTCATAGTATCTACTAGTAGATATGTAGCCATTACTTTTTTAATCCTGTAAACGGTTGAACTTTATTCTTAGTTATAATACTACGCTTTGGCTTATTAGTCAAGTCATTTATTCCACTATATTGAGTCATTACTATGGGCAAAATATGTTTGCACCATGCAACATGGGCATCTGCACCATAATGATAACTGTTGCCATTAACAGTTTGGTAACCATTATTCTTTAACCAGTGGTAGTAAGTACTGTCAATTGAATAAGGATCTATATATTGATTATGCCAATCTTTTTGTTCTGGCACTGCATGTTCACTAAAATGAAGATACGTATTAAAAAATAAATGCTTTATATTTTGTTCTCTAAGTTCTAAATGAAAATCATGTAAACGGTTGTGCCAATTATTAACTTTTCTATCTAATTCTTTTTTTGTTTGCGCTAATACCCATTGCTTGTAATCTTCTTCCATGTGTTCTGGAACAGAATCGGTACCACTTGCGGTAAGTTGATAATACGTTTCTCCGTCTTGCCATTCTTCTCTCTCCCATGTTGCCCATCCGATTATAACAAACAATTTACTTTTATCGATAGTTTCTGAAATAGTTTTTTGTGTTGTTCTTATTATTCTATCATTGCTACTAGCACTTTCTGCTTCTAGAAAAAAAGGCTGATTTAATTGTTGTGCTAATTTATAACCGTAAGTTAACGGAACTGCTTCTGGGTGAGCTCTTTTACCCCAAGCAAAAAATCGAGGATCGTCCTCTGCAAATGAATAGTCTTTTATTAGTTCAGCACCAGCACTATGGCTATCACCATTTATGTAGATCACTTGTATGCATTCCTGTGTTCGTCTATATTTTCAACATTGCCCATTGCTTGTTCTTTTTCAAAACTTTCAAGGACTACATTACGACAAACATCTTGGAACCATTGATCTACTAGATCAGCATCTTCTTTTCCTTGATATCCTGCACGAACTAGTTTAGCAATGAAAATATCATTCCAATCTAATTCAAATGCACCTCGTTCTAAACTATCTGTATCTAGCTCCATGCCAAGTACGCTTACCCATGGTTCGCCTGCTTCTGTGGCAATTTCTTTTTCAGACTTCTTCTTTTTACTAGATGCCGTAGGTCGCGACTTTTTAATACTTGATGGATCACCAAGTACTGCTTTTTTGATCTTATCAAACATTACTTAACTTCCTTGCCTTGAACAAGTTCGACAATATCCCATACAGCATTGATACCGACAAAAATTCCTGCAATGAACATCATATCTTCGCCCCATTTAAATCCTACATACATTAGACAAAGGGCAAGTCCTGCTGTAGTTCCGGCTATTACTTTCGATTTCATTTTTACCATCCTATGTTTTCCCATGGAACATCTTTGTTTCCAAAGTGTCCATAGGTACAGTTTTTACTGTAATCAGTATAGTTGAACAGATCAAATCTGTCAATAATACCTTTTGGTGTTAAGTCTATTTCTTGTTGAATAAACTTAGCAATACTTTTGTTATGTCCGTTTGAATCAACATAAACACTTGTTGGTTCTTTTACGCCAATAGCATATGACAATTGGATATTACACCAGTCTGCCATGTTATCTGCTACAACGTTTTTAGCAAGCCAACGTGCCATATATGCAGCACTACGATCTACTTTGGTAGGATCCTTGCCACTAAATGCGCCACCGCCGTGGGGAGCAAACCCGCCATATGTATCAACAATAATTTTTCTACCTGTGAGTCCACTGTCACCATCAGGTCCACCAATAACAAAGTTACCGGTCGGATTAAGATGCCATACAGTGTTATCGTCTACTAAATCACCTAGTTCTTCTATTGCGGCAAGTTTACAAATGTGTCTTGCTTCTTCGACATTGCCTTCGGTATGCTGTGTACTTATCACAACTTGATCCACACGTTTAATGATACCATCACGTCTAGCACCATAGTATTCTACACTTACTTGACTTTTAGCATCTGGACCTAGTACAGCACCGCGCTTTGTTTTTAAGTTTTTTAGTATTTGGTGACTGTAATGAATTGGTGCTGGCATCATACTAGGTGTATGATTACAAGCATAACCAAACATCATACCTTGATCGCCTGCACCAAAATCATCTGTACCTAGACCAATGTCTGAACTTTGGCTGTGAATTTCATT
>Ga0208434_1001410_pt1 | contig 9832 bp, 27 predicted proteins | sample 13_taG_FD_184086 | JGI IMG/M metagenome (GOLD analysis project Ga0208434, IMG submission 184086) | Marine viral communities from the Subarctic Pacific Ocean - 13_ETSP_OMZ_AT15268 metaG (SPAdes) (version 2) | ecosystem: Environmental > Aquatic > Marine > Oceanic | place: Pacific Ocean | collected... | reverse complement strand
ACTCAAGAGATGAATATGACTAACAAAGTTAATATAGAATTTTTAAGAGATCAATTAGAAAAAGCATTAAAAGATATTGAAGATTTAAAAGATAAGGTAAGAGCAAATGGCAACGGGGCGCATTAACAGAAAAGTGTTAGATCACATCGCACAAATAAACAAAGAGAATAAAGCTGCGAGTTTAGCAAAAGATTTAAAAAAAGAAGTAGAAACTGGCAAGCATGGTACACAAAAATATGTCATCAAGCAAGGTGAAAACAAAGGTAAAACAGTATGACAGAGTTAGTGGTAGCTTTACTTATGATTGTACAAGGAGAGATCAAGGAAGCGCGTATACAACCCTCAATGTCTGAGTGTTTAAAAGGTAAAAGGGTTGCAAAACGTGGAACAAAACCTGATGGACATGTTAAGTACCAGTGCATAAAATCTATGGCAGAATTAGAGTCAAATATTGATGGATCTTTATCAATAAAAAAGTTAATATTAGAGTAATGGTAAAAATACAGGCAGAAGTAGTTAATGGTGAGTGCCCAACATGTAGTGAGCTAACAATGTTAGTTGGACTTACATCAGAACTTTATAGATGTATGAACTGCGGTGCAGATTTACATCAACACATAAATGGTAAGATAACTTATCTACCTATTATGGCATCACGTAATGATGGTGGTACACATTTTGTAAAAGAATGGAAAGATGGCTAGACAGAGTTTTAAATTCTTTACACCTCGTGATAAACCTAAAAAGAGAGGTCCACGTCAACATAAAAAAAATTTAAATAAAAACGAGAAACGTCAAAAAAACACTAAACGTTACAAAGGCCAGGGTTGACAATTATCCCAAAATATCCTAGTTTGTAGTCATGAAAGAAAAAAAACTAACTATAATAAGTAAAGACATAACACAAAAACAGTGGTCTAATCTTGTATTAGAATTAAACCTGATACGTAAATCATGGTCTTCTTATGCAACAATAGAGTTGCAAGGACCTGGTATAAAAAAGATCATAGCCCACGGAACACGGAACTTTGACACAAAAGAAGATTAATGGAACTGATAATTTTAGACGACGGACTCTATCGATTAATTCCTGTATCAAAGCAGATGATGGAACATATATCTTTATTGGAACCAGTAAAGTGCATGGACCTATGCGAGATACTTCGAGCAAAGTTAACCGGGTACGTAGACACACTAAACCTACACATCATGAATGATGGTAGTGGTAGTCTAATTGGTTGTATGTGTAGATAAAGTTTGAAAGCTCAAGGGCGTCCATATCTTGCCAATGGCATTTCCCTGTACGTTAGCGATCATGGGTAAAACCTAGCAACCTGGAGTTTGGCCGGCTGTAAGTACGTGCACGGAACGCAGTCGGTTTAATATGAATAGACCTATCCTAAAGAGGGAAAAATAAGGATAGGTTATTGTGGTGAGATGATGTTGCTATAACACATTTCGGCCACAATATCAAATAGTATTCTGTGCAGTGCAATGAAACTTAACAAACATGTTATATTGATTAACATCTGTTCGTCCTATCTCTGTCATTTTTTTTAATGATTCTTCGTAACCAAACATCAAGCAGTCATACTGTGTATTGAATTGATCAGGCCACTCGTAAGGTTCTAAACAAGTGCCCGCTACTTGTGAACAAATAATTAATAATAATGTAATTTTCATACTTGACAAATCTCCTGATAATCCTATATATTGCTCACAATTAAATGAAAGGAAGTCAAATGACTGATATAACTAAATATAGAAATGTTTCTTTAACACATGAAACATACAAGACATTGATAAGTTTGTCGAAGGTATTATTGCCCGATGCAACATTATCGATCAGCAAAACCATTGAATCAATTGCAAATGAGAAAGCGAAGAAACTAAATGGCAAAATTAAAAAAGATTAGGCATAAAATCATTTGTCCTAATTGTAAGGGCAACGGTTTTATTAAGATTGTAGACAATTATAAAGAGACTAACATACATCAATGTTGGGACTGTGAAAGTCAAGGAGAGTTTTATGTGGATGAGTCCGAAATTATTGAGTCTTATGTTGATGCTCATTATGCTGCAGATGATGATGTCAAGTTGCACTAGGGATATAACTCCCAACCCGTTAACGGTAATTAGAATGGTGGTGAAAAATGGCTCACAGTAAACATATAAAAGGCGATCGTGCTGAACTGATTGCTGCTGAATATTTTATTAATTTAGGATATTCTGTACACCGTAATATGTCACAACATGGTCCAGTTGATCTAGTGTTGATTGATGAGGATGGCATGGGAGACGTTATATTGATTGATGTAAAAGCTATCAGTTTACGAACTAAAAACGGTTACAAGGTTAATAGAGCACAGACTAAAAAACAAAAGGAACTTGATGTACAATTAATTTTTGTAGATCTAGATACTAAAGAAGTGTTAGATGTGATGCCAAGTAAACGAGATAAACAAGTTAAGAAAACGGATATGACTAACGTTGTACCCTTTGAAAGGAAAAATGTTTGATAAATATATATACAATGGTTTACATTTTATAATGAAGTATGCAGGTCAGCTTAATGCATGGGCCTGGCGTAAACATGTTAAGATACTTAGAGATAAACAAAACATTGAACGTGAACAATTATTAAGTAATCAAGAAAACGCACAATACTTAGAGGAGTTAAAAAGAAAGCTATGAAAAAGAAATTTCAATATGATGGTAAGTCTAGACCGAGTAATGATTTATATAAAAAAAATTTTGAAATAATATTTGGTAAAAAAATAGATAAAGATAAGGAAGAGTTAGAAGGATACTATCTTGATGGTAAAGGTATAAAAGTTTTAACTAAAAAGAAACCATGATGGATGATACGGACATTTTAGAATACCATAACATTGGTCGAAAGATAAAAAAGAGTAATAAATACAACTATATACGTGGTAAACAGCTCACGGACCCCGGATCAGGGACCAGGGTTTATGACATAGATAATTATAGACTTCCGAGTGTGACTACTATATTAGGTGCCACCGCAAACAAAGATTTTTTAAAGAAATGGCAGGCTAAAGTTGGAACAGAAAACGCAGAACGAATCAAAAACCATTCTAGTAATAGGGGGACATGTATGCACAAATTCTTGGAGCACTATATCCTCGGAACTGGGTGTGTGGATCTTACAAGCATCGGACAAGAGGCGCGTCCCATGGCCGACAAAATTATTGAGGTGGGTCTTGCGCCAGTGGAGGAATGGTATGGCTCTGAAGTCATGCTACACTACCCAGGTCTATACGCGGGCTCAACAGATTTGGTATGCCTGCATAATGGCAAAGAAACTATTGTTGACTTCAAACAAGCTAATCGTCCGAAAAAAGAAGAATGGATCGAAGACTATTACTTACAGATTGCCATGTACGCCATGGCCCACGACTACGTCTACGGCAGCAAGATCGAGCAAGGAGTTATCATGGTCTGCACGCCTGACTTATATTATCAAGAATTCAAAACAGAAGGTGCAAACCTTAGAGCCTGGAAGCACAAGGCATTAAAACGAATCGATATGTATAACGAGCTTATGCACGATGAGAAAGAAAGAACAACACCAATGAAAGCAGAGGATTTTAATGACAAAAAAAGGTAAATTAATCTATAAAATTAAGTGTTTAATATTAAAATGCAGGCAGAAAGCTAAATTTTTATTGGCTATAAAACTAAGAGATATATTAAAGGAGATAAAATGAACGATATGTTGTTTAGAACGCTTCTAAAGAGATATGAAGCAAACATAGAGGACGCATTGTACAAGATACAATCGTTTAATGAGAATAATATAATTATACCAGAACACATAGATATTACTGGTGAAGTTGACAAACTATTACAAATTATTGCAGAAGCTGAGGACAAAGTGGCAGTAATGAGGAAATATTATGTCCAAAATAAGGCAGATAAACAAGTAATATGACAATGTATATGTATGGGAAAAAAAATAAAAAAAAAAATAAAAACTACTCTAGAAATAATGTCATTCTGTCACTTTCGTCTAGAAGTGTTGGTATATATGACTTTAGGGTAGACACTCAGGTAGACACTTTATGATTAAAGTGACAGATTATTTTGTCTACCTAGGTCAATTCTAGGATTGCCTATGCGCGAGGCTTTTCATTTTCATTGTTTTTTTAAAACTTTTGCCATACATATACATTTATGAAATCCAAAAAGAAATCTAGAAGAATCAACAGCTACACTAAACCAAAGACTGTTAAACAACACGTGCCGTTTCCATTCAAGCGTGTGCGTATCGATTGGATTGATATCATCACTGAAGGCGGCTGGGGTACAGACAAAGAGTTTAAAGACATGAAACTAGCTACACCTGTAAGTGAAGGTTGGTTGTTTAGTAAGGATGAAGAGACTGTAAGAATATTTGCAGGTTATGACGTAGAGTCAGATGGTTCTATTCACTTTTCGGAGAGGTCTGTTTTTCCAACTTCTTGTGTGAAGAAGATAACTCGGATTCATTAGGTGTCACATTTAGAAGAGGTGCGTAGTCGTCTAAGATTTGTTTCATTTTTGCTTCTAATTCTTGTTCTGACATGTCTTCTAGTTTCCCAGTTTTTATTATTTTTCGGTCTATGTATAGTCCTGCCGCTTTTCCCCTACTTACTTCAGCGTTTACAGCTGATGAGAAAGATCCTTTTTTTAAAGCTGCTTGCTTAATTCTATCTAGCTCTGCTATGTGTTTGGAGTAGTTTACTTCATGCTTTTGTAATCGTTCGTCATGTAGTTTACCGATGTATTGTACCACAAGAGGTGACAGTCTTGGATTAGTTAACTCACTACCTTCAACACGTGATCTCTTGGGTGAGTATCCTGCCTGTTCTGCTGCTTCTGATTTAGATAGCGGTCCGTCAGGCCCACCAAATACTAATAGCTCGGCGAATCTTTTTTGCATTTCTGTTAATCTTTTTGGAACTCCCATATTGACTTTTTAAGGTAATCGTCCTATAAAGTCAAGGTATGAAAGATAAACGTACATATACACATTTGAAAGAACATGGAGAAGATATGAGTCACGAGAATGAAAGCAAAGTCGATCCTAAAGAAGACAGAGGTCCTGGAGATTTATCTTTATTGGTTGAGTTGCACAAAAAAGAAATATGGGATTGGAAACAAAAAGAATCAGAATGGGTCAAGACAGAAAACTTACTGTCAGGAACTAAAAAAATTATAGATGAGATGGGTGCTAAGATTATACAACAAGTGGCTGTCATAAAAGCATTAGAACATGATAATGAAGTTTACAAAAAAGAAATAGAGAAACTTCTTGCAGAAAAAAATAAATGAGAGTAAGAGATTTACAAGAATTCCTTTCTACTTTCACCGCTAGTAATAAGGCAGGCACGAGGCAAGGTAATGCTGTTAGTGATGCTGTACTCTACGTTGAAGTAAATGGTAAACTACATGAAATTAAAAAAATGGAAGTACAAGAGAACAGTCAAACTATATTTGGGTTAAACAAAAACCATCAATCGCACCGTCTTGTTTTAAAAACAGCGGAAGCATCTAATATAATTTTACCGGGAAATCTGCGTACACCGGGCGCATAATGCGAGGGGTAATTACCTCGATAATGACATGGGTCCAGAGGCAAAATTTTATCAACAAATCAAAAGAAATTTTAAGTCACTTTCACTTATCAGGATTGAAAATAGTAGCTTACTCGGTACTCCTGATCTATTGGTCTATAATACTTCTGGGCACTTTTGTACTTTAGAATTAAAAGTAACGAAGGGTAAAAAAATTAGGTTTAGTCCACATCAAATTGCCTTTCACACACGACACAATCAGAACACATTTATCATGGTAAAGACCCTTGGTCCTTTACCCCCTAATACTTCTCCAATATCCATGTTCCATGGATCGAGAATCAGGGAGCTTGCTGCTTGTGGCTTGGCGCTTGAAGCTGACGCTTGCGGGCTTGAGGCTTGTTGCTTGATGCTTGAACAGGTTGGTTCGAAAGCTTGACGCTTGAAGCTTGGAGCTGGCAATGTCCATCTCTCCAAGCTTGAGGCCCGGACCAGGATGCACGCGTTTTACACTCCGTCGAGTTTTTACCGCTAATGACCTGATCCGAATTGAACGCGCGATTGGCTGGCAAACTACCCTGAGCTCGCTCGCGCGTATTACATGATTGGCTAGTTACGCCTAGTAATTTTTTAATGTTCACCATAACAAATATTTTGAATTGACTTGTCCCAGCAGGCCCTGCAATCTTTGCATTTGTTGCCCTGCGTTGGAGCTGGACATGTCCGTTGTCCAGGCTTCGTTGTTACAGTTGATGTATGAGGCCAGCTGTCAATTGCTGCTTGGTCCACCATGGGTATGGAGAACCGAACAACAAGATTGTCAGGAGCTTCAACAATATAGTCCTTGGTCCATGCTTCACGGGTTGGCATCCAGTGCTTAACTGAAGGCGTCAACCTGCAGACCTCGTAAATACGTCTCAAGTGATCAAGATTCTGTACATCGCCTGAGTCATGCCATCTAAAGTACTTGACCTTTTTAGAATTAATTTGTGCAGCCATAGCCTCCACCCATTTAGGGTGAGTTAATGACCTGAATCTTTTATACTGTGCGTCTATTACATTTTGAAATCTATATCGTCCTCGCTTGTAGGCGTAACAGTTAGCACAGACTGAACCAGCTACAGCTCTTAATTTTGTACCAGTCTTGCATTCATGAGCTGGCGTTGAATATGCAAAGCCTGGCATTTTTCCTGGTTTTGATAATGTGTGAGTTATTGCTTCTGCTTCTTTAACCTTCATATTCTTTTATCCTTTCTTTTATAGGATACTATATCATTATAATGTTTTCTTGTCAAGCTTGCAGCCTGAAGCTTGCAGCTTGTTGCTTGCTGCTTGTAGCTTGGGCCCTGATCCTCGAGCCAGCGCCAGTGATTTATTAATACTGTAATACTTTCTGTTCCTTGTCTTCTAGTCATAATTTCTTTCTGTTAACTGATCCCAGGTCTAACAGCTACTGTCCAGCAGTATGCCCCTCGTACGTCGGTTGTTAGACCAGGGATCAGCCCGGTACCGTCAACTTCAGTGGACGAACCAGACGACTGATCCCAGATCCATCAGTATTAGCCGGAAACCGTCTAGAACTCCGGAGGTGTTACTCCCCAATGGATCAGGGATCAGTAGCAAGGCAGTAGGTCTAGTAAAACCTTGCTATAATCCTATCTGCTTTTGTAGGTGCAGATCCCCAGAATATTTATAGTTTTGTTTCAGCGATAAATATTCAAATGAGGCTGAACATCAAATATAATGCTTGACTATCCTATTGTCAAGTGTTAAAACAAATTAATTTAATCAATACAGGAGAAAAACAAAATGAGTAAAATAAGAATGAACACCGAGTTAAGAAACAAACTCTTTAATAAGATCAAACACACGTTTGAGAATGAGGACACTCAGGAAAGAGAGGCATTTCTTCAAGCAAGAGAAGATGTTGATAGACAATATGAACAAGCACATAGACTTGCAGTTGATGTTGTTGAGAGATCATATCCACCAGAAGATGTTGCAATACTTAGAACTTTCAAAAAAAAATATGGAAGTCCTTGTGATGTTGTAGCAAAAGACAAATGCTTTTACTTTGCACACAATGAATGTGTTGATGAGGATAATCAACCAACAGAAGTTAAATCACACTTTGATTTTGGTTTGTTTGGCAATCTAAATGGTAGTGAGTATAATGATGAAGAGGGTAGAAAGTTTGCACTCGCATATTTTAGAGAAGAACTAAAAGCAAAAGATTGCAACCCAGATATCTATGCTCAACAAAATGAGAATAAAGATAATCCACATAAAACTAAACATGTTGACGAATGTATGAAAGCATTAGGTTATTCAAATCAATATAGTCCTAATAATGATGTTGGTATTGGAATGACTAAAACTTTTAATGACCAATACTATCTTGATGTTATTGGAACATCTTACTGTCGTTCACGTGCTATTGCTTGTACTAAAAATGAATACGAGCAATTTGAAACTTGGAGAATTGCAAAAGGCAATTTAGTTTCTAAACATCAAACTTGGATTGATACAATTACTAAACAATGCGATCAGTTAAAGATTGGATTGAAAGCATACAGATATCTTTCAGAGGGTATTGAACTTGCAACTGAACTTGGAATACAAGTTGATGAGGCCGAGTTAATTAGAACTAACTCAACAGGTTTAACTATCTACAATCCAAGCAACTTGGCTAGTATGATTAAAGGCATGAAGAATAAGAACCAAACAAGAGAGGCAAAAATATTGGCTAGAAAACAATATGAAGAAAGTCTAAATTAATAGTTGACACTAATGGGATAATCCTATAAGATTATCCCATAACAAATACAGGAGAAATAACATGCAAAACAACACACAATTTAAAATCACTTATTATTCTAATAAGGATAAAAAACACATAACAAGACAAGCAAAGTGGACAGAGAAATGTAGATTTTGGACAAGTAGTCAAGGTGCAAAATTAATGACATACTTTGACATGGACGCAGACAATTACAGAACTGCCAAAGGCAGTTGGAAAGTGAGGTACTAATGGACGACAGAAATTGGAATAACAACAAAGTAAGTTATGGAGAAGTAATTGCAAGACTAATGATGGTACTAGTAGGATTTATTGTTGTCATGCTAGGTTTCATAACTTTTATACACTCAGGCGAACATAGAATGTTAGGTTTATTAATTATGTTTGGTGGTATTATGTCAATGTTTGGGGGGTTACCAAATGCCGAATAAACATTTTTGCCAAGGACCAACATGCCACGAAAAACCTACAACGGATAGATTTTTAAAATCTAGAGGTGTGGTCCGAGGTCGGTATTCATATTGTGCTATTGATACTAATTGGAGTTATGGTAGTGGCGATAAATTCTTTTGCTCTCAACGATGTAAGTTTAGTTGGCTAGAATTAAATATGCCTAACATTGAACAAGGTCGGCCGATCGAGTTTATCAGACACAGACGAGAAAGCCAAGGTTATGAGAAAGTAACCAAGGAACACGACTCGTGGAATGGTGGAACTTATACAAGTACTGAAATTAAAAGGGTTGACAATAATACTGAAATAAAATAGGATTATCCTATTAACATACAGGAGAAAACATGACAAATACAAAACAAGCTACAACAAAAGACATGGAGAACTTGTTAGATGAAGACTACAAGGAAACTATGCAAGGTAGAACAGAAGAAAGAAAGAACAGATTCAACGGTGAATCTGTTATGCTAACAAAAGAAGAAGCAGACAGACATGATGCAATCTTTATCAATGAACTGTCAGCAACACTAGAAGATAAAGCAGCAGGTGTTGATGGCACGTCTAAGCTATGGGACAAAGTACGTAAAGATCTTAACTGGTTTAGACAACACAATGCAGAGGCATATATGGTCTTACTAGACTAACCGAGTTACATACAATGTGTGACCCTGTTGGGTCACACTCACACACAAATCATGGACCAATAGAGGTACCACACCCACACCCAATAAACTTTAGAACGATATAAGCAATCCCCCTAAATAAAAAAGGGGTCCCACTACTCTCGGTTGTATTGCTTGATTTAGACAGTTAATGGTGGTAAAAAACTTGTTGAACACCTAAGATGGTGCAAAAAATTTTATAAAAATTTTTATGAATTTAAATAATATAGATATAAGTAAGTTACCTGCTGACGTTAGAAAAGAACTTTTACAGTTACAAGTAATGGTAGCTGAAAAAAAAATAAAAAATAAAGCTAAAGATGACTTCATGTCCT
>Ga0208434_1001404_pt1 | contig 9864 bp, 11 predicted proteins | sample 13_taG_FD_184086 | JGI IMG/M metagenome (GOLD analysis project Ga0208434, IMG submission 184086) | Marine viral communities from the Subarctic Pacific Ocean - 13_ETSP_OMZ_AT15268 metaG (SPAdes) (version 2) | ecosystem: Environmental > Aquatic > Marine > Oceanic | place: Pacific Ocean | collected... | reverse complement strand
TGACCATTGACGTCGATATCCTTTAAGGACTCCACGCTCAATCAAAGTTTTAACATTTCTGAACGATTTTAAACCTAATATTTCTGCTGCCTCAGACAGCGAAACCGTTTCCATCTTTACCACATTTTTCGTACTCATGAAACAAACTGCTGTCGGTTACGTTGTGTGATGTCAACAGACAAAATTAAAAAAGATTAAAAAAATTAGAAAATATGTAAACAAGGTGAAATAAACATGAAAAAATGAATAAAAATGACAAAAAGTGTTGACTAGTGTATAAAAGTTTTACTTATGGAGGAATGAGTGAAACCAAATATGTGGCCATATCAGGCCGAATCCCTAAGGATATGCATGACGAAATGTTAAGAGTAGCAGATGTGCTAAACATGTCATCTATCCAAATTATAAATGCATCTATTGATGCTTTTTTAAAATTAGTAAAAGATAAGGAAAATGAGCCTGATGACCTGAAAGTTGCTAGGTTTGCATACGATTTGAAAAATAAAAAGTAACCAAACATGTCTTGCCCTCCCCCCAAAAAAAAAGACAAATTATATGAAAAAAAGTTCTAAAAACTCTAGTTTAACGATTGAATCTAAGAGGCCTTGGCACACCGAGTTTGAAGGTGAAATTACTGAAATAAAAGTAAACGGACAAAAGATTAGTGATGTTCACGACTTAACTTCGAAAGTAATTAGCATGACTAAGACGATAAGGGTCTTAGCATACACAGCTTTAGGATTAGCAGTTATGCAGTTACCACTGTACTCTTTCTTGCCAATTGGCTATACAGTCATGAAGCAAGCATTGAGCAGTTGCTCCTTACGGGTAATGAAGAGTACGACAAACAAGTACATGATGCAGCAAATTGGAACTCCCACCGAAGGCAACGAGCATATATTCACCTCAAAGAGTTCCACGGACTGCATTGGGATGATGGAATGCAGGACTGGGTTAACCATGCGATGGTGAAAGCACATAGAAGATATAAAGGGGTTTCCTCAGACTCCATCCTTAAATAGGGCTAAGTTTATTATAAGTAGACTATAGTTTTACTTATAATTCATTGTTTACTTCCTAACCCCCCCCTATAGTCCCCCCCCTAAGGTTTCAAAACCGAGTATTTATCGTGGGTTTTGCACCCCCGTACCGGGGAGACTACGTTAAATAACGTATCAGGCTACGGTCAGACTACGGCAGATGTCGGGTTATTATCGTAAAAAATGTAAAACGATGGCTAAAGGCAGTGTGGTTTAGCCATCGTACTAAATCCTAGTGTTTATCTAGGGTCTAGGCATTATTTTAAAAAAATTCTTCGAATCTTCGGGATTTACAGAGGATTCGCAGTAATGCCTGTGGAAGGTTTTGTAATTGGAGTGGCCTGTATATCTCATGGTTTTTTCCATTCCCATCTCAAAGTACGCATAGGTACAAAATGTGTGCCTCATGGCATCATGAGCCATAGCCCCAAAATATCTCCTGCGGGCCAACCTAAACGCATTGTAGGTAGTTTCTGTTAATGGATATTTTTCAAGCCACGCTAGTAAATTATCTGGTAATTCATGGAGCATCCGCATTCTTCTAAGCTTTGAGTACCTACCCTGGATGGTTAATGTCTTACCTTGAAAATCTAAATCATTACTTTGGATTTTCACGGACTCATAGGGTCTAACGCCTGTAAACAGCTGGAGGGCTGCTCGAGCTTTAAATCGATCAGGCAAAACATTCATAAGTCTATTTGCCTGCTCTACTGACAAAACATCAATCGGATTCTCATCTTGTAAAACATCAAGGATCTTTACTTTGTAAAATTTACCTTCCTCAATAAATCCCATCTGCCCACACCAGTTTAAAAAAACGCAAACATCATTCCTGTGACCAACTCTTGACCATCTTCCAGAAAAGGATTCAGCAAAATTTTTTACATCTTGGCGTGTCACTTCATGCACATAATTACACTTTGTCCACTTAATGTAAGACCTGATGCGCTGTTTCATGGTCACTATAGACTGGGGTCTAAGGTTCCTTTGACTGCATGCTAACTCATACTGCGAACAGGCATCATATAGGGTTATTTTAGACCCTAACCCGTTAACGGGCAATATTTTATTCAAAGTGGTGGGAGATGGCAGATTCGAACTGCCGACCTCATGCGTGTCATGCATGGTTGTTAACTTGTTGATTCTTAGTAGTTTAAGTATGCTTTGCATTTTGTTACCTATTTTTTATGTTTACACTTGTATTATCCAAGTATTGGATTCATAGTTAAAAGGGTTATGAAGGATGAAGATATATTGAGCCATGTGGATCCAATGTTGAAAGAGTATTATTCATCTTTTCTGCTAGTCGGATTTAAAGCTGATAGTGGGAAAATGAGTTGTATTGGGGATATGGGTAAGCTTAACGACAAATCAGGCCATAGAAGAAAGCTCAAGCCCTTTTATGAATTGATGAAAAAGATGATTGCTGAAGATAATGAGAAAGATTCGTAAAGGATGGGCAGTATTCGAGGAGTTCCCTCCGATATTTGTACGTTTATTAGCTAGAGAGAGAATTTTAAATGCTAATGGAAAGACAAGTGCTGTTCGGGTGCTTTCGGATGAGGAAATAGCTATTAATTCGGGTATGGAAATAACTAGAATCAAAGAGGTCAGTCAACAGTATGACTGGGATGAAGTTGAAGTTGGAGAAGCTAGGCAATTTTGCTTGGGGTGTAATTTTGATTTATTTGATTGGAAGGTAAGAAACCAAGCATATGCATTGGCAACTAATGGCAGTTTTGCCTATCTGCGATCTAGCCCAGATTGGAAGGGTAGATACAAACCAATGTTGATGAACTTTTTTAAAAATGCCGCGACGTCGCAAGTATAGCTTTGATCAGCTTGCCACTTTGATGCGCAAGCATGAAGGTAATTACAAAACTGCTGCTGAAGAGTTAGGTATTGCCGAACATAACCTTAGGGAAAAGGTCAGAAGGCATCCTAAGCTAAAAGCTCTTTGGATGTCTGCTGGTGACCAAGGTCATGCTCCTAGCGATGTCGAATTAATGGCAAGGAAAGATCCACCGCCAGAGCCTGACCATAAACATCTCATAGGTGCACTTAAGGATAATGGCAAAGAGGTATTCATGAATGACATTGAGGGTATGCTAAAAAACCCTCAAAATGTAGAGAAATTAAAGGTCTTTGAGAACCTTAAGGGTGGAGTAGGTCGATTAATGTCTAATGCTCTTGAGGTTACACAGAAAATAGCCATTAGGCAGAATATGGCATTATTCGAAGTCGGGGAAAAGCTTCGGGATGACATATCAAGTGGAATGTTGGATCCTGAGGAGGAGATTTTAAGAACAAAGCTTTTTCTTCAGACAACCGAGCAGCAGGGTAAATTTTATGATCGGCTACTTCATGGGTTAGACCTCATGATAAAAATGAGTGAGAAGGACAAGAAACAGGATAAAAGGAAGCCTGGATTTAGACCACTGAAGGAGATGAAGAATGCCGAAGCTGAAGAAGATTGACCCTAAGGCTTTCCTTGGAGTTTTTGACGAAGAGGAAGAGGAGGGCACAAGTGAAGAATCTTGGTCACCTGCTTTATCAGGAAGCCAACAGGAGTTATTTGATTCGACTGCCAAGTATGTTTTAGCCTACGGAGAGAGGGCATCAGGGAAAACCTTTGTGTTGGGTGGTCACAAGCTAGTACGGCATGCATATGAAAACTTTAATGCTCTTTGCTTAGTCATTGTTGGTATTAAATCTCAGGCTACCCAGGGTGGTGTTTGGCATAAGTTGCAAACAGAGATTCTTCCTGAATGGAAAGCAGGTCTTGGGATAGAGCATACGGATGAGAAGATGGATCTACAGAAAGCTCCTTATATCGATGTGCAAAATCGTTATGGTGGATGGTCTAGGATAAGTTTAATGTCTGCACCGTTTGGTAATATTCTGATAGATAGAATAAAAGGTTTTGAGCCTAGCTATGTTTTCGTGGACGAATTGACAAATCTTGACACGTCAAGTTACTTTGATGCTATTGTGCAGCAGCTAGGCAGGAGGCAAGGAATCGAAGGTGTTCAACAGTACACAGCTGCTTGTAACCCAGCAGGTAGAACGCATTGGGTCTATAAGAGATTCTTCGAAATGCCTTACGATGAAGATGGTAATTACAATCACGATTATCATGTAGTGCATGTAAAAATCTCTGAGAATGAAAAAAACCTACCTGACGGTTATTACAATCGTGTCATGGAAGCTGTTGCTAACGATCCAATTGAGGCGAAAAGAATGCTCGAAGGGCAGTGGATTGATAGACCATCGGGCGACGCTTTATTTGCTCCGTACTTTTCAAAAACCCTTCATGTTGTAGGGGATGCGAAGAAAGGTATTGTTCCCAACCCAAATTACCCTGTTATAATTGGATATGACCCCGGTGCCGTAAATAATGCTATGGTATTTATGCAGTGCATTATTGGTAAAGAGAAAAGCATATGGACGGTATTTGACGAATTAGTGACTATTAGAAAGAAGATTCCTTACACCACAATTATTCCCTTGCTTTACCGCAAGATGAAATACTGGAACGAACGTGTCGATAAAAAGCTAAAATTCGTACATATCTCAGATAACTCAGCTTTTAATCAGTATAGGGCAAAGACAGGCTCATATGATGTTAAAGATTTTGAGGAGATATCTAGAGAAAAGTGTGAGGTTTTTGATATGGAGCCAATTCGAATGAAGGCAGCACCAAAGTTTAGTGGGTCTGTAGCAGGTAGGGTTCGTTTGCTGATAGCTAAGTTAGTTCAGGAGGAACTGTTAATATCTGCTCCATGCACTGAAGTAATAAAAAGCATGCGGAATTTATCATGCGAAAAGCAAAAGGATAATAAGTATGATCCGTCTTTAGAGTTAAAACCCAAGCGTTCAGACTACATTCATGCCTTTGATGCTCTTACATATCCTATTATGTATTACGATGTTCGACCGACTTTCCCGCAAGTTTCCACAAATACCTCAAGTATAATCGAAATAAATGCTTGACCTTTTGTAACCCAAAAGATTAAGTAACACTATGCAAGATTTACTTCAATTATCACTAGAAGATGAAGAAGTTGCTGAGCTTTTTGAGGGTGTTACAGCAGGTTCTAAAGTTAAAATAACGCTTGAGGTTACAGTTTCTGAAATCGATGACGAAAGATTTGTAGCAACCGTAGACATGGTTGAAGATGAAGTTGATGTCATTGGTGGAGACGAAGTTGAAGATGAAGAAGATTATGAATCCGAAGACGAAGACGATGAAGAAGAGTACGAGTACGAGGAAGATGAGGAGGACGAAGACGAGTGATGATTACTCGCCTGCTTCATTAATAATTCAAAATCATTACAGGCATTGTGAGGTAAATAAGGTATGGGACAGAAATCGAGTACACAGGTTGATCGGGTATCTGCGGATATCAGAAAAGGAACTCGTAGCTTTGCTCAATACCACGATGTCAGCATTCAAGGCATGTTACCTAAGGGGGAGCGTGACAGGCCCCTGTGCGTTGCTACTAACCGTGCTAGAGGCTACTTACATGTCAGACTACATCACGGATTCAATTCCTAACATATTCGATTTCTATGGTTCATCCAGACATACTGAGGGAAACGGGGACAACCCAAGCGAGGCTTCGTGAGGTCTTTACCTGTAAAGCAGGTAGTCAAGATTGGCATATCAAGGAGCGATTGACTGACTTAGTTCGTAGTCGTGTACATGAAGGTATTTACCATTCGTGCAAAAACCACTCTTTATATTTAGCAGTAGACTTAGCGTGGGATTCTCTGCCTATTAATAAATTTAGCGTACCTCTTCTTCAGTATGCTCAGGGTAAGATAAACATTCAACAATGTGCTGAGAAGTTAGATGACATCGATTCTAGCTTGAAGGATCAGTTTGTGGAGTATGATGATGAAGGTTCCATCAAAGATATTAACCTCCTCAGGCTATATGAAGTTAATGTTAATATTATCCGTAGCTATATTACTAGAAGGGTAGCTGCTCAGACATCTAGGTTTAGTAATTTGTTTCCTTATTTTAAGTACGAAGCTAGGGGAACAGATATTCCTTCTAAAGTTCGTGCAGAAGTATTGTCGCAACGCGTGGAAATGATGACCGAGCAATTCGGGTATCGTCATACTTTCGAACAGGCAATCAGATCAATGTTCATGTATGGTTTTTCTATATTATTCCCTTCAGAACCATGGACACGAGAAGTGCATTGGAGGAAGGGAGAGGACGGAGATATGGAGAGCTTTGTCGAGAAGGAGGGGATAAACTTTATTGCTCCTCATCCTACTAGGACATTTTACGATAACTCAGCACCTGTTTCTGCTATCAATACCAATCTCGGCCCGTCTTGGATTGGATATTGGGATATAGTCAGGTATTCAACAGTCAGAGATAATCCTGCATTCTGGAATCTCAATGAAATTGAATACACCAACTCACTTCATGGACTGGTAAATGCATATAAGGATTTCTTCGATTATTATTTTGATGGGTCGGTATTAGCATTCCCGAAGAAAACTGATTGGTTTCCTTTTCAAAACGAAAGAACCTCTCAGAAGGGATTGTATGCAGGTGAGGACGAAGATAAGGCAATGTTCTTGTCTACTATTTACATGAAGTTAAACCCGAAGGCTGAGGGGCTAGGAGACTATCCTTTCGATTGTTGGTTAAAGCTTGTTGTCGCATCTGATGAGACAATTATCTACGGAGAATGGATGCCATCAATTCCGGCTATTTATGGAGGCATCAATCAGAATGATGACCGTATGGCTAATTGCTCTTTTGCCCATGACTTGATGCCATATCAGGATCAGATGAATAATATAGTTTATTCTATGTTGCATCACATGAAAGTAAGTATGTTTAAATTGCTTACAATCGATCAGGATGCGCTTGATGATGATGTCAAAGAGTATCTGATGGATTCATTGGCAGAAGATACATTCTATCAGAAGCCAAAAGCCATGTTTTATTCTGGAGCAAAGGCTGCTGATTTGGGGATAGATACAAAAAATATCATCAATGTTGTAGATGTCTCTAAAGAGTTAGCGCAGGGAATAAGTATGTCATTAAATTCCTTATTCCAATTACTTAATCTCGTGGAACGAATGATGATACTTTCACCACAAGAGCTAGGACAGGCTGCTCAGCGTGAAATCTCTGCGACTGAAGTTAGTGAAATAGCTAATTCGACCAACACTATTTATTCGTTTATTTCCGAGGGAATAGACGAAATGCGCGCTGCAGCTAAAAAGATGATATATGACCATCTAGTAACCTGCTCCACCACAGAATTTAATGTACCTATAAAACAAAGGTTTTCACTCAAAACTATTACGGATGCAGGTCTAGAGATAGAAGACACGGGTGATCAGGATGAAAACCCTAAGGGCAGGAATATTATAGGTAGCCCCACACACTTGATCCATGAATACTTATTTAGCTCAAGAGATGGAGCAGAAAGGTCAAGAGATACACAGTCAGCACAGACATTAACGCAACTATTCAGTCAGATTATGGGTCTTAAACCTGTGGCAGAGGCTTTAGGGAAAGAGCGGATATTTGGTATTATAAATGAGATATTCCGCATGAGTGGTGCAGGGTACGATTTGAATCTCGAGATGGACGAGCAGGATCAGGTTGATGATATTAACATGGAAGACGAGCAATTCATTGCAGCACTCAAGCAGAAGATGCCCCAAATGGAGCAAATGCTTATGATGTTAATGCAACAAGCCCAAGGTGGTCAACCAGGAGCAGGAGGTGCTCCACAGATTCCACAGCAGGGGGGCGGGCAGCCACCACAGCAAGCCCTTCCCCCGGGGCAAGCAGCGCAGGCTGCAGGTGCACCACCTCCGCAGGGGCAGCAGATTCCCCAGTAATTTATGAGCGAAGAAGAAAAAGAAATCGTTGAGGATGCAGAAGTAACGCAAGAGGAGCCTCAGGCTGAGCAAGCTGAAGCTTCTGAGGAGGATTCCTCCAATCCTATTTTTGATGCCTTATTTAAGGCAGTAGATGAGGATCCTAAGGAGGAAGACGAAGAAGAGGAAAAGTTTGTTCCTCCATCAAGTTTACAATCGGCTTTGCATGAAATTGAGCAGGGTAATATTGGTGAGCAACACGAGCAGGAACAACCTGTTGAGTCAGAAGCAAAGCAGGAAGAGGTAAAGCCCAAGAAGCGCGTAGCACGTAAGAAAAAAATTGTAGATCCTGATTTCAAAGAGGAAAAGTTTACTCCACCTAGCCCACCCGAAATACCTAAAGAGGACTTATCTAGTCTTACTGAAGATGAGAAGGCTAGGTATGATTTGGCTAAGTGGGCAAGTAAAAATGTCGATGGATATAGGGGGAAAGAGAAACAATATCTAAAATTCTTTAAGGATCATAAGCAGTTTATAGAGGACAAGCTAAAGGAGGATCCTGATATTGATCTGACAGAAGACGAAACTTACAGGCAATTTTTAGGAAGAAATAGACCTGCATTTGATCTTAATCGGGTCAAAGAGGCTAAGATAAAATCTGATGCAGAGGAAAGCGCTCTTCAAAAGGTGTTGCCCGAGATAGAGCAACAAAAGAAAGAGCTACTTAAGGTAAGGAATGAGCCTCGAGCACAGGGGCAGAAGAAGTCTAAAAGAGCCTTAATCAATAAGTCTATACCTAAAGAAATTCTTGATGGATTCAGAAGTGATAAAGATTTTACTAAGAAGTATAAGGTCGAATCGCAGGTAGTTGAGAAAGTTCTCACAGATGCATATGCCCTCGTTGATGCATTCTATGACATTGCGAATGACCTAAAGGATTACGACCCGAATAATGCAGTGCATGTTCATCTATCTAAGTGGATTGATGGAGAGCAAAGTGCATTTATTAATTCAGGTAAAACGAAGAAACAGGGAAAAACATTTATTAGAAGAGAAAGAATGGAAAAGGTTCCTGAGCATGAAAGGCAGAACTACTATACTTTTTCAGATGATGATTTAATGAATATCTTAGCTAAGAGGTGTGAGGTAGCAATCGGCACACAAATAAAGCAGACTTTGGATAATCTTGAGCAGCAAGGCTTTAAAAGAGATTTATCTGCCCTAGGTCAAAAACCTAAAGAGCAAGCAGTGCAACAGCCTAAAGCAATTTCACCTTCCCCTAGACCTGGGCCTGCTGTTCAGTCATCTAGTAGTGAGCCTAAGGATAATAAAATACTATCCCTTTTGGGAATATAGTGTGATCTTTTGGCTTTCAATTACATAAGCTATTTTAGCTCAAAACTAGTAAAGTTTAAGTAAATTCATGTAATTCTAGAAAAGGTAAATTTCTAAGCCTATCTTAAATGTAACCTAATAAACCAAGTTACAATTCAATTATGGCTAACGAAATATCTAATACAGGACAATTTACTACATCGGGTTATCAAAACTCGCACATGAGCCAACCAACGGCCTCGAGTGCAGGTTCCCTTATCCCTGGTTCACAGGGTTCGGGTTATGATGCCCTTCCACGCATAATCAAAGTGGATAGCTCAACAGGCTGCACTTTGACTAAAGCCCACATCAAAGGGCTTACTCCGGGTGAGTTTGAAGCTCTTGGGAACAAAGAGGTTGATTTAGCTAGAGTCATAGCTTCTGCTGCAGAAGCCAAGACTCTAGGAGTAGAGGAGCGTGGCCTTACAACTTTACTGACATCTTCGGTTCAAAATATTAAGCCACTAATCAATAAGCAAAATATTGCTGAGCAATCAATAATCTTACCTTATGTACAGCGCAGACAGCGTTCAGTTATCAATGCAAACTACTTTGCCATTGAGTCTGGCGCAGATGCTATTGCAGGTGA
>Ga0208434_1001393_pt1 | contig 9893 bp, 8 predicted proteins | sample 13_taG_FD_184086 | JGI IMG/M metagenome (GOLD analysis project Ga0208434, IMG submission 184086) | Marine viral communities from the Subarctic Pacific Ocean - 13_ETSP_OMZ_AT15268 metaG (SPAdes) (version 2) | ecosystem: Environmental > Aquatic > Marine > Oceanic | place: Pacific Ocean | collected... | reverse complement strand
ACAAAGGCCCACTAGGTAGACTTACCTCATCTGAAGAAGAAGGCTTTGCTATAGCCCAAGCTAAGATGAAGCACAAAGAAGCACAGAACGAACTTCGTGAAGTGTGTAGACTGTATGGACCACCAGGAATGTGGGACTTAGTAGTTAAAGAACAAGCTGCTGCTAGAGTAAGGCAAAAAGAAGCACTAGAGGCACAAGCTAAAGCAAGAGACAAATTATTCTGGGGCATATCACTAACTATTGGAGTACTACTATTCTTAGGTGGTACAGGTGCAATGATCTGGGGTCTTAACGAAGTAGTAAATGGATAAAAAACATGGCAAGATTTAGTACAGCACAAAAAGAAACTTTACGTAAGATGGCTGAAGAAGGTAAGCTTGCTACTTCTCAGGTACAGAACATTATGCGTAATGCTGCTGAGTTAAAGAAACTTAACGAAGGTGGTGTTGTAGGTTTTAACAGAGGTGGAAGTAGTCCTAGAGGTTCTAGAGGTGGTGATATACCTAGCAGAACACCCTCTCCTCGATTACCTGAAGCTCCTGGCTCTGCTCCTACTCCTGTTCAAGATCCTGGTGAATTTACTGAGACAGATCCTGGTACATATCAACACATTGAGAACTATGTAGAAGGTAATAGAGAACGTGGTACACTTAAAAATAATATAACTGGTGATATAAAATATACGGGTTTTCATGCAAAAGGTGATAAAGATGCTGTAGCTCAAGAGGCTGGACCTCTGCTTGAGTCACTTAATGCACCTAAAAGAGAGTATAACGCTAATAAATCTGAGTACGATACTAATAAAGCAGCTTTTGATAAATACGAAACAGACCTAAAAGAGTATCAAGATAAAGCTAAAGCTTATCAAGAAGCTAACTTAAAAGGTCAACAAGAACTTGCTCAGTCTGCTATAACTGATCCTACTTCTTTAGTTACTGAAGCTGATGTAGAAACCATTGACCCCGCTGCTTCTGGCACAACCATAGCTGCAGGTACAGGACAAGTTACAGGTACAGCACCACAAGTAACTGCAGAAACTGCTGGTACAGCTACAACTGCGGCTGCACCGACAGATATTACTGCTGAAACAGTTACTGCTTCTACTGCTCAAGGTAAAGTAGAAGAAGCTGTAGAAGATGTCACAGCAGCTAAAGGAGAAGTCTCAACTGAAGCTCAAGTAACTGCAGCACAAGGTGAAGTATCTGAGGATGCCAAAGCTGATGCTGCTAAGATGGACTCTGAGTATGTTAAAGAAGTCACCTCAGGTAGACGTCAAGTATCTTCTGATGAACTAGCCGCAGCTCAAGGTCTAGATGAAGAAGCTGTAAAAACAGAAATAGCTGAAGCTAATGTACCAGACAACATTCAAGCTGCACAAACTACAGTACAACCTGAAGAAATTCCAGAGCCAGCACAGATAGCTGAATCTGAAATGGCGCAAGCAGAAGCTATGACTATGGAAGGTCTAACTGATGATGCTACTGCTGTCGCAGCTAAACTTAAGTCCTTTAATGTAGATGATGGAACCTTAGCAGAATTTAAAGAAGGTAAGATTGAAGCTCAAGATACCGTACAAGGTCAGCTTGCATCTCTTATGAAACAGTTTGATGATGGTACACCAGTTTGGGCTGCAGGTGCTATGAGAGCTGCTAACTCTGCTATGGCTGCTCGTGGCTTAGGTGCTTCCTCAATGGCTGGGGCAGCTATTCTTCAAGCTGCTATGGAGTCTGCACTACCTATTGCGTCTAAAGATGCAGACGCCTTTAGAGGCATGAAGCTTGACAACCTTAATCGTCAACAGCAAATATCTTTAGCTAATGCTGCTGCACAACAGGGTGTAGAGCTTGCTAACTTTAATGCCGAGCAACAAGTTGCATTACAGAACTCTCAGAATGCTTTCTCCCTGCAGTCACAAAATCTTTCTAACATGCAACAAACTGTGATTGCTAATGCTCAGATCAAAGCTTCTTTGCAAGGTCAAAACTTAAGCAATCAACAGCAAGCTAACATGGCAGAAGCTGCACGTTATGCAGAGGTTAGTAACATTAACCTTAATAATCGTCAGCAAGGTATCTTGCAAGATAATGCTAATGAGATGCAAGTCAATCTTGCTAATATGAACGCTAAACAACAAGCGTATGTTGCTAATGCTCAATTGGAAGCTGCACTACAAGGTAAAAAGATTGACAATCAACAGCAGGTAGCTATTACTAATGCTGCACGATATGCTGATGCTGCTAACCTTACATTTACTGCTGCAGAACAAGCTAAGATCCATAACTCGGAGCTTATGAAAACTGTAGGTCTTGCAGAGCTTAATGCAGAGCAAGCGGCTACACTACAAAATGCCGCTACTATTGCAGCTATGGATATGGCAAACTTGTCTAATGCACAGCAAGCTGCTGTACAAAATGCTCAAGCATTCCTACAAATGGATATGGCCAATCTTAATAACGAACAGCAAACTTCTATGTTCAAAGCTCAAGCTATTCAGCAAGCTATCCTTTCAGATACTGCTGCAGAAAATGCTGCTAAACAATTCAATGCTTCATCTGAAAATCAAACTAAACAGTTTATGGCAAATCTTAAAAATCAAACTAATCAGTTTAATGCTTCTCAAAAGAATGCTATGGCACAGTTTAATGCTGGAGAAGAGAACGCTGTAGCTCAGTTTAATGCTTCTTTAAAAGAGCAACGTAATCAGTTTAATGCCTCTAATGCTCTTGTCGTAGCTCAAGCTAATGCACAGTGGAAACAGAATGTAGCGACACTAAATACTGCTGCACAGAATGAAGCTAATGCTGCAGCCGCTGCTGCTTCTAATACGTTCACTGCCTCTGTAATGGATCAAATATGGCAACGTGAACGTGATATTATGGACTACGCTTTTACAGCTGCTGAAAGCGAACAAGATAGAATTAATAACATAGTCTTGCAAAAAATCTCTGCTAATACTACACTTGATGCTGTACAACTTAGAGCTGATCTAGAAGCTGACAGAGATATAGGTGGCTGGATTAGAGATATTATCTTCTCATAGGTGAAAAATGAAAAATACTGAACAACTATATAACCCCAAAGTCATCGAGCAAAAGAGAGCTGCCTATAGACTTGCTGAAATGAAGCAAGATGAGCGCAGAGTTCGCACGGCTGGGATAAGAAAACAATCTGAAATATCTACAGGTCTTATGAGAAAAAGTGTTGATGCTGCTTTGCAAGAAGGTTTTCAAGATAACGAAGAGGAAACACCTGATAAAAAAGTAGACAGCTGGTTACAAAGCTTGTATACTGCACGAGAAAAAGCAATAGCTGATATGCCTAAGCCTGAAAAAGAACTAGGAGAAATTCGTCCTAGATCTAGAGATGAGGGTGGTCTAGACCCAAGTTTAAATGACCAAGCCGCAAAGTTGTTTGAAGATAAATACTTTAAAGATAATTTTGAAAACCTGCTAAATAAATATCCACAAGTTTCTCGTTATGAACTTCTAAGAATTATAGATGGTGAATCTAACTTTAACCCCGCTGCTAGAAACAAAGACACAAATGCCTCAGGTTTATTTCAATTTACACCCACTGTTGCAGGTGAGTTAGGTTTTACTCCAGAAGAAATTAGAGATATGCCAGCTTCATCTCAACTATCTTTATATGAAAAGTATTTAGATAAGTGGGGTTATGATGGAAGCTATAGCTTAGGTATACTTCAAGCTGCACCAGCTAAAAGAAACGTATCTCCTAATACAATCATATATAAAAAAGGTTCTGCAGCTTGGAAACAGAATCCAGGTTGGAGAGATAAGAAGACTGGTCACATAACTAAGGCAAGTATTGATGCCTACTACAGGAGAAATAAGTAATGTTTGCTGGACCTATTCCTGGACAATCTTTAACTAAAGAGCCTAAAAACTATCCTTGGGAAAATCCTCCGCAGATGGTAGACGTAGATGAAGTTATTACTTTTCATCTAAACAAGCTAACTGAAGAAGATTCCATAGACAACTTACTTCTACTACTTGAATCAGGTATGCCTATAAGTACTCTAGTTGAGATCTTTTTAACCAGTGCTGTTATGACTGGACAACATACAGTAGATGTAAGTATGCTTGTCGCCCCTGTAATTCATGAATACATGATAAGTATTGCAGAAGATGCTGAGATTACTTTTAAAGAGTTCTTTACCGAGGACGAAGAAGGTAAAATAAATAGTAAAGTAAACCTTCTTCTTAAAAAGGCATTAGAAGAAACTCCTGAAGACGAGCAAGACTCTGGCTACGAGTTAATACAAGAAATGTCTGAAGCTGTTCAAGAAGAACTTGTATCAGAAGAAGTTCCAGAACAAAAACCTAAAGGTTTAATGAGCAGAGGTAATGATAATGCTGAATCTTAATTGGAAACAAGTAACTGCTGGTGCTGCTAGACGTGACATGGAGTTGCGTGATTCTCGTAGAGAAATTGCTGATCAGTTAAGTTTAGCTAAACGTAAATACTTATTTGAAACTGGTATGGATAAACTTAAAACTCTTAGAGAAAAAAGAGAAGGACGAGTAGCTAAGATAAGAATGGCAGAAGGTTTTGGTTTTACTAGAGAAGCTGCTATAATTTTAGATGCTTCAGGCCAACTGGATTCTCAACTATCTAGACTATCTAAAATGGATGACAGTGATATAAACAGAGAGAACATTCGCAGGATTAGTGAAGTTGTTATTCAAAAGGTTAGCCCAGAACATAGGGCTGAAATACTGCAAACTATGGCCAGCCGGAATACAAATTTTGATTCTGCTGAAATAGCTGATAGATTTGTCAATGCTGTCTATAGTTCAGCAGAAGGTAGTCTTGAAAAAGCTCAATCAATATTATCGGAGTTTGATAGTAGTGCACCTGTAGCAACTGAACCTTTAGACTTAGGGTTTAGGGGGCTTAAGACTATAACCCCAGAAGATACAAACACTATTAATAAATTAGTTGATAATGTTATTTCAAGTAACTTTGGAAATTTAGTTAAAAGAGATTCACAAACTGGTAACCTTACTTATGAAGGTGAAGCTGCACCTCAGGTTGGCAGAATTAGGCGTCAACTTATTGAAGCTTATCAAGATATGTACTATAACCCTGAATATAGACAAAGCCCTGTAACAGGACTCATGGATCTTGCTGAAGGTATTGCTTATCAGTCTATGACTTTAGCTAAACCACCTGCTGAGATACAAGTAACTCCTAATTGGAGAGATATTATTGGGGTAAGCGAAATAGAAGTTCCTGGTGCATTGTCGATAGAAGAAATCAATATGTCAGTAGAAGATGCGTTGGCAACAGGTACAGAGGACATGACTAAGGAAGATGAAGATAAACCAAATCCTCTTAATTTTGCTATTGAATACTGATAGGAAGTATTAATGACCTCATACTTACAAGACATAGAAGAAAAAAGTTTTGTCGATCTTGTCGATAACTACGATTTTAAAGTTGACCTAGTTAAGTTTTTTTCTGGCGGCAGATACAACATGTCACGAGAAGAAATGCAAGAACAAGGTTATGAAGATCTAGCTAAAAAGTTTGCTGAACACATGAGGTTTCAGTCTTGGAATGATGCTACTGCTGTCAAAGACTTAAACTATGTGAACAACAAGCAGTTTTCTAGTGAAGGAAAAGAGTCTTTTGGTAATCTTATTCAAGCTTGGGATAATTCTGCAGAGGCAGGGACAGGTGTAGGAGTTGCAGCTGCAGACTTTGGAGAGGCTTTATTGAAGTCTCCCTCAACCTATCTGGGTATGGGTAGTTTTGGTCTAGCTAAAGCAGGAGCAAAAGCTGCAACTAAGTCTGCACAAATTTCTGTTAGAAACAGAATCAAAGATTATTTTACTAAGAGTGCAATGCTTAAGGGTGCAGCAACTGGTGCTGTTACTGAGGGTGCAGTTGGAGCAGTTACTGCAGGTAGTGCTGGAGAGGTTCGTGAAGAGCTTCTTGATATTAACTATACTACAGGTGACTTAGCTAAGGACACCCTTATGAGTGCTGCATTTGGCTCTGTAGGAGGCGCTGCAGGTGCTTATGTGACTAAGCGTAAGGGTATCAATGTAGATGAGCTTCTTGCTGCTCAGAAAGAGTTAAATAAAGCTAATGCAAAGAAGGCTAGTGAAGTAGCTAATCAAAAAATTAGTAATGCAAGTAAAGAAAGTAAACAGTTTGCTGTAAACACTGTGTTAGACCTCGAAGCTACTTTAGCTGCACGTAAGGGTGATAAGCAAGCAGGTGTTATTAGGGAACCACTAGACCCCAAGAGAGTTGGTATGGGTGAAGCACTACTAAGAAGCTTTTCCAACACAGATGCTAATGATGTCTTAAGCTCTGGCTTAGACTTAACTACTTTACGATCTATAACTGCAGCAACAATCGAGCTTAGTGAACGTCTAGATATAAAACCTAATCAAAGAATCACATCTGCTGTCGCAGGAGCTATTGATGCAGGTGTTGTAGATGTACATAAAATTATTCCTGATATTCGTGATAAGTACAACCTGTCAAAAGAACAGTTTTCTCTTATCTATCTAGCTGATCTTTCTAACGCAGGTAAAAAACTTGCAGAAGCCTCAAAGATTTCTAGGGCTGTAGATAAAGAAGTTTTAGATCGTCCAATGCGTAATTTAAAGACTATTGCTGAAACTAAACTATCTACTATTAGTGATATTCAGGCAGCTGAACTTGCAGAGAATGTAGTAAATAACTCTGCAGGTAAAGGTGTACTTAAAACTGGCTATAACTTTCTTCAAGACTTAGATCAAATGCGTATTGCATTTATGACATCTCAACCAGCCACTACTGCAAGAAACGTTACATCCACTGGATTACTGGCTGGTACAGAGATTGTAGATGAGTTCTATAGAGGTATAGCCAGAGGTATTATGACGACAGTGCGAGGTGAGTTTGATTACCGGCCTGGAGATGTCTTAATGCGTATGACTTCTACGCTGCGTGGGTTAAGTTCTGACAGTGCCTCTGCAAAGGTTGCAAGAGAAATGCTTGAAGAGGAGATGCCAGAAGCTTATGCTAGAACATTTCATGACACTCTTCGTACAGAAGTTAGTGGTCAGAGTCAGTCTCGTCTAGCTAAGGTAGGTCGTGCTGTAAACATTGTAAACACTGCTACTGATACTGTCTTTAAAGAGGCAGCATTTTTTAGTAGTTTAGATCGGCAACTGAGAACCTTAAATGATAAAAGCATAGGGACTAATGTAAAAGACTTCATACTTACAACAGGAAGTCTGGATAAGTTGGATGAAGGTATTGTAGCTAAAGCACTTGATGATGCTAACAGATTTACAATGCAGAGAACTTATGTAAACGATGATTCCTTATTTGGTAAGGGTGCAAGAATAGCTTCCACTACAAGTAAAAAGGTGCCTTTTCTTTTTTCTGGAGTTTTAGGTGTACCTTTTCCACGCTATGTTGCAAATCATATTGAGATGATTGCAGATTATACACCTGGAATTGGTGCCTTGGCTGCAGCTTTAGATGATAAAGCAGTTCCAGCAGGAAAAGGTTTTTTTAAAGCTACTGGTGACCCTTATAAATCTCAAGAGGATAGATTAGTAAGACAGTTTACAGGTGCTAGTCTAATCTTTGCTGGCTATCACCTAGCAGCAAGTAAGGATGGAGAAATAGATTATAAGTCTCTTGAGACTGCCATCAAAGGTGAAACAGATATAGCTTCTTCGTTAGGATTTATTATAGCGCCAGTGTTTATAGGGGATCTTCTTTACAGAAAACATCAAGGTTTAGCCTTACCAGATAGTATGACTAATGAATCCCTAGAAGTTGCTGGCGGACTAAATGATATGGGTTTTGATCTCAGTGGTATTAGAGAAGTTATAGACTCATTCGCCGAGGGAGGTGTAACTGAAGGCGGTCAAAAGATGGTAGGTAATGTTTTATCTACTTTTACTTACCCCCTAACACCGCTAAGAGATATTCAAGGGCAGTTTAACTATGAGTCTGCTGGATCACCCTATGTGAGGAGTTTAGCTGAAGGTATACAACCAACTCCCCAAGAAGAAGCTTCAGGTATTCTTACCATGCAAGCTACAAGATTTTTACCTGACTATGAGTCTATGCAGTATACTCAATCTTTTATGGGTGAACCCAATAAAGATATAGATTTGTATAGCATAGTTAATCCTATGCCAGTGGGTAAGATGAACCCATTAAATAAAACTTTTACAGGTTTGGCTGATTCACCACCTATCACCGACCTTAAAAGAGAGTTAAATTCCTTAAATATCAAAGAATATGACATATATAAAAACTCTAAGGTTCCTAATACCTCTTTGGACTATGTTGTAAGATTTAAACTAGCTAAAAATTTAAGTAAAAACTTTAATGCTTTCAGAAATAGTTATGTGTACCCTGATGGTATTAACTCAGGTCTTACTTATGATGAGATTGAAAATGTAGACAGAAAAAAAGAAGCCCTTACAGACTTCATAAATCAAGAGATAAAGTTCTACAAAAAACAAGCTGAAGATTTCTTTACGGACTTAGCTAACAATCAACCTGTAAAAGCTAGAGGCTTTATACGAAACAATTACTTTCTAAAAAGAAATGAGTTCGGAGAAGACTACTTCAACGAGGCAGCTAACCTCGCTTCAAATGGCAAGTTTAAGACTTCTTTGGAGTACCTGCAAGATTCAGAAAGTATTGAGGATGAATTGAATCGTCGTCAAGTCTTAATAAATATTGCAGGTAATCTACAGTTTAACCTTCCTACATTTGATAGGTAGTTAATCCTCATCATCCTCTAACATGAAGTCTGCCCAATCATATGACTCACGTTTTATATCTCCCCTGTGAACATGACCAGGAGATCTTGATAACAATGCAGCCATCGCTTGACCAGCTAAGTACCTACGAGAAGTAAGTGCTTTGGTCTTAAGCGGTGGCTTTATTTTTTTCTGCCTATAACTTTTGGCCTCTTCCTCAAGACTCTTTTTGTTTTTGTTCATTGAGTTTTACTCTTTCTAGATTACGAAAGTAGGCCTTGTTAAAACCCATCTCCCATTCCCTGCCTTGCTTTGAATCTAACTTATAGGGATTACTCAAGCTGCCGACTCGAAAGTCTTTTACCCCCTCTTCATATGGCCTCATTTGTGTTTTTCCTCCATTGCCTCTAACATTTTGTTTAGATACCATTCTGCTTTCTCCATATCCTGAACAGGGTTACCCTTGTACATGTACCTATGTTGATACTTAATCATATTACCGTGGCAGTAACCAATGAACTGATCAAGGGTTAGAACCTGTTTGATATAATCAATGCACTCTACACCACCACTTAACTTGTAGTGTGCTGGGCTGTTTACTGGATCGTATTTCATTTAAACCTCTTTTGGAACTTCAAAACAATAGTATTTTACATCAGAGTTGGGTGAAGGTCTAGTGTCCATAAGTCTTTTTTTAAGTGGAGCTGCAAACTCATGACAAGCAATCTGACTTGAAAAGAAAGTATGATGACCTTGGATCTTATACCTATCTTCAAAGAACATTATGAGCACTAGAACATACATTTTATTTCTCCTATGTTATGTCTACCATCTCACAGACATCACCCGTACAGGCCATTGTCTGCATTGAGACTGTGTTGTCTTCCTTCTCGTAGTTAGCCAGCTCACTCCAAGCAATAGCAGATGGCATAGCAGAAAGCAAGTCTTTATACTGATCCTTATCTACTTCTTGATAAGGTGCTTGTTGATAAGTGTGCTCGTTGTAGGGCAAGAAAGATACGCCCGACATCTCGTCAAAGTATTTGTACACAAAGGCACCTACTTCAAACCACTCATCCTTACGTACATTGATTGTTACTGAGGGTTTATGCTCACACCAATGTCGTTGATACATCAGCCAAG
>Ga0208434_1001386_pt1 | contig 9954 bp, 10 predicted proteins | sample 13_taG_FD_184086 | JGI IMG/M metagenome (GOLD analysis project Ga0208434, IMG submission 184086) | Marine viral communities from the Subarctic Pacific Ocean - 13_ETSP_OMZ_AT15268 metaG (SPAdes) (version 2) | ecosystem: Environmental > Aquatic > Marine > Oceanic | place: Pacific Ocean | collected... | reverse complement strand
GCTAATGAAGTAATTGTTGGTTCAACAGTTACATTATACTTCTATCCAAATGCATCTGATGCAGATTTTGGTTGGACAGGTAGTGCAGTAGTTACTAGCATAGAAAACAGTGCAAGTTTAGGTGAAGTTCAGACAGTAAGTTTAAGTTTTACTGGTTCTGGAGCACTAGCTCAAAACGTAACTGTTTAAATAATTTGGAGTAATCACGGGTGGCATTTTTTAAATCAAAAGCAACTAAGCAATTGGAAAAAGAAATGGCCCGTGATTATGACAAGTATCAAAGAAACTTGTTTCTTAACTTAGTTAAGGATACCCCTATTGATACAGGTCAAGCCCAAAAGGGTTGGAAGAGTGTATCAGATATGAGTGACTTATTGGGAACAGGCAAAACAAAGGTAGTCATAAGAAATGATGTACCATACATACAAAGACTTGATGAAGGTCACAGTTCACAAGCACCCAAAGGATACGTAGAAAAAGTTATCAAAAGGGTTAAAAAATAACAAGGAAATAGATTATGGAAAACGGAAAAAGCGTATTAGACAATGCAAAGAATCACTTCAAGAGTGCATTATCACAAGAATTAGTAAGTATTGAAGTACCAGAATGGGAAACTACAATATACTTTAAAGCGGCTACTAGCTTTGCTGTAGAACAAAAGATTATTGAACTACATTCAAAAGGTAACCTAGTAGAAGCACTAGTAGAAACACTAGTAGCTAAGAGTCTTACAGCAGACGGTAAGAAAATGTTTACACAAGCAGACAGAGTTGTTCTTATGCGTCAAGTAGACCCTGAGATTATTATTAATGTTGTCCAAGCTATGAATGAAGCTAAGACAGCAGCAAGAGAAGCGTTGGGAAACTAACCAAGGATCTAGACATGCTGTTTATCATTAAGATAGCAGAAAGTTTAGGTCAAACCATAGAGTGGGTACTCAGAAACGTTACAGATATTGAGCTTGAAGCATGGGCTAAATATTATGAGTGGGTTAACAAACAACAGAAACCAAAAGGAAAATAAGCAGTTATGGCAAATCACAATATTACACTAACAGCAACAGATAAGACCAGAGGTACGCTGAAGAATGTTGACAAAGGATTAGACAGAGTTACAAAACGTAGCTTGATGTTCAAAGGTGCACTTGGCTTAGCGGCCGGTGCATTAGCGGCATTAGGTGCAGTTAAAGTATTCAAAGGCGTTATTGATAACATGGATAATTTAGCCAAACGTGCTAGAAACGTTGGTATCCAATCTGAAGAAGGCTTTGCAAAGTTTCAAGTAGCAAGTAGACTATTAGAAGAAGGCGGACTTGAAATTGCAGAAATAGATAGAATGTTCCGTAACTTAACAGGACGTATGGCTGCAGGTATTGCAGGCAACAAACAATACGCTGAGATTATGGAAAAAATTGGTAAAGAAACACTCTTTGCTAATGGTGAATTAAAAGAAGCACCAGACTTGTTTATGGCAGTTGCTAACGCAATGCAAGAAGGTAAGATAGGAATGGCTGAAGCTCAAAAGATATTGGGTGAAATGGTTGGTCCTAAAGTACTTGGTATGATGGATGCATTAACAGCCAAAGGTGTGCCAGCAGGTGAAGCTATGGCTGAAGTAGCCAGAAGTATGAATCTGATAGCATTTGATGATGCAAAAAACGCAGAAAAATTCAATGATTCAATGAATAGATTAAAAGAGTCATTTAATGACTTATTAACAGAAGCAATTACACCTTTCTTGCCAGCTATGACAAAATTTGTTGAAGACTTGGCAGCAAAAGCACCAGCATTATTGCAAGCATTCTCAGATAAACTAGCTGAAATGCAACCATTCTTTGATGCATTAGGCACAGTATTAAATGATGTGATTGTACCAGTATTTGGTGTATTCTTTGATTTCTTAAAACAAATGGTTATTGTAATGCAACCAATATATGAAGCAGCATTACCTTTATTCCAACTAGCATTAGAAGGTGTACAAACAGTATTACAATTTGTTATTGATACTATCAAATCATTTGAAGATGAAATAACAAGTGCAATTGACAGTGTAACTAACTTTGCTAAAAAGATAAAAGAAAACTTTGGTGGCATCAAAGACAGTGTATTAGGCAAAACAAAAGAAGTAACAGATGGTGTTAAAGAAGCATGGTGGAGTACATATGATTACCTAGTTGGTAACAGTATTATTCCAGAAATGAAAGAAGCTATCATTGGTGAATTTGAAGAGATGGGTAAAGCTACAACACTTACTACAAGACAAACAACAGAATCAATAATGAGTGATTATGACAAATTAGCTGAAGTATTGAAGAAAAAAACAGGTGAAATGAAAGATGCCAATGCAGACTTTGTTGGTGATTTCAATAAACAATTTAATGATATATTAGCAGATGGTTTAGTTGAAGGTAACTTAAACTTTGATAGCTTTGCAGGACTATGGAAAAGCACACTAAAAGATCTAATCTCAGATACACTAAATGGTGGTAACAAACTAAACAATATACTAGGACAACTTGGTTCAATGACAGGTGGAGGCGGCTTTGGTGGCGGCTTTAACTTAGGTTCAGTTGTAAGTGGTATCAGTAGTTTTGGTAGTGATCTATTCAGTGGAATAAGTAGCTTCTTTGGAGGCTTCTTTGCAGATGGTGGTAAACTAAGTGCAGGCAAGTTTGGCGTAGTAGGAGAAAGAGGACCAGAACTTATTACAGGACCAGCAACTATAACACCAATGAATCAAATGGCAGGTGCAGGAGCAAGTGTCAATATAACAATACAAGCAATTGACACGCAGACAGGAACTGAATTCCTTCTGAAAAACAAAAAGCAAGTTGAAGGTATTATTCAAAACGCATTCAACAGACGTGGGAAGCAGGGAATTTATTAATTATGGCAGACATGAAACAGATATTTACATACCCAAATAATTTAAGCAGTGATTATATTGATCCAGATTATTATGGTAATGCAACAAGTGGACTAGTAAAAAGAGTAGATGAATTATTAGATGGCACATACAGAAGTTGGAGTAACTTAGATCCAGTAAGTGATTTATCAACTACAAATTCAGAAGCCATGCAAGACATGAGTAAGTTTATAAATTACCTTGAAGCTAAAAAAGCTGATGCTAATTTAACATTTTATGATTATTGGTATAATCCTATTGTTACAGGAACACTAACACTTATTGGTGGTAGTGCAGTTAGCAGTGTTGATTATACAGCACCACCTAGTACAGAAGAAACAATTTTTACAACAAGTTCAGCACACAGTTTTAATGACAGTGACTTATTGATACTGTCAAATTTTGATGGACAAATGGCACAGTACAATGGTGATACTTTTTATGTTAAAGTATTAACCAGTACAACACTACAACTTGCAACTGATAGTGCTTTAACAAATTTACTAATAGTTGGTGCAAATGAAAGAGGTACATTTGATAGTGCAGGTTGGCATGTTGTTGATACTACACCAGTAGTTGGTGGATGGGGCAAGATTCCAGATCAAAGTCCTATTGTTGATCTTACAAACTTTGTACCTGACGCAGGTTACAATGTAATACAAAGTGTAAGTGATGGAGCAGGAATACAATTTCATACTATAGAAAAAAATGGTACAGGATTAATAGGCAATACATATTATTTAAAAAATGATGGTGGCTTTACTTACAAGATGTACACAGATGTTGGATTAACTAGTCCAGTATTAGGTAGTAGTGTAAGTGGGTTAACAAATTACAAAATAAAAGCTCAAATAACAGCAAGTTCAGGTTCAATTAGTTTACCAAATCAAGCATTCAGTGCAGATTATCCATACATGAGTATTGACACTGAAAACGCATTAGATACTGCAGAATATTATTACAAATTACCAAACACTCAAAAAACATTTACAGGAACAGGTTTTACAAATCAAAACAGTACATTTGAATTTACACCAATTAATGGTAACACCAGAGAATACATAAATGCAAACGCTATGCCAAGCACAGCATTTCCAGGTGCAACAAGTGGTGTTCAAGTAGAATATCAAACATATCAAAGTGACTTCTTAACTGATTGGAGCATATTCAATCAATATAACTTTATGGATTTCAGCAATGATAAACCAAGAATGCATTTCTTTCACCCAGTAATTGAAGATGTTATTAACAGTCCTACACTGAGATATCAATGGAGTGTAATAAGCAACACAGGTTCAAGATGGAGACAATATGATGATGAAGCTTGGCACAACTTAAAAATATTTGATGGATTTAAATTTGATAACATCACATATGAATATGATGGACTTACACCAGATGATGCTGAAATTGTTTATACACAACAAGGTTATCCAGTATTAGATCCTAAAACAGAAACACTAACATTTAACAGCTCAACAGGTACAAGTGCAGGTAGTTTTTTAACCAAAGATACAAACACTTGGCAACAGTGGGACTATTTGTTTCCTGCACCAAGTAATCCTAGTGGACCTAGTTTTTATCCAAAATCAGGTGCACCAAATATGAACGTTGTAATTTGGAAACCAGGAACAAACTTGGATGATTACAGAATGAGCTTTGATGATTATGGTGTATTAAACTTACACAGCAAAGATGGAAGCAATAACTGGACAGTACCTGAATACGCAGAAGCAACATGTACTGATCCTCAAGCATGTACTAGTTGGAGTTTTACAGGACACGGAACGGGTGCACCAGCATTTGTTGTTACACTTGGAGTGTATCAAGATGTTATTAACGCACCTTATACTTTCCGTTTATGGACAAAAAGTGCACCAAACACAAGCACAAGTACACCATTGAATTATCAAGCATTTAACGCATTATGGGGTACAAGCTATGATGCTAACAGCAGTATAGATGTACAAATATCACCAATGCCACATGCATTAGGCAACGGTGTTACTACCAGTACACAAAGTTATGGACAATATTACTTGACAGCAAGTGCTTACAGTGATCCTAACAATTTAGAAGATCCAAATTATACTGATAGAATACCTTGGGGTTATTCAAGTGCGGCAAGTCAAAGTGGACCAACATATTGGCATGGAATTACAAAGTTTGTAAACACAATTACACAAAATAATGGTTATTGGCCAACACTTTTTGCACACATCAATGAAGTTGAAATAAGTCCTCTAGTAACTGGAGATATCAATGCTACAATTATACCTGGCAATGCACAGGTTGCAACACAAGGTGATCTTGCAGTTGATAGTAGTTTTCCATATCCATTTGAAATGAGTGCAATTGATATTACATTACCAGGCAATGAAGCTTACACATACCTAGACACCAATGGTGATACACAACCGGGTGCAGTTATAGATACTATACGTTATTGGAAAGCAGGTGCAACAGCTCCAACACTAACAACTACTACAGGTGAGACAGCTCCTGATGTTACAGTTGGTGTAAACAGCAGTGGTTATCTAAACACAATAACATTAGGTAGTAACAAAGGTAGATTCCAAACTGGTGATGATATACTATTTCAAATTGACAGTGAAGCAGATACATATTTTCCGCCAAGTCAAACTATAGCAGAACAACAAGACAATTGGGATACAAATGATGAATGGGCTAGTGCAGGATTTGATACACGCAAAGAATGGCCACATCATGTAACACCAGCTAGTGCAGAAATTAATTATAATAGTCCTACTATTACAAACAACAGCCAAAGTGGTATCAAATATACACGTAGCGTTGGACATACCAAATGGACACTAGATGTAACATATCCACCAATGGATGCAGATGATTTTAAAAAGTTTCATGCAATTGCACAAGCGGCACAAGGACAATCAATACCGTTCTACTTTGTATTACAAAACAAAGATGGTGTTAGTATATTATGGAAAGAATGGAGTAACCTTGTAAATGGTCAACCAAGATTCCGTAACAGCTATGACGCAGGTAGTACTACAGTATTACTTGAAGGATTTGATTCTGATGCATCAAATGTATTCTTACAAGGTGAAGTGTTTGTTGATGGTGCTAATGAAAATGGTGCATTACACACATGTTTAAATGATGTAAACTCAAACATATTTGGTGAAGCTAAAATTAGATTAGCATATCCATTGAGAAATCTAAGTGGTGCAGGACAAAAGCTATACAAAAATCCATATCATGCTATAGTTACACTGTCAAGTGATAACTTTACATACAGTGTAGATCAAAACGGATACTATTATATAAGTGTACAATTTGATTTAGATGGGTGGAAATAATCAATGGCAACCCTAGAACAAATAGTAGCACAAGAAACTATTCAATACTATGACTGTGTAGCAATAAACATTGATGCTACACACAATTATTATCTTACACAATCACCTTACAATCTAACACTCACTGACAGCAACACTTATATTGCCGCAGGTGGGTTATTGAGTATAACTGACTTTGTTGATAACGCAAACTTTAGTATTGAAAAATTAGATATACAACTAGCAGGTATTGTTAGCTTACCAAGTGGTACTAGTGTATTGAAAGAAATACAAACACTAGATTACATTGATAAACCAGTAACAATATACAGAGCTTTTATGGAAAACTTTGTTGTATCACAACAAGTGGTGTTATACAAAGGTTATATCTCAAATATAAGTGCAAGTTTAAGTGAAGCTGGTGACAGTACAACAGCAACTATAACTACAGCAAGTCATTGGACAGACTTTGACAGAGTAAGCACAAGATACACAAACAACAACAGCCAACAAAACATACATCCAGGTGATGAAGGTTTTAGCTTTGCAAAAGAAGTACAAAAAGAAGTACAGTGGCGTGAGGCAGTATAATGGACGCCGCTACAACTATGCAACTGGGTATTTGGTTAGCTGAAAAGAAAAATCAACCTTGGGTACGTGGTAAAAATGATTGTTGTACATTCATTATGGAATGGCATGATCACATCCATGGCACAACTACACTGGATCAAATATACGGTAAATACAATAACTTAAAGACTGCCATATTATGGGCTAAGAAAGTCCCATTGAATAAATGGTTCACAGAGCATGGATATAAATTGGTAGACAAACCTCAAACAGGTGACATTGTAATGGTAAAACACAATAGATTTTTTTACAGTGGTTACATTGTTTGTTTAAATGTTGCATGGGGTTTACAAGATGATGCTAAAGGTCTTAGCCGTCATCCATTAGCTACTATGCAAGAACATACAATTTGGAGACACTCATCATGGGCTTAGATCCAGTAACAAAGTTTGTTATCAAACTTGCTATTTCAGCATACAGCTATAATCAACAACGTAAAGCACAAAAGAGAGCTGAACGTCAAGCACGTGCGGCAAGATCAAATGTACTAATCAACAAACAATCAAACAATGATCCTATATATGCACTATATGGTAAACAACGTATGGGTGGAACTAGAGTATTCATTGAAAGCACAGATGGTGCAGGTGATGCTACTAAGACTACAAAATTAAACATGGTAATTGCTATGTGTGAAGGTGAAATTGGCACAGTAAAACAAATGTATTTCAATGATACTATTGTATGGGATGCAGATGACAGTGGAACACCTGGAACACTAACAGCAAATGGTGATGGTGGATATACATTGAGTGATTTTATATCAAAGTATGCTAACACTATTACATGTAATTGGTATCCTGGAACTACAACACAAACAGTAGACACAGCATTACAAACCAGTGTAGGAAGCAGTGTATGGACATCAGCACACAAACTACAAGGCGTAAGTTACTTTACTATATTGTTAGAAGCAAATGGTGAAGTATATGGTGGACAGTTACCAACTATAACAATGGTATTAGAAGGTAAAAAGATACTAGATGTAAGCACACTAACCACAGGTGATACCAGTGGTGATTTAACTGGTGCTAATTATACAACCAGTGCAGATCAAAACCCTGCAGATGTATTGTATGATTATTTGATCAGTAATGTATTTGGCAAAGGCTTAGACAGAGATGAAAACGGAGCTTATATAGCAGGCAAGCACATAGACTTGGCTAGTTTTCAACAAGCAAGATTAGACTGTGATAGTGCAAGAACTAATGCAGGTTACAATCTAAATGGATTCTTACAAACAGAAAAACAATTGTTTGATAATGTAGGTGAGATACTAGAAACATGTAATGGCATATTGTTATTTGTAGATGGCAAGTATCAATTGCGTATACGTAAGAAAAATGAACAAGTAGGTATACCAACTAGTGCTGTTTTTGACAAAGACACTATTATTGGATCAATACGTTTAGGTTTACCAGACAAAAGCCGTAAACTAAACAAAGCTACAGGTATATTCAATAACCCAGATACAAAATACAATGATGATGTTGTTATCTATGATAACCCTACATACAGAGTAGCAGACAACGGAAGTACATTAGAATCACAAGAAGATTACACTATGATTACAGATAGTGCATTAATATTAGACTTGATAACACAAACAGTAAACATAAGCAGAGATGAATATCAATTAAACTTTACAGCGGCACACACAGCATTGTTATTGCGTAGTGGTGATATTATAGAAGTAAGACATGATGAGTTTGGTTGGGGTACAGGTGCAGGACAAACACAAAAGTTCTGGAGAGTACAAGAATTAAAATTAACTGAAGATAATACAGTAGAAGTAACAGCTTCATTGTATGATTCAGCCAAGGAGTTATAATGAGCATAATTACATTAAACAGTGGAACACAAGCACACTTTGTATCACAAGGTGAAGATGTACAAGGCAGTATTAACCTTGATAGACTAAGTGATGTTACTGTAACAAGCGTAGCAGATAATCAAATATTAAAGTATGATGCTAGTCAACAACAATGGGTAAACACGTCAACAGGTGCTGTTACAGCATTGGGTGATTTATCAGATGTTACAATAACCAGTGTAGCAGATGGTGAAGTATTACAATATAACTCAACCAGTGGTAAATGGGAAAATCAAGCCGTTACAGTAACTAACGTAGATGGTGGAACTTACTAACAACATATAGTCATTTTAGGCGTCTTAGACGCTCAACAAGGGCTATATACAGTGCCAAAATAACAAGGATATACTAATGGACTTAAAAGACTATAACTTCAAAAATAAGACATCTATGCGGCCTGTATTCAAAGCTGTACTAGATCCAGAAGAATACAAACGCTATACACAATTTGCTTATATAAAGCAACTAAAGGCTCAAATGCCTGGGTCACAAGTATTGTATCTTATGCATAAAAATGGCATAGCATGTGCTACCAATGCACTGTGTATAAATGATTGGTTGGTATTGCATGATCTAGAACCACGTGAACAGATAACTGATCATATAGCAAATATGAAAATAAACATAAATGGCTCAAACAAAATAGACAATAGATCAGCCAAGTGGGCAGACTACAAAACCAAAGTGTGGGAAAAAACTGAGAATTACCAGGTTGGACCAGGCAGAGGTGCAGTAAGTAAAACCAAAGATCCTACACTGATATGGAACATGTATACTGTAAGAGGTATGAGTGTTGATCAAATAGCACAAGCATTAGAAGTAACACCACCAGCTATATATTATCACCTAAAAAAGTTCAAAAAAACATTGACAGACCAACAAAAGTAGTGTATAAATAGTATTGTAAGCTAAGAAAGTTAATTACATTCATTACATGACATTGTAGTTTTCTCCCTTCATATTATTATATCTATTTCTTAGTTTACACGTTTGCAAGGGTTACCACATCCATTTGACTGTGGCTCCTTTCAATTTAATATTGAGGTTATATCCAATTGTATTGCAACAGTGCATATAACTGTAGTTGAAATAAAGCAGAATCTGCCCAAATACTTTGCAAACACAACCCAGTTAGTAGAAATACTAGCTGGGTTTTCTTTTGGCGGTGTCTAAACACCGGTTTTTTGGTTGACTTTGATAAATAAAAGTAGTATAATAATTACTGTA
>Ga0208434_1001383_pt1 | contig 9978 bp, 6 predicted proteins | sample 13_taG_FD_184086 | JGI IMG/M metagenome (GOLD analysis project Ga0208434, IMG submission 184086) | Marine viral communities from the Subarctic Pacific Ocean - 13_ETSP_OMZ_AT15268 metaG (SPAdes) (version 2) | ecosystem: Environmental > Aquatic > Marine > Oceanic | place: Pacific Ocean | collected... | reverse complement strand
CATGTGTTTGGTTACTTACTACTCCTGCTGTTCATAAAATATGGATAACTTTTTTAAGAGAGTCTAAAAGATTGACAAAAGAAATGAATAAAAAGTATACTATCTTGACTAACTCTGTTGATGCAGAGTATACTGTGGCTATAAAGTGGCTTAAGTTTTTGGGTTTTACTTTTATTAACAAACATAACCAATGGGGTAAACCCTTTTTAGAATTTGTAAGGATATAACATGGCAGGATTACCTCCACAGGCATATTTGCAGATGGCTCAAGTAGGCTTTGAGTTGCTTAATAAAAACAATGAAGCAAAAGCACAAGAAGCTAGGTATCAACAGAACAGAATTAATGCAGTAGCTGCACGTGACTTAAAGATACAAGCACTTAACACAAGAGCTATACAAGAAGTAGAAGCAGTAGCAGAAGATAAAATGGCTCTAGCTATTAAAGCTTTAGAGACAAAAGAAAGCCAAAAAGTGGCTGCAGGTGAAGCAGGAGTATCTGGTAAATCAGTTAAACAACAGATAGATTTAACAGAAGCTAGAAAACTTAGAGGTATGGATAAGTATAATGCTAATATTGAAAACATTCTTACACAAATTGAACTAGAAAAAACAGGTCTTAATGCAGAAGCTTTAAATAGTATTAATGCTTTACAAAGAGGAGTACAACCTAGTTTAGGTGCTGCTATAGTAAAAGGAGCATCAGCTGCAGCTACAGCTTCAGTTAAATATGGTGATGGTAAGTTATTTGGTATGGATTTATTAGCTAATAAAAATGTAACAAACTTAGTAGAAAAAGGAACGTATGGTGACCTTATAACTCCTTTAATAAAAGCACCTCCTTTCAGTATAACATCCACATAATTTATGAGGTATTAAATGGCAAAGAGAACTCCAGTAAGTGGTTTAGATATTAGTGGAATTTCTACTAAACCTGTAGCAAGACCAGTAGATACTTATGTACGTCCTGCAAAAATTCAAACACAACCTTCTCCTTTAAGTCAGTTTGTAGATGCTATAGCTCCAGCAGTAAAAGCTGTAGAAGATAAAAACTTAGAGACCAGATTAAAACGTGAAAGAGAAATAGAAAACTTTAGATTAAAATCTAAGTATGCACAGATGGAAACAAATGCATATGAATTAAACCTAAGTGTGGAAAACGATTTTAAAGTAAATGAAAAGACTTATGTTAAAGATTATACTAGTACTTCTTATTTAGAGCCAATTAAAAAACATCAATATAATTATCTAGAAACTTTAAAAAATCAAGGTACTGATGAACTTGTTATAGAAGCTGCTCAATTAACATTTGATAAACATAATGTTAAATATGTAGCTGACTTTAATGCTGCAAAAGCTAAGTATAATACTGACTTACTTAACAACAATAATATGGATACCCATACACAAACAATGTTAAGTACTGGGCAAACAAAAGAAGAAAAAATAAAGAATCATCAAAATATTATAACGCAGTTTGCAGAAGCTAATCCTTTACCTAATGGTAAGCCTGATTTTAAAAGAGCAATAGATAATGCTTATAATCTTTTAAAAAGTCAACCTACGTATGATAATACTTTGTGGGATGCTTTATCCACAATGAAGTCTAAAGATGGTAAAAAATTACCAGTTATGTACACAGCAGAAAAACGTAAAGACACTGCTGTAATGGAAAAAGCAAGAGATACACAAATACAAAAGAACCAACTTAACAAAGTTAAAACGGAAACTCTTGCAATTAAAATTACTGATGCTATAAATAATGGTACACGTATAGATAATATAACATATAGAAACCCTAAAACAAACTTTAACGTAGCTTTTACTACAGCTGAGAAAGATCAATATGTTACTGCTTTAATACAAAGACCTGAGTTTCAAAGTAAAACTTCTAGAGCTAAGTTATTTGCTCAAATTGGACATGTACCTGCAAATATAACAGCAGAATTAAAAAAGGGTATTCAATATATAGACGGAACTACTGTTGCTACTTCAGATGACGATAATGCTCTTATAGAACAAAGTTATTTAATTTGGGAGTCTTTAAAAAACGCAAACAATAACATGACTAAACTTATTGGTGATGATGCACATAAATTGTTTTTAGCTATGGAAACAAATATTAGAGAACAAGCAACCACTGGCACATACCAACCTGAAACTATGATGACTTTAGATGCAGAAGGTAGTGATCCAGAAGTAGCTCTTACTCCAAGACAACCTATTAATTATAATAATGCTGCTAATGTAATTAGTAAGATAGATATTAAAAACTATAAAAAATCTGATTCTTTAAAAAAGCTACTAGCTACTAAAGTAAATAGGAACAATCTTCTTCAAAGGCTTTTTGGAGGAGCAGACTTATCTGAAGTTACTAATGCTGCTTCAATCTTACCAGATATTACAGAACGTGCTCACTACATTCAAATGAGTGATCCAAGCTTAAGTGAAGAAGAAGTAGTAGAAAAGGCAATAACAAGTGCTGAAGCAGATTACACTATAATAAAATCAGGTGCTGGTAAGAACTATGCTTTTAAACATTTAAATACTGATGTAGGTTCTCCCTTAAAACCTGAAGTTGTTTTACCAGAGTTTAATAAAGTATTGCTTGAGTCTAAAGTAGTAAGACAATACGTGAAACAAACTTTTCCTAACCTTAATGAAGATGATCTTAAAAGTATAGATGTTGCTATTGAACCTTTAGGTAAAGACCCTAATCAAGTAAGTATTAACTTATATAATATAGCTAAAGGTAGAGAATTTATAGGTATGTTTAGAGTTCCTTACAGTAAAAGTAAAATATTAAGTAAGAAAGGTCAGAAAGTTGTATTACAGGAGTTTGCTAATACTTTGACAAAAGAAATTGTACCAGAAGGTTCAACTAGTTATTCTACAACAACAGCCCCTAAAACAGATTTTATAGAAGTAGGTACATTTACAAAGCCAAGTAGTGAAGACTATGATACTATAACAACTGAAATGGGTACACTTAAACGTTCAGACCTTAATACTAGTGTAGGATCAGTTATTAAATATGTACTAAATTCATTTGGTGATCCTATGGTTCAAAACTCAGAAGCAATAGGAGCTTTATCAACAAGGTTAGGTAAATCTTTAACTGACCCTATTTTTAATCTTATAGCAGATGAAATAAAAAAAGCAAAAGACTTTGAGGGTTTTGGTGCTGATGATGTTATAACTGAAATGGGTACAATTAAAAGTACGGATAAGGATAAACAATCTTCTTTATTAGATGATGTTGTAAATACTGCAAGTAATATTGTAGATCAAATTAAGCCTATTAGTACAGCTAGTGCAGATAGTACTCTAGATAATACAAAAGTAAGTAACCAACCAACAGGAGATCAAGTGATTATAGAAGGTAATACTACAGAAGAAAAAACAGCTAACATGATAGCAACTCAAGAAGGTTTCTCTAGCACACCTTATGCAGATGGTAAAGATAAGTCAGTAGGCTTTGGTTTCTATTTACCTGCTTTAGAGGCTGATGAGAAAGCTTTGATTAAAGATGTTAACAATGTTACAAAAGAAGAAGGTGTAGCAGTACTAAAATTAAAAGTACAGAAGATTGGTAACTATCTAGAAAAAGAAATGCAAGGTTTTAGAAATTTACCAGAGGAAGCACAGACAGCTATCATTAGTATGGGCTACCAGTTAGGTGTAACTAACCTTCCAAAAACTTGGAAAAAATTTACAGCAGCTATTAAAGAAGCAGGTCAGTATGAAGAAGGGTCTACTGAACAAGCTGAAGCTTTAGCTAAAGCTAAGTTTGAAATGCTATATAGTAAGACTAAAGATGGTAAAACTGTCTTAAATAAATGGGCTAAACAAACCAAAGAACGTGCTTTTGAAATGGCTAATGCTGTAAGTGATGCTAACCTTTCAGTATAAAGGTACATAATTAAAAAAGGAAATGTAAATGTCAACAGTAACCTTAGATGAAATGTTAAAGACACTAGAGGCTGATGATACTAAAATACCTCTATCACAGACTGTGTCTGAATCTGCTCTTTTTGATTCTCAGATGAAAGAAGATAGTGAGAAATCAGACAGAAGTTTTTTTGAAAGTGCTGGTACAGCTTATAGTGAAAACTTATCTATAAAAGCTTTGGGAGACAGTATTGATAAAGCAACTACTGTTGACATTGGTGCACCTATTACCAACTTTACTCCTGAGTTAATTAAAACTTTAACAGAAGGTTTACCTATAGAAGCAGCTAAAGAAATATTAGAAGATGCTAAAGATAATGGTTTTCAAACAGCTATGAAGCAGAGAGAGTTTGCTTTAAAAACGTTAGATAATCGTAAAAGACTAGAAGCTGATGGTTTTACAGGTATAGCAGCTAATGCTTTTTCTGTGATGTTTGATCCTTTTGAATGGTCTGCTATATTAGGTCTTACTGCTGCTGCAACTACTGCTGGAACTCCTGTAAGTGGTGCAGCTGCTCTTACTGCAGGTACTATTAAACAAGCTTACAACGTTAAGAGAGCCTTTAAGGTAGGTGCTCTAGCTACAGCAGCAGAGAGTGCAGCTTTTGAAGGTATTAGAGCTAATGTTAAGTATGATATTGATGCTAATGATGTGTTTATTGCTGGAGGAGTAGGTGCTCTATTAGGTGGTAGTTTAAATGCAGGTAGAATAGCCTTCCAAAAAGCAGGGCAACGTTCTAAAATTGCACAGAAAGTTGTAATGGGTAAAGAACTTACACCTTCTGAAAAACTATTTCACGATCAGTTTAACGTAGATGCTTTAGCTGAAAAGATTATAGCAAGAGAACTAACAGGTGAAGCTTTTCTTGAGTCTACAAAAGGTGGACAACAGGTTAAAAGTTTTACTAAACTAAAAAATGAAGACGTAGCTACATTACCTCAACAAGCTGGATGGAGTATGTTTGGTTTACGTGAGTTAATTTCTACTACTGCTAGAATGGGAGCTTCAAATATAGCTTGGGCTAGATATACTGGCAGAGCTTTAGGAGGCAACTTTACTGGATATGAAGGTGGAAAGTTAGCTACTAATGTATCTGCTTCAGAGATTGCTGAATCTTTACAAGGTGTATTTCGTGATCGTTTAGCAACCCTCTTACCAAAAGCTCAAGCAAGGTTTGTTAAAGAAACAGGAACAAGTGTTGCAGAGTTTAATAGGGCTGTATCACGTTATGTGAGAGGAATAGATAGACAGAACGTAACTGATGATATAAAAATAGTAGCTGAAGAGATTAGTAGGGTACAAAACAGATTAGCAGAGTTAGCTGCTGAAGCTGATGTATCAGGTTTTACTAAGAAGTTATTAGGAAAAAATCCTTTTTACATGTCTCGTATCTTTGATAATGATAGAATTGCACAAATAAAAGCAAGGTATGGAGATAAAGCTAATGAATATTTAGATGAACTAATTGAGACATCTATACGTAGAGAGCAGTTAAATATAGAAGATCAAGTAACAAAGATGTTAACTAAAAAAGGTAAAGTAGCAGACATTGATACAGTAGGTAATTATATAAACAAGATTGCAGTAGCTTATAGAAAAGGTATAACATCTTCTAAAATTGCAAAAAGAGATATACCTGATTCTAGTGAAATGACTTTAGAAGATTTAGGTGATATGCTTAAAGCAGAAGGATTTGAATTAGATGAGATAGATGTTGTTACAGAAATACTTACATTGTCTAACATACCTAGGTCACATAAACGAGCTAGAAATCGTATGGTTTTAAATGAAGGTACTACAATTAAAGTAACTAATCCAGATGGTGAACTAGAAGATTTAGCTTTTACTGACTTACTAGTAGAAGATGCTGAACAACTTGTTAACAGTTATATCTTTCAATTATCAGGTGCTATTGGTTTAGCTAGGAATGGTATTAATACTAACGTAGCAGGTAGTCAGTTTGATAAATTAAAAGGAAAAATAATAAGCGAAGGTGAAGCAAAAGGTTTACCTCAAGATGAAATAAGAAAAGCTGCAGATGCTGCACAGTTTATGTATGATGGTATCACAGGTAGACTTAAGAATAGAGAAGAAGTTCAGAACATAACTGATATGAACGTAGCTGTAAGAGCTTTTAGCTTCTCTGTAAACATGGGTATGTCTGGAATGTCAGCCTTAATGGAACTTACTAATTCTATGTTTGAGTATAGTTTTACAACTATCCTTAAATCTGCACCTGCTTACAAACAACTCTTTGATTTAGCCTCTAAGAATGGTAGATTACCTGATGGTCTTATGAGAGAGTTAGTTGAGACTATGGGAATGGGAAATGAAGTAGCTTTAGGTAAGTGGAATAATGTTACACGTTTTGATACTGAAGATATAGGTACTGTTATTTCTCCTGAACGTGCTAGTTTTAGTAAAAAAGGTTCTACTCTACGACAGGCAGTAGGTCTTGCAGAAAGAGGAGCTTATGGTGCACAGAAACACGTAGCTTATTGGTCTGGTTTAACAGGTGTTACACAGACTTTACGTAGGTTATCTATGATGCATTTTACTAATGAATTTGCATTAGCTGCAAGAAAAGGTAAATTACCTTTCTCTAATATAAAAAGACAACAGCTTGGTATTACTGATGAAATGGGTGATAAAATACTTAAGGTTATGAATAGTAATCTAGTTGAAAAAGCACCTAATGGAAGAGTAACTAAGCTTAACATTGACAAATGGGATGAAGATGTTAGAGAAGCTTTTCGTGCTTATGGGTTTAAAGATGCTAGAACTAATGTACAAGAAACTAACTTAGGGTCTACTAATAGATGGATGAAGTCTAGTCAAGTAGGTAGAACAATGTTTCAGTTTATGAACTTTACTTTAGGTTCTTTAGAGCAACAGACTCAAAGGTTAGGAGTTAGAGGTAACCCTTTTGGAGGAGGTGGTAGAGATGCCTCAGTAGCTAAAATATTAGTTGCAGCTGCTGCTATGGGTGGTCTTATGTATCTTGCTAGAGTACAGCTTAATGCTGCAGGACGTAGTGATGCTGATGAATATATTAAAGAACGTATGAAACCAGCTAACTGGACTATGGGTGCTCTTCAACAGATAGGAGCAGCTTCTATGTTTACTTATATTTATCAAGTAAGTACAGGGGCTATGTCTGGTAATTCTTATGCTATTACTCCTCCTGCTATATCTATAGCACAAAATGCTGCAGGTAGTTTAGCTAATATATGGGAAGGTGATATGACAGAATCTGAATATAGAAAAGCATTAAGAGTCTTACCTTACCAATCTTTATACGGAGCTAGACAAATAATTAACTCAGTTGCAGACTATTTTGCTAACTAAAGCTAAAGTTACAACATTAATAACGAGGAATACATATGCCATTATCATATCAAAATAATACTGGGGATAACAGTACTGATACGTTTAGTATCCCCTTTACATACACTGCAACTAGCGAAATAAGTGTTACAGTTGATGGGGTAGCTCAGTCAAATTTGAGTTTCCCTTCAACTTCTACAGTGCAATTAACCAGTGCTCCTGCTAGTGGCACTGTTGTACAAGTTAGACGTACCACAGATTTATCATCAAGAGCAATAGACTTTGCATCTGGTTCAGTACTAACAGAAGAAGATTTAGACAACTCTAATATACAAATCTTCCACTCATCTCAAGAAGCTAGAGACTTAACTGCTGACTCAGTTAACTTAGGTCAAGATGATAAGTGGGATATGCAGAATAAAGTTGTTAAGAATGTGGCAGACCCAACAGCTGCTCAAGAAGCTGCAACTAAGAATTACGTAGATACGTCTGCAGCTTCACAAGTTGCACAGGCAACAGCAGCTAAAACTGCAGCAGAGACTGCTAAAGCAGGAGCTGAAACTGCTGAAACCAATGCAGAGACTGCTGAAACTAATGCAGAAACTGCTCAAACAGCAGCAGAAGCAGCTAGAGATGCAGCAGTAGTAGCTAAGACTGCAGCAGAAACAGCAGAAACTAATGCTGAAACTGCTGAAACTAATGCTGAAACAGCTGAAACTAATGCTGAGACTGCTCAAACTAATGCTGAAACAGCTGAAACTAATGCAGGTACGTCTGCAACACTAGCACAAAACTATGCAAACAAAGTTGATGGTGCAGTAGAAAGTTCTAACTATTCATCTAAGGCATGGGCTTTAGGTGGTACTGGTGTTACAGATACTGCAGGTTCAGGTGGTGCAAAAGAGTGGGCAACAGATACAACTAATCAAGTAGATGGCACAGAGTACTCAGCTAAAGAATATGCTATTGGAACACAATCAGGACAGACTTCAGGTTCAGCTAAACAATGGGCTATTGGTGGTGGAAATGGTTTTAGTACTAACACTACAGTAGATGGTAGTAATTACTCTGCTAAGTATTGGGCTGAACAAGCTGCAGCATCAGTAGATAATTTTGATGATACGTATTTAGGAGCTAAATCTAGTGCACCTACATTGGATAATGATGGTGATGCTTTGAACGCAGGGGATTTGTACTACGATACTACTGATACTAATATGAAAGTTTACAATGGTTCAGCTTGGGAAAACGTAGCAGTTAGTACTGCAGGTTTTGCTTCAGCAGGGTTCTCAATAGCAATGAGCATAGCTTTATAAAGGATAAGAAATGGCACAGAATTTTAGACGATACACTCTACAAGGAGTAGGTACTGCAGCAGCAGATATTCCTGACGGAGCTAACTTTGATTCTTATGATACAATCGTAGGAATACACATGACAAACACAGCCACAACTGCAATACTTGTAGACTGTTATATTAATAATGGTACAGCAAACGTGTACTTAGTTAAAGGTGCACCCATAGCAAGTGGAGGTGCTCTACAGGTTTTAGATGGTGGAGCAAAGATAGTTGTTCAATCAGGAGACAGACTATACATTAAATCAGATACTGCCTCATCACTAGATTGTTGGGTTTCTGCAGTAGATGCAATTAGTTCATAAGGAGATTTATTATGGGATACGTAGGTAACCAATCTACAAACTCGTACTCTTCTATGGTTAAACAAGATTTAACAGGAGCATCAGGTGCTTCAGTTACCTTGAGTCATCCTGTAGCTAATGCTAATGAAGTAGAATTGTACATCAACAATGTAAGACAAGAACCAACAACATCTTATACAACAAGTGGTACTACATTAAGTTTTGTAGGTTACACAGTTGCAGCATCAGATGACATCTACGTCATATTTTCTGGTAAGGCTTTGCAAACTGTAGTTCCACCTGACGGCTCAGTAAGCACAGCCAAGATAGCAGATGATGCAGTAACAAATGCAAAGATAAACAATAGCACAATAGACCTTACATCTAAGGTTACTGGTGTATTGCCAGTTGCAAATGGTGGTACTGGGGTGTCAAGTCCTATTCTTGTTTATGCAAGAAAAAGCAATGGTAATGTATCAACAGCATCAACAATTATTTGGAATACTGAAATGGTTGATACAGCAGGTGCATATAATAATACTACTGGTGTATTTACTTGTCCAAAGTCTGGTCATTATGAAGTACATTGGCATTACTTACATAGATTTCCAGGATATCTACGAACTACTCTTCAAAAGAATGGCACTTATATATGGGGAAGTGGACAGAAATCTATTATTTATAATCGTAATGTTGATTCTACTGATGAATCACAAGTAAGTGGAATGGCTATAGTTAATTGTTCAGTCAATGATACTCTTTCTATTTACTTTATAGGTAGAAGTGGCACATCTGATATCTATGGTGAACAGAACAGTCATAATGGCTTTTTGGTAAAATTTTTAGGATAGGAGCATAGAGAATGGCATTAAGTAAAATTCAAGTCTCCTCAATGGCAGACAATACAATTCATGGCAGACGTAACCTTATAATTAATGGTGCAATGAATTTAGACCAAAGAAATAGTGGGTCAAGTGTAAATCTTGCTAATGCTAAAGTCTATGCTGTTGATAGATTTTACTGGATAGAAAGCTCATCAGAAACACCTACAGGTCAAAGAG
>Ga0208434_1001375_pt1 | contig 10010 bp, 11 predicted proteins | sample 13_taG_FD_184086 | JGI IMG/M metagenome (GOLD analysis project Ga0208434, IMG submission 184086) | Marine viral communities from the Subarctic Pacific Ocean - 13_ETSP_OMZ_AT15268 metaG (SPAdes) (version 2) | ecosystem: Environmental > Aquatic > Marine > Oceanic | place: Pacific Ocean | collected... | reverse complement strand
CAGCTCGAGCCTGAGCCCGGAAAGACTTACGTTCATATCCTCGCGTTAGGCGCGGGCGATTACTATGGCGCTAATCTGAACAACGACCACTTCCCGTGGGCGGGCTTACAGAATGATCATACTAAAACTGCTCACCCGTATATGCATGGGTATAAGACCTTCCTAAATGCTCACGCGTTCGCTCATCACGTAAATAAGGATCCTGAAAAGGCGTACGGTGATGTACTGGTTTCAGTCTTAAACAAGAAGATGAAACGGGTCGAGCTCATTGTCGCCATTGATGAAGAAAAGTGTGTCCGTAACGGCGGTCAGCGGACGCTAGAAAAGATTAAGGCAGGAGAGTACCCATCTACGAGCATGGGGTGCCGAGTACCTTTTGACGTTTGCTCGATTTGCGGGCATAAGGCAAAGTACCGCAGTGAGTACTGCGATCACATGCGTAACGACGCAGGTAAGATCATGGCAGACGGACGTAAGGTGTTCGTCTATAACCCGTACCCCAGGTTCTTCGATATTTCATTCGTCTTTATCGGCGCCGATCGAACGAGCTTTGTTCTCGAAAAAGTAGCAAGCGCTCAACAGATGGAAAAGGACGCCTTTGCCGGCAAAGCTCTTGGCCTCTTAGGTAAGGGAGTTACTACCAAGGCGGGCAGAAGTATCGTCGGAGGCGCTGCAGCAGGCGGACTTACCGGCGCGTTGACTGCGCAAGACGGGCAACGAGATTTAGGCTTAATGAAAGGCATGCTAGGCGGCGCCCTCCTTGGCGGGGCAGGCAGTAAGTTCATCAAGCCCGCTACTGGGCTAGGCTCTGCCGCTAGGAACGTCGGCAGTGTTGCAGCCCTCGGATATGGTGGCAGTCTAGCGGCAAACGCACTAATGGGTACTAACATGCCTGCACAACAACCTGCGCCTCCAGCACAAACGAGTTCTCTGCAGGGCATGCCTAAGGTAGCGAATACCTTAATGGGTAGATCGCTAAGGCGCTCTTCAGGAACGGTTCAGCCGTTTATGGGCATGCGCGTTAAAAGGAAAGTCGCCCGCCAAAAAACATTGAAGATGCGCCCGATTACGTTCTCTAAGCTGAAGTCGGGAGCTAAGGATAATGCGGTGGCCGCCCTCGAATTAGCAGCGTTCGATCCGCTCCCAAGTATCACTTTCGATATAGTTGAGAATCAGAAAGGGAACGCCGCCGTGGGGTACGATCAAAGAAAAGTGGGCGATAAGATGGTAGAAAAAGTGTCAGAGTTAAAATCTGCCACGGTTACTAAACTGTCTGACATCTTTAAGGACGTCACCTCGACGCCTATGGGTCGAGCTGTTCCCATGAGTGTTGGCGCGGAGCCCGACATGTCTTGCGGTCAAATGGATTCGCTTGCGCGTAGTCATGATTTAGGCCAGTCTTTATCCGGGCTAGCCTCCGCGGGGATTGTACTGAAGCCCAAGGAGTTTCAACGGGTAGTGCTTGTGCGTAGCGGAATGGGAAGCATGGCGGATGATCTAGATCGCCGAGGCATGGTCTTTCCTGAAAGCGCTCCGATTGCTAGATCGGCCCGTATCACCATTCGCAGTAATCCGAGCGAAATGATTCCTCGAGGCGTAATGGACCTAGTCGGTAATATGCTCCAGCAGAGATCCGCACTTACGCCCTTTGCCTTGAGGAGACCTATGGTCTCTAGCGCTCCCGCTGTACGTGTGATGCGAATTAGAATCGGAACCAACCCCGTACTCGATAAGGTAGCGTCGTTATATAATGGCTACCGCGAGGACGTCCTACTTAACACCGAAAACATGATCAAGTCAGCCATGCTGACTCCGAGCATCATATCGGCTGTTAACTCGGCCCGCGGGTTCGAGGATAGACAGGGGCCTGCTTTCCAAGCTATGCTACAAGTACCACTAGCGTATTTTAGCCACGCGTATTGGAATCGTTGTTGCTGTGATCGTACGTTGTCAGACCGACAGTTCGCAGAGAAGTTTACAGAAGAGAACCCAGAAATCTCAAGATATGTGGCGCAACATGTTGCGACATCGTGTACTATACCATAACATCATTAAGCGGGCATAGTTAACCGCTTTACTAAGGAGACACACATGAGCATGGACGAAATGCTAATGAACGAATTGTACGGATCCGAAGAGGTCCAACAAGAAGAGCAAATCAAGCAAGCTCAAGTCGAGCTAGTTGAGGCGGTTGCGGCCGAGGCGGGTGTAGACCTAAACGAGCTAGACGATAATGAGTTGGCGAAGTTCGCTCACTACGTCCTATCAGAGGAAGATGAAGACACAGTTGTTGGCTCTTCTGAGGATAACGCTAAACTCGCTGCATTCGAAGAAGCAGATTTAATGGGCCGTCAAATGGCCCACTCTTATGTTGACGAACTCGACAATATTCAAAATGGAGAAACTATGAACCACGATGATACTCTCACTAAAGTAGCAAGCGCTATGAACGATGTTGCGGAAGCTTGGGCCATGGAGCAATCTAATGGTGAGCAAGTACAGCAAGAGAAGACCGCGTCTGTCTCTGACCTTATCGCTCACGAGCTTGAGAAGGTAGCAGATGATTCAGTGGGTGCAGGCGGAGAAGCCGCCAAGAGCATGTACGAGAAAGCGAAGGGCATGGCCGGTCACGGTCTTGACTACGCTAAGAATAACAAATTCAAGGTCGGCGCTGGTACTGCCGCTCTCGGCGGTGGTTTGTTGATGCTCAAAAAGCGTAAAGCCCGTAAAAACCAAGAGAAGAAAGCCTCTTTGTTCTTAGACGCTGGTTACGAAGCGCTCGCAGTAGCTGAGCTGTGCGAGCCTGAAGAGTTCGCAAAAGAGGCGGAGTTCCGAGCTGCAGAGATTCTTGCGGCTAACGGCGTACATCCTGAGACTTTTGAGGATATCGAGCCTGAGAACATCAAGCTCGCGAGCTTCCCCGGCGTAGAGCAGGCGTCTGATGAGTACGAGGCGGCGGCGCTTGAAGAGTACAACGAGATGCTCGACACTGCAGCGGTCCACATCATCGAAAATCTTTTAGACGACTAAAAAATTGTAGCGTCCTCTCTCCCGCACCCGCCGCGGATGTGTCACGGATGCGGGTAACAGGGGCGTGAGGAGGATACTATGAACGTACAAGATGTGATTGAAAAAGCCTTAGCGGGCAACGACGGTATCCCCGTTACGCCCGTTGAGCACTCTTCCTGCGAAGATGTACAAGTAGAGAAGCTTGCTTCTGCGCTCAATTTTATCGGTGCTAACTTAGAGACGTCTGTCGAAGAGTTAGAAAAGTTAGCCAAAGACGATAATCGTAGAGATAAAGCGGTAGGGGCCGGTGCGCTTGTCTCAGGCTTAGGCGCAGCTGGGGCCGCTGGCCATAAAGCCCGTGGCCTTCACAAAGACTTAGCGCATAACTTAAGTGAGCAAGCGAGTTACGCTGAAGCCTCTCTTCTCTCGCCTAAACAGCAAGAAACTGCGTATTTAGGTGAGATGAAGGAAAAGGCGAAAAAGCTCAAGAACAAGCGTAATCTTTACGCAGGCGGCGCGGGGCTCGGACTTCTAGCTACTGGATATGGCGTAAAGAAGTTATACGACTCGCGTAAGAAAAACCAGCAGAAGAAGACCGCGTCTGTCGACGAAGCCCTTTATCACGCTGCACAAGCAGGCAAGCAAGCTCTTCTTGAGTCGTCTATTCATGAACTTGAAAAATTAGCTAAAGACCACGACAAGTCTGGTGCTCCAAGCAAACGTGAAAAGATAATCGCAGGCACTGCGTTGGGTGGTGGTGGTTTAGCCGCCCTCGGGGGTGGTTATGCTGCCAGAGAATATCATAAAGGGCTGAAAGCTTTCCCCGAAGCGCGACGAGCCATGGTCGAGGCGGAAAAATTAATGGAATCAGGCCAGATGTTTGATCAGGCACGTAAAACGCTCAATGACGCGGAGCCTATTATGAAAAGTAGGCGAAATAGGAGTTTAGGCATTGCCGGACTCGGCGCGGTGGCAGCGGCGTACGGTGGGAAGAAGCTATACGACGCGCATAAGCGTAAACAGCAAAAGAAGACCGCGTCTGTAGACGAAGCTCTTTATCACGCCGCACAAGCAGGCAAGCAAGCTCTTCTTGAGAAGAACGCATCTGAGGCGTTCGGGGATATCGCAATGTACGGAAGCACCCTAGCGGGTGGCGTTGGTGCACACAAAGCGCGTAAACGAATGCGCGCTGCGGGGATTAGCGAAGAAGAGATTAACGACTTGGTAACAAAATCGGGTGGGGCGGCAAGAGGGGCTGGAGCGTCATTGTTTGGGGGGTCACTCGGAATGCTCGCAGCCAATAGCGGGTTGGGCAAAAAAATGGGTATAACACCTGGTGGCGTAGGTGAGGGTATGGCCATGGCAGTACCTGCCGCGTTGGGCGGGCTTTCTGCGTATAAGTCGCAAACAAACAGGGCGGATCGGGCTATTAAGCGCCATAAAGCACGCCAAAAGACCGCGGCTTTCCAAAAGGTTGCCGAAGATCGTATTAACCCTGCTAAGATTTCTGCAGGTCCTGCTGATCCGTACTCAGGCGAGATTATGCCTAATCCGGGGCAAGTGTCTAACGAGTTCGTCGGTAATACGCGTGACCATCACGCGCTTATTGCATTAAAGGCCCAGAAGGTTCGTGCCCGTATTAATAAAGATATGAAGCAGTACGTGACGAACGTCGGAGACGGCTATAATCTTCAAGGCCACCTTAGCAAGATGAACAAGTAAGGAGATTCGTATGAACAAGATCGCATCAATGCGCGCCGCAGGCGAATTAATTAAGACAGCGTCGGCTGTTATGATGGACCAACAACGTGAGATCGAAGCGTTACGTGCAGAGTTAGATGCACGCGATCGTGCGAGCGAAGCGGCAGAGTTAGCTGTCCGTATGGCTGACGCAGGTCACATCGATCGTGCCGACCTCGAAGAGAAGGCAGCGGAGTTCGTACAAGACCCTAACCGTATGCCCGCCATTAGCGAGGCGATTAACTTGCTAGACAATGGCGGCTTCGATATGGCATCCTTATCCGACGAGCAGAGTTCGGGATCTAGCGCCCGCTCACAACTAGAAGCATTTTTATTAGGCTAATACAGCCACACACATAGGAGAAACATATGGCGACTCAGACTTTCGAGCTCGTATCTCCGTTCCTGTCAGTTTATGCCCCTTCTAAGAAGTGGGACACTAGCAAGAGCGACCTTCTTCTCGGTCAGACTTCAACACGTCTGGTTACCGGGGAGCTTCTTTCATATTTCGGTGCGAACAGTGTAACGCGTCCGGACTCAGGCATCGTTGCAAATGCGGTACTTCCCGGTATTGAGAAGTTCGTAGCGCCTTACTTCAGCGAGACCGGCCGCGGCGATATTGTCACTGGCGGCAACGTGCCTGTACTTCAGTTTGGTCCTTTCGAGGCAGACACCATGCTCTTTATGCGCGAAGGTGACGACTCTGCAGCCATCGCCGCTGGCGCCTTTGCGGGTAATCTAACTGCAGGCGCGCACAACGCTCTTAACATCGGCGAGAAGGTATTTGCTGCTCCGGTACGTAATCCACTCACCGGTAACCTTAGTGCCACTGATTATGTCATTGGGGTCGCCCCAGCTTCCGGCATCAGTAATGCAGCAAGTGCTGTTTGCGTCGGTCGCATTTCTCGTATCATCGGCTCTGGCGCTAAAGCTAAGATCCGTGTCATGTTCGGTGTTAACTAAGAAAGGGGCGATCAATGTCTTATTCAGCTGAAATGGTAAATAGTCTATTCGTAGAAAAGCTCGGTACAGAAGAGGGTCGTCAGAAGATCGCTGCTTATGGCGGCGGTGTTATCCGTGACCACCTTCGTGAAGTTAGCTTTGCACGTAAAGTTCTTCCACCGATGCCTGTCACTCCCGCAGAGTGCCAAGTGTCTACAGAGCACGATGGTCTTGTTAAGATCGAAGAGCTCGAGCCTGAATCGCGCGCGATGGTCGTTGACTTCCGCGGTAGTAGTCGCGCTCGTTATATCCGTGCTCCTCGCGTCGCGGTTAGCTTCTTCACCATCGAGTCAGAGCACTTCGAGAAGACTGAGCAGGAACTCTTGGCATACAAGATGCCGATCACCAAGATGATCGAAGAGCAGTCTGCGAACAACCTCCAAGAGATCGAGGATCGTCAGTTCTTGATTTATGCAGAGGCAGGTATCCAACAGGTACAAAAAGATGCAAACTCTGAGTATGCGTCACACGCTAAATTTAATGCGACTAATATTAACGCAGGTAACGTCGCTTATGGTCCTGACCAGAACGCGTCTGTGATGAAAGGTCAGCTCGCGCTTACTGCAGGCTCAGACGACTTCGTGGTCCGTCCTGTTAACCGCCCTGACTTCGTTAACTTCTTCAAGATGATGACCGGCCCTGATCGCCGTCTTCGCCTTGACCTCGTTCTCCTCACCGAGCCTGACTACGACGATATCCTCCAATGGACCGTCGAAGACATGGGTGACCGTATTCAGAGCGAGACCGTAGTTGACGGGTACAAGTATAACACTCTCTTGGGCCGTCGCTTTATCCGTACCATCAAGACTGATATCCTGCGTCGCGGTAACGTCTACGGCTTCGCAGCACCTCAGTTCCTTGGTTGCTTCTACGTTCTTAACAACACCAAGTTCTACGTGGACAAGGTCGGTAACAAGATTACCTTCTGGTGTTGGGAGGACATTGGTATGGCGTTCTTGAACTTGAACTCTCTCATCAAGCTAGAGCTCTACTCAGGTTCTGTTACTCCAGGTCTCGTAGATACCGGACACGCTATCCGTCTTCCTGCAGACGAGGAAGATCTCGGTCGCGCACGTAACCGAGCTGACGATGGCTTCCAAAGCCCAATTGTCACTCAGTTCTAAGAGGTTTGCGTACAGCGCATTAGTATTGTACCCTAATAGGTAATCTAACCTATGGGGTGCGGACGCATTAAGCCTTCGGACCCACAATCCGGAGGCTTTAATGTTTCGTATTACGGGAAAAAGTATTTCTAACCGCGTCACCGCAAGTCGGACAGGTCTACGCGCGCGTAGATTGCCGAGCATTGCTTTAAGTAGCGGCGCTGTTATTAAGATTCACCCGAATCGTCAAGTGCTAATCACTGAAAACGATTTGCACGCTAATCTGAGTCGTCTCCTTGAGGTGAGCTCTTACATTTCAGTTTCGAGAGACGTACCTCCGTTTAGTGAGATTTCTCTACTTGAGCTAGGCCGAGTGGTCACGCCTGAACCTGTGCTCGTTCCGAAACCCGAGCCTGAGCCCGAGGTTATTCCCGAGCCTGAGCCCGAGGTTATTCCCGAGCCTGAGCCCGAGGTTATTCCCGAGCCTGAGCCCGAGGTTATTCCCGAGCCTGAGCCTTCTAAGAAGAGGCGTAAGCGTCGCTCTAAAGCAGAGCTTGCTGCGTCTAAGGCTCGGAGATAGTCATGCGACAAGATCTCCTAACCTTCGTAGGCGAAGTTCGAATGTACCTGCGAGATTATCCCGAACTCAACCGACTTATAGAAGGGGAGGAGACAAGTGATCGCATGCTTGCTTGGGCCGTGATTGATACTTTGGACGATATCAACAATAGGCCTCCAGCCGTTGGCTCGTTTACGGTCGCTAATTTTCCGTACAGGAGCCTCTTACTTCGCGGAACGGTAATTACCGTCTTGGAATCCGTAGGCATTCTGCAAACGCGGAATCAACTGCAGTATAGCGACGGGGGTATTAGCGTCGGAGCTTCCGACAAGGCACCTATGTTAATGCAGTGGATTAACATGTTGTCCGCCTCTTACGAACAAAAACTAGATAAATGGAAGATCAGCCGCAACATCACCGAGGCCTTTACTGGGGAGGCTGTCATGTCAGACTACTACTTCCTCGGTGGCTATTACGACGTCTTCGATAGGGTATATAGATAATGGCATTTTTAAAAAGAAATGGGGCAGATGACCTCCTGTTCCCATCAGACGAGTCAGGACAAACGCGCTATAATCAAATGCGCGTAATCATGTTTAGCGGTGCGCATGCGGCACAGCGTATGGCTGAGTTTATCCGTAGCTACAATAACAGAGACGGCTCCGTGGGTCTTCCCATGACGCACATTGGCGCTACGTCGCCGTATATCGACGGTGGTAACTTGTTCTATATCTATTTCCAGGATAACGCTAACGACCCGCACGACGGAAATAACTTCCCTGCCGCCGATGGGACTACGCTTGCGCAGGCAGAGGCGACAAGAGCCGTCGCAATTACCAATAACAAGGCCTTAATTGCTCGTCTGCAAGGCAGTGACACAGGATGGAGGACCAACTAATGAGTAATAAATGGGAATTCTTATTCGAAGAGGGCGCGGACTTTAGTGAGATTCGCAATCGGCATCGCCGCATGGAGAAGACTGCTGGCGTGTTTATGCGTCCGTCTGACATTGCAGGGCACACCGAGTTAGCCACTACGCTAGAGGGTATGCTCAATGGGCAGCCGAGCGGCAGTACTTTCAAAGACCATCCCGGCGAACAGAAAGTTGCGGGCGCTGTCGACATGGCTGTAGGCGCGGCCATTGGTGGCGCGACGGGGTATTATGCCCCCGGCAAGGTTAATCCGGTACCTCCTCCGCAAAGTACCAAGGGATTCAAGAACAAAGTGCAGAAGGCCCGTCACGATATTTATAAGTTCACACAAGAACATCCTAGGACTGCAAAGGCAGTAGGGGCGGCTACCGGAGCAATTGCGGGCGCTGCTGCGTCTAGCGACTTAGATATCGCAAAGAGGCTTAGTAACTTTAAGCGAGGAGCTTCTTAATGAGTATCAAAGCCACCTTGCGCGGCACGTCTGCGAAACACATCGATGTGTATTGGGAAACCCCCTTTGACGTAGACACTAAGTACCGGGTTCTGCGAGGTGGCGGGTATAACGGTCCCTTTGATCCGGTAACAACGGAACTTACGGACATATATCACGTTCGGGACACCCTAGCGCCTAGAAAAATGGCGTGGCGTCTTATTTACTATGTGGTAGAGGCGATACACTCTGACGGCTCAGTAGAAAGATCGGACCCTATATCCTTATCAGCGCGACCGCCACTTGACGCCTTAGAAATGATTCGACTGAACAGCCTACTCTTCAAGGAGTATACTGGGCGTCCATGTCTTATTTATGGTCGCCGTACCTTCGGGAAGAAGTGCCCCGTTTGTATCGATAGCCTTACCAACGTACAGTTAACAAATAACTGTACGAGTTGCTACAGCACAGGTTATGCTCGCGGTTACCACAATCCTATGTACGCCTATGTAAATCTGGGCGCTGACGCTAAGCGTATATCTCCAGGAGAGCAGTTAATTACAGCCCAGCATACTGTGCAAGGCCGCATGAGCGTATATCCGCTCGTAAAGCCAGGAGATCTTTTAGTAGAAGAAGAGGGAACGCGTTGGCGTGTCCAAACGGTCTCACACACAGAGCGTCTGCGCGCACCGGTACAGCAAATACTTTCGCTGTTTAGAATACCGGAAGGTGACATTGAATACCAATTACCTGTACAATGGGACTACGCCTTGGAGACGTCTCCAAGGTCGTTTAGTACTAGGAGTGACGTATGAGGTACACTACATTTGTAGATGAGTTAAGCCACGCTCCTCAAGAAGGCTATTTCCTTAAGCTAGCCGAAAAGAAGAAGGAGCGCAGTCTGCTGAAAGACGTTGCGCTCGTAGGAGGCGGCACCGCTGCTGGAGCGGGCCTCGGGTATGGTACGGCTGCCCTAATCAATAAGCGATACGGTAACCCGTTACAAGGCATGTCTCCTCAACAGCGACTCAACGTCGCGGTACCTGCGGCAGCAGGCGTAGGGGGATTACTCGCACTGACTCATGTGCTAAGACAACGGGCTGACAGTCGACAAAATGGGAAGCAGTAATGGGTGTCGGCGATATAGATGCGCGGGGGCTAGAGTACGACCCCCTTCATGACCCGACCTATCACGCTGTCCGCACTATGATAGGTTTCTGTCAGGGCATCTTTAA
>Ga0208434_1001371_pt1 | contig 10025 bp, 4 predicted proteins | sample 13_taG_FD_184086 | JGI IMG/M metagenome (GOLD analysis project Ga0208434, IMG submission 184086) | Marine viral communities from the Subarctic Pacific Ocean - 13_ETSP_OMZ_AT15268 metaG (SPAdes) (version 2) | ecosystem: Environmental > Aquatic > Marine > Oceanic | place: Pacific Ocean | collected... | reverse complement strand
AAATAGCCGCACCTTATGAAACAGTGTATGCTGATGTAGCAAGAAGTGGGTCAGGAACAATATCTTTTGCTTTCACAGGAAGTGTAGCAAGCGATGTTTACGCTGCTCTACTTGTATATGTATAAACTAATTAATCCAATAAAATAAATGGCATTAAGATTTCTTAATAGCGGGTATTTCGCAGGAAAGGTAGGTATTGGAGTAGAAACACCATTAACAACTCTTCATTTAAATGATCCAGATGGATCTATAATAAGACTGTCTTCTGACGCACACTCGGATAATAACAAAATAGAATTTGATGCGCTTAATGACGGTAATATATACCATAGTATAGTTTCTAATACAAACAGTGGAAATTTACAGTTAAGAGCTGGAGATGGGGGTAGTGGACACGAAGTAAATATATATACAGATGGATTATTTGCAGCTACTTTTTCTCACGAACAATACTTTGGTATTGGAACAGAGACTCCAAGAGCTTTACTTGAAATTGGTTCTGGTGGATCTTTGGGGGGTGTTACAAATAAAAAAATATCAACTGTAATTGATGGAGGTTATTCTACTACAAATGCATTGCAATATAATGTAACATCTTTTATAGGTACCACACTAACTGAAACAAGTACTGATATTTATGATCAGACAGGTAGTGAGACGTCAAAGAATTTTTATGTAGGTCTTATTTCTTCTAACAGTTATTTTAATAATTCCAGATATGGTATTGTTCAAGGTGGCGATGAGGTATTAACAATAAGACAAGGTGGTTTTACTGGTATTAACGAACAAAGTTCTATATCAAGATTAGAGGTTGGTGGTTCTTTTAATATAGATGGTCAAAGATTTGTATTTAATTCAGATGATGTTACGGTAACAGGTTCTGGAACAGCGAATCAGCAACCTATAAAATGGAACGAAGAAACTCATTATATACCTTCTTTAGCATATGCTTTTAAGGTAAAATTAACAGTAACAGGTACAGGTACAGATACAGGAGCTAATTACATAGTTTTTTATAATAATACTACTTCTGCCTGGGTTGCAAGAGCTGTTAACTTAGCAGGTTCAGGATCAAATCACGCTTTATTAAATGTAGATAGTGATGCAACTGGTACGTCTATGTATGCATACCACAACCATCCTGGTGGATATAATATAAGATATTGGGTAGAAACTTTTGATACAGGTGATCAAGATGTAGATGGTCATTTCTTTGGTTCAGATTTTCAGTGGCAAAGAAAAGCAACAGATCTTTTTTATAATGATGGAGATGTTGGTGTAGGTACAGACGGTCCAGATGCTAAAATGCATATAGTGTATGATGGCAATGGAACAAACGACACTTTAATACTTGAAGATGATGCAAGAAAATTAATTTTAGGTAGAGACTCTATACAAGTTACAGATCTTGTAGGTAGTTCTTCTATGATGTATTTAAATCAAAATGGTAATGGTGTTACATTTGGTGGTTCGGTTTATATGCCTAACTATTTATATCATAGTGGAGATACAAATACTTTTATAGGGTTCCCAGGTTCAGATCAAATTGCTTTAAAAACAAGTGGTAATCATAATTTGTTTGGAGATGCAACAGCAACAACAATATATGGTGGAGGAACTGCTCAAATTAAAACACAGGGAACAGCAAGTGGTGGTAATTTTCCAACCAACTCAACACTTGTTCGTCATAACCTATTAGTAGGAACAGAGGGTGGTAGTTTTATTGGGGGAACAGTAAATTATGCTACATCACAAGGATGGGTAGAAGATGCTGCTCCTAATTCTGGTGAAAATGGTTACTATGGGGGAAGCTTTAGTTCTATAGGTTCATCAGCTGCAAACTCTGTAGTTTGGGATGTAGATCCTTTTGGATCAAGATCTCTTGTTTGGACAACTATAAACGATGCTGCATCAGATGCTGATGGTGGCTGGAATAAAACAATAACAAATTTACCAGGGTCTAATAAACCATATATGTCTGTTGTTTATGTAAGACGAAATGGTAGCGAAACTACAAATTTAGGAGAGTTTTATCACGGATGTGATGGTAATCATACTTTAAATTTAAATGGTACGGCAAACACTAATCCTTATTTTACTGCATTAGCGGTTTCAAATTTACCCATAGATGTTTGGTGTGTTTCTATAGGTTTTCTTCAAGCATATGATGATACACAAAATGGCACAGCGCCACCTACAATAAATGGTGTTTATAGATTAGATACTGGAGAACAGGTTGGTAGTACAGCTGTTTTAAAAATGAAACAAAACAGTACTCAGCAATCACAAAGAGTATATCATTTTTATTCAACAAATACCGCTGTTAATTTAAGTTTTAGTCACCCAGGATTTTATACAGTAGACGGTAATGAACCTGGATTAGGTGAATTACTTGGAGGTGCAAATAATTTATATCTTCCGTTAGCAGGTGGTACAATGTCTGGAAATCTTGCTATAGAATCGGCAAGCAGTCCAAAAATAACTTTACAAGACACAACTAATGATGTGAAATTATTAATGTATGCTCAAGACAGCAATGCTGTTATTGGAACATACTCTTCTCATCCACTTACATTTTATACTGATAGTACTTTATCTTTTGCAGTAGACACAAATCAGAATGCTGAATTTGCAGGTGACGTAACTGCTTTGAGTTTGCGTATGAATCTTGATTATGCTGCAACTAATGAGTATTTAATAATAGGAAAAGCTCAAAACAAAGACGGTGGTATTATTTTAAAATCAAAACCAACTGGTGGTAATGCACAAAATGATTGGCAAATACTTAATCACTCTACCACAGGTGATTTAAGATTTTATGGCTACGGATTAGGAAATTTTGCTTTGACTTTAGACAGAGAAAACGGTAATGCAACTTTTGCGTCTGACGTTACGGTAGAGGGTTCTCATTTAAAAATTCTTAATCACTCTGGAACTTATGAGGGTGCAGGAACAGATTATTTATATATTGGAGGTGATGGTTTAGATGGTACTGATGGGGCTATATATTTAGGTAACGCAGGTGATGGCACTGGTTATGGTTGGAGGTTTTTTTATAAAGGTTCTGGTTCTGGAAACGGTAATGAATTAATAATTAGATCCGAAAATGCAGGCAGTGATGTAGATGCCTTGAGTTTTACTCAAGATGGTTATGCAACTTTTGCTACTCAAGCATATAGTGCGGCTACAACTTCTGGAAACGCATCATCAACCTTAACAACAAAAGGTTATGTAGACGGTTTAATTACTGGTGCTACAATATATAGAGGCGCTTGGCAAGCAGGTATCTCTGCTACATCAACTGGAACAACAACAGCAAGTACTACATTAACGGTTTCAGCAGCTATACTTGATGCAGATGGCAACACGCCTGATTTAGTAGGAGCTGTAGTTACTGGTGAAGGAATAACAGGTGTTGTAAAAGTATCAACAGTTACCTCATCTACAGTATATGAATTAGATACAGCAATAGACGCAACAGCAACAGCTTATATATTTTCTCCAATATATGGAGCGCCTGATTTAGACAGTGTAACACAAACCTCTGGATATTATTACATATGTAGTGAAGCAGGTAGTGCAACACCTAATGGCGCAAATACAGAGCCTAATACTTGGAATGTTGGTGACTGGTGTATATATAACGATGTTAGTGGTACTGGTCAATGGCAAAAAATTGACAACTCATCTGTATTATCAGGTGTAGGAACTGGATCAACTGTGCCTTTATGGGAAGGGCCAAGTTCTGTTACAGATTCAGACACTTTAGGTAATAGTATGATTACTCAATCTGGCGTAACAGCAGCCTCTTCTCAAATTACATTATCAAGTACACAAGATGCGCAGCTAAGATTGCATTCTACAAATTCTTGGTCTGGTATTTATTTTGATGATAACGGAACTGCTCCTGATCATATATGGCATAATGCTGATAATGGTACGTTTGCTCTTGGTGGAGGTGGAAGTAATGTTGCTGGAAAAAAACTACACGTTGATGGTTCGGTGACTATTGGATCATCTTATGATACTGTCGCTCCAGCTGCAAATTCAGGTTTAGCGGTGCAAGGTAACACTACAATTGGAACAGGAACTGTACATAGCGGAGCAAGACTAACTGTTCAAAGTGGGGCTAACAACGGCTATATGATAGATGTTGTGCAGGAAGACGCTTATGATAGCGGGCATCAAGCAGGTATAGTTTTCACTGGTAAATATAATACAGGAGGTTCTTTGGCAAATTTAGCTCAGATTACTGGTGGTAAAGAAAATGCAACTGATGGAGACTATGGAGGTAAATTAATTTTTAATACAAGAGTTAATTCAGGTGCTATGGAAGCAGCTGTACAAATTTCCTCAAATAAAGAACTTAAGGCTTTAGGAAACATAGAAGCTGATAAAAATGTATATCAAGATATAGGATCAAGAGGTGGTTATATAATGAGACCTTGGGGCGCTGATTATTTAAACTCTACTACAAACGTACACACGGGAGCTATAAAGATAATACTTCCTACTACGGGTACTATGGACGATATGTTAAAGTTCACTGTAGATATTTATCAATATCAAGTTGATGAATCTACGAGTATTGACATAGCTGGATATATATATCAATCACCTGGTAACAACACTTGGTTAAATTGTACAACTATTGTACACGCTAAAGATGCAACAGAAAACTATACAGTTAGATACGGAGATGATGGAACTAATCACTGTGTATGGATTGGCGAGCTTAATTCAACTTGGAATCATCCGCAAATAATTGTAAGAAACTTCTTTGGAGGATTTTTAACAGATACAGATCAATACTTAGGAGAATGGGAAGTTGATTTTGAGGCAACAGCTTTTGAAGATGTTAATATAACTCAATCAAATAACTTTCCTTTATCTTCAGGCGGAGTAGATGGAGACTTTTTACCACTTACAGCTGGATCAACTAAGTCACTTTCTGGAGACTTATATTTAGATAATGGTGTTGGTATTAACTTTGATAGCGGAAATGTTACTCTTACAGAAAGCGGTACTGGTGACTTTACTATAGATGCAGCTGATGACATTAGGTTAGACGCAGCTGGAGGAGATGTAGTTTTAAAAACTGGAGGTACAGAATATGGTAGAATTAGTTCACTTAGCAATAGTTTAAGGTTATCAGCTTCAATAGCAAATGAAGATGTAATGATTATGCCGAATGGCACAGGTGGTGTAGGTATTAATAATACTTCACCAAAAGCCAAGTTTGATGTTAATAATAGGTTTTGTGTAGATTCAAAAAACTTTTCAGTAACTGATTCATTTACTACTTGTTTAACTGTTAATTTAAATAATCATACAGGATGTCACGTTGTTATAACTTGTTTCGGTGATTGGGGTAGTCACAGTTCAGCTGCTTATAGAGGAGAGTTCTTTTTACAAAACGGAGCTAATTCATATAATGAACCTGGCGTAATATTAAGACAAGATGATAATACAAGTGATAGTGCTGATCATATTGAGTGTCAATTAGTAGACCCAACAGGAAGCGGAAACCCAAAAGATTTTGTAATTCAAATGAGACATACAAATTCAGGTGGAGCAAGTTTTACTGGATATTTAACTTACACTGTTCAAGGTGTGTTTAATTCAATAACATAATATGGCTAACAAAACAACACCAGTTATACAAATACAAGAAGGAAAGGTAGGTATTAATACTATCACTCCTGATCTTTTATTGACTGTTCACGGAAATACAAGACTTGGAAGAGCAGGAAACAACTACGCAGGAGATCCAAATAAAGTTATAATATCTGGTCAAGGAATAGAAGATGCTACTACAGGTAATTTTTACGGATCTTACGGATTTTTAGAGTTAAACGCAAATACAAATTATACTGGTGGTGCAAGAAAATATGCAATAACAAATGCATTAGGTGCTAATAAGTTTGCTATAATACGAAGCGATAGTAATTTGGGTGGTATGCAAATAGGTGCAAATGGCGCAGTGCCTACTGGAGCTACAGCTGATTTTGTTATAGACAACACAGGTAGGGTAGGTGTCGGATATGATTCACCAACTGAAAAACTTGATGTTGCTGGTAGCGCAAGAATTGGAGGTGCTTTTCAAGGAACTGAATTAATTTTAGCAGCTACAGATACTGCTGGTGCGCCTGCAATGACTACAACAATGAGATATGTTGGTTATGAAGGAAGGGGTATTGGTAATCTGTATACTGATCAAAGTTACACAGGAGAATGGTTTGCTGGATTAAACTACTCAGGCAGTTTTCAAAGATGGTCAATAGGTTATGATGGATCAACTGGTCAATCAGAATATTTAACTAAATCTTTATTTACTGTAAGAAATACAGGGAATGTTGGAATAGGAGATACGTCCCCATCTTATAAACTAACTGTCCCAGGAAGTTTTAAGTTAGGAACAAACGCTTATATTGAATATGGAGGAGTTTATCCTTATACTATAACAACTGCAAATACAGCTGCTGTTGGTAATTTAGTTTTTTCTGCTGGTTTTTTAAGCACTGCATATGAATCAAGAATAGATTTACAAGGAACTAATACAGCAACTGATGCTGGAATAACCTTAAATTCAAAAGCACTAACGGTTGTGACTAACACATTAGCTGATGCAAAAGTAGGTGTGCCTAATGAAAATTTATTAAATTTAATAGAAGGCATTCAAATAAGCAACAGAAATTGTTTATATTCTAATGCTGCTAAAACTGTAATAAGTTTATATGAAGCAAGGTATGTTAATGATGGAACAGGGGGTACTACTATAAGATTATATGTAGATGATGGCACTTTAGTTGATGGAGAAATTTATACTGTAAGTGTTTTTTATAAAGATTTAATAGGAACTCTAAGTGTTGATTTTTGTGATGAATCTACTACAGGAAATTATACGTCAGTAACAGCCAATAGTAATAACCCTAAAAGTGGAAGACTATACGGTTATGCATCAAGGTCAACTTATAGTTCGACATATAGGTTTTTTGACATAAATCTTTCCAATGGACAAAATAATGCTGTAACATTATTAAATCCTAAAGTAGAGTTTGGTAAGGTTGTTACAGATTTTATTCCTATCAAACAAAATAACGCTGAACCACAGACTTTAATGCCTAATGATATATCGTTAACAGGAAAAATATCAAGCCTAAACACAGCAAGTAATTCAGTTTTAACAGAAGGGATAACTTTAGGTTTAGTTTCTGATAACAGTTATGAAAAAACATATGTAGGTATATTAAATTTTAGTAACTCAGGTGGTCAAATATACAGGTTTAATTTAGCCTTTTATGGAGCAGGAGCATATGGGTTTGATGTAGATATGGTTACAGGAAGAGCTGGTAATTGGAGAAACTTTGGTAGAATAAAAGATTCTGGTTATATGTATTGGGAAAATGATGGAGATTTTGCTCATATGACACAAGGACCATTAGATGTTATTAGTACATATTCTTCTGGAGAGTTAACTTTAGATTCAGCTCCTACATTTTTTTTAACAGACACTGTTACAGATACTTCACAAGGTGGATCTAATCCTTGGCAATATTTTGTAAGAAGATATGCTATTAGAATGCCATCAACATTAACAGGTACAAACGGGTACTTAAAAATTATGGTAAAACTTCAAGGATCTGTTCAAGGCAATTCACAGAAAGTAATATTTTTAAATCAGCAATAAATGGCATATATACAAAACTTTTATCATAATGCTAATATAATAGCAGATAATACAGGTCAAGTTGGAATAGGTACTTTAACTCCAGAAGCTAAATTAGATGTAGCTGGTGGTGTAAAATTACAAAATGGAGAAAATTTAGAATGGGGAGGTACTTATGCTAATGGTTGGCCTACAATTTATGCCTCTTCAAATTATATCGCTATGGCTCCCACTGGATCTGGAGGCGTTTTAACCAGACAATTAAAAATTAATGCAACAGGAGTAGGTATTGGTACTGATCCCAGTGAAAAATTACACGTTAACGGAAACGTAAGAATTGCACCAACTGGTAACGCTCTTGTGTTTGATACAACAGGAGCTAATGGGTCTAATGGTATAAAAACAATAAATGATTATGAAAGTGTTTTGTTTAATGGAAGAGGTGCTGCTGGATTTGCGGTTATTGGAAATGCTGATATTAGATTAGGTTTTGGTACAGCTTACACAGCTGCTCAATCAGACTTAATGATAACCCATACGAATGGTTTTGTTGGAATTGGAGGACTTGCTCCATCATATTTATTTGATGTTAGAAAGGGGACTGTAAGTGGTGCAATTGCAAGGTTTACTGCTATTAATCCTCACGTTATAATTGAATCAAGTACAGCAGGAGCTGCTGTTTTACATTTAAAACCAAATCAAACAGGTACTAAATCTGGTCATTTTAAGGTAACAACTGGAGAGGGTTATAATTTTAGATGGAGTAATGATGCAGCTTCTACAGCAGAGGTTAGTTATATGAAGCTTGACACAAGTACTACAGGAGGTGGAGACTTAACAGTAAAAGGAGATATAATAGCTTATGGCTCACCATCTGATAGAAAATATAAAGAAAACATTAAGCCAATTGAAAGTGCTTTAGATAAAGCAATGCAGCTTCAAGGTGTTACATTTGATTGGAAAGAAACTGATAGTATATTAGATATAAAAGAAGATATAGGTTTTATAGCTCAAGATGTTGAAAAAGTTTTACCAGAACTTGTTAGAGATAGTGGTAAAGGAAACTTATCTTTAAGGTATCAAGGAATAACACCTATACTTTTAGAATCAATAAAAGAATTAAAAGCGGAAATAGAAGAATTAAAAAAACAAATTAAATAATGGCAATACCAACGTCAGGAGCATTATCTATGGAATCTATAGCGCAAGAAGCGTTATATGGCACTTGGGGTTCAGGAACTATAACTGGACCAATTTCTATGTATGATATGATAAATGGTGGAAACGCACACGGATCTGGTAATTCATACCCTACAGTAAACGATGACTGTACACCTAATCCAGTTGATAGATCTTATTATCAAATTACTTTATCAGAAGCTACTTATCCTTCTACCCCAAATGTTACTGTTTACACAACAAGAAACCCTATTACAGATTTAACGACAAATGATGTTTTATATGATTATGTAAATGGATCATATACAGCCTGGACAGGTGCTTCACAAACTAATTCATATTGGATATGGAGTCAAGGAACGTTCTTTAATGATTGTACAGACTGTCCAAATATTTCAGTTAATTCATCTGGGGTAATAACTTCCGCTGGTTGTGCTTGTCCTTAAAATTTAAATTATGCCTATAGCTTATCCATATAGATTTTCAGATTGGTACGGTTACGATAAAGACTGTACGCCAGTTGGACCTGCTTTTTATATGACTACTACTTCTGTAACTGGTTCTACCGCAGCATATGCGTGTAACTATATATTTGATGGTAGTTATTATGCTACACTTTATTACCACGATGGCACAGGAGCTACACCTGTAGTGGGAGACGTTGTTTATACAGATGCGGCTGGTAATAACGAATATAATCCTTCAAGCGATAGATGGGTTGGTAATGCAACTGGGAGTACTTCAGGAGGCACAGGTTTATATAGGTTTGATAGTGGAAGTGGACAAGTAGAACAATTGTACACTTGTGGGTTAAGCTCATTTAGTAGTTCTGTTGCCAGCACCCCAAGTAGTGTTTGTAGTGCAACTATGAATCAAACTTACTACCATAATGGTAGTGGAACAATACCTATATCTGGCGATACTACTTATTCTTCAAACAGTGGAACATATCCTTATTTGTCAGCTGGAAATTATAAAATATCGTCAACTCAATATATTACAGTTGGTTCAAATGGTTTAGTTTCAAGTATAACCACTTGTACAACAACAACATCGTTTAGTTCTGGCTCAGGACAGGCAGATACTAAATTTATATGTACTCAATCTGTGAATACAACAAAGTATCACGATGGTAGTGGGAACAACCCAACCACAGGAGATACTGTTTATGAGAATG
>Ga0208434_1001370_pt1 | contig 10026 bp, 19 predicted proteins | sample 13_taG_FD_184086 | JGI IMG/M metagenome (GOLD analysis project Ga0208434, IMG submission 184086) | Marine viral communities from the Subarctic Pacific Ocean - 13_ETSP_OMZ_AT15268 metaG (SPAdes) (version 2) | ecosystem: Environmental > Aquatic > Marine > Oceanic | place: Pacific Ocean | collected... | reverse complement strand
TATTCATCCAGTTCGTCAAACAAACTACTGAACTCTGGTATGTCTGCTAATGTCCTGAGGTCAGCGCGATCAGAAAAGTTTACATCACCGCCAGCAGATAAGCAACTGCTGCATACGTCGATGAACTCGTCTGTGTTAGAGCAGCGAAGCGTGGCTTCGTAGTCTGTCAGTTCTATGTTGCAGGCTTTGCATCTCATAGTGCATTCTCCTCTTCTGTTAATCGTCCGGTGTCATCGTTGTAGACTAGCCTGCCTGCTGGCCCTGTCTTACCGCTGAACCTGTTCTTGAGTACACGTAGCTTGGTGGTGTTACGTTCTTCTTCGTCCTCTGCCTGACTGTTTCGCTCTGCTCCTATCACTGCATCGGATAGCTGTGCGATAGCTGCGCTGCCCCGTAGCATGCCGAGACTTGTAGCCGCACCATCCTCCAAAGACTTACCATCTGGACGCTTCAAGTGCGACACTAAAAGCAGGGTGATCCGCATCTCCTGAACAAACATACGTAGCTTGGTCATGATCATGTCGATTGCTTTGCGTTCATCCCCGTTCTGCTGGTCGGAAACCAGTATAGATAGGTGATCAAGTACAATGAACTGACAGCCTAGACCCTTGACCATGTACCGCATACGTCCAAGCACACGTTCGATCTCGTTACTACCAAAGGCATCCCAAAAGAATACTCTGTTCTCGTAGTTGGTGGCGTGGTACACCCTGTCAACCTCCTCCGGTGAGTAGTCGCAGTCGGGTAAGTGTATAGGCTTGTTCATCTCTAGCCCTATAAGGCCGCGTAACGTCCTCTCAGGAGTTTCTTCTAGGAACATAAGACCCATGCACCCGTCCTTGTCTTGCTTGAGCATGGCTACTACAAGCTCTCTGAGGATGGTTGACTTACCAAGACCACTTCCTGCACACAGCGTGACCAGTTCAGCAGGGCGGATTCCGTATAACATGTTATCGAGTTGGCGAAAGGGATAGGAAGTAAGGCCCCTGCGTAGTGGTACTTTGACAGCAGCAAGCAGTTCGCTAGGCCGCACGATACCGTCAGGCGTGAACACCTCAGCCTCCCACCACTGCTTAACAAACACATCAGCCTTGGCGTTGAGCAGATACTCGTTAGCATCTTTACCGTCAGACATATTCATTATCTTAGCCTTGTTACCGAACAGTTCTGCGACGTCCTTAGCTGCGTTCTGTCCCGGCTCGTCGCTGTCAAAACAGATGACAACATTCTCAAAGCTGTTGAGGTATTCAAACTGATTACGGCAATCTTTAATGGCAGCTTGTGCGCCGTTGCGTACACTAACAACAGGGTACTTGCTGCCGAACATCTGGTATGCAGCCATGCAATCGTACTCGCCCTCAGTTATGGTGATGTAACGTCCACCTGCACTGAACAGTTGCTGCCCGAACAGCCTCCCTTTTGTCCAGTCACCCTCCGTGACGAAACGTTTATCAGGGTAGCGTACCTTAGCTGCCACGGGTTCGTTGCCTTCATCGAAGTAACCAAACAACACACGATCACCATCGACAATAGCACTGTACTTTTCTGCTGTCTCCTTTTGTATACGTCTGTCAATGATTGCACTGTACTTACCTGTCAGTAGCTTGGCGTTGAATTGCTTCTTGGTTTCGGGGCGGTGCTCGTATGATACACCCTGCCAGCTAGCTTCAGACTTGCTGCGCTTACCGCATGAGAAACAATACGATGATCCGTCCTCGTTAACGGTCAAGCATTTGTGATGCCCACAGTCGGGGCAACTTTGATGTGTCTTTGCAGTTGTCATAAGATCCTCTTTAAAGAGTCTTTAAAGTTAAAACTATAATAAGTTATATGATAATGTTTATCTTTAAAGTTTACTCTATAGTAATATTGTAGCATGTATTTGACTGGGTGTCAAGCGTCGTTGCTCCACACTGCGACTAACAGCCCAATGATGTAGCCAATACCACAGCCTAGCAGTAGGTTAAACAGTTCTGGGTTAGTCATCTGCGCTCTCCTGTTCTATACCTGCGCGGTACAGTTCGTTAGCTATCTTGTCAACCATGTTATACGCGTTGTCATACGCTAGGGCTACACCTTGCGACACAGGATCACCGTTGAGGCTCATGGTGTTGAGGTCACGCAAGTGTTTGATCTTGCGCTGCGCGTCCCGCAGTTTGTGATACGTTTCTAACTGGTTCATAAGAATCCCTCCAACTCAGGATAAGTAATAACGGTTTCCTTCATAGTTACGCGGTGTGCAAAGTTTGGATCTCTTAGTGCCTCGCTAGTCGCATAACTCATGGCCTCACCTAACGAATCAAACTCGTTGACTACTAACCACTCCCCGATTTCGTTTCTGTATTCTACTTGATATGTCATTTCGTTTGCTCCTCTAGTCTACGGTATTGGTTACGTGCTATGGATTCTAAGTCCTCGGCCTGATACTCGTCAAGGTTATGTGTATTGACAGCGTACGTCAGAGCTTCAGCCCATGTGTACGCGCCACGTTTAAGGCTCACTGCTGTAGTCACAGCGGCCAGCATATCATCTGTCATTATTCACCCTCTTGTATTTCATAACAAACCCATCGCCACGTACCGCCGCATAGCATACCCTCGGCATAGGACACAGCGTCCTCTCGGCAATCGAAACCCTCTGGGTCACTCTCGCCACCATCACTATCAAACATCACCGTCCAGTATTTCATTCGTCCACCTCCATAGCCCAGCGATCATAGGCATCGTCAATTAGTAACATCTGTAGTGTCTCGCCCAATGAATCGAGCGCAACAACCTCATCATCTACGTACGCGAGACTAGTACAAAACTCCGCCTCTACCTCGCCTTGGTAGCTCCTTACGTCAACATGGGCTTCTATCTTAGAGCCTGCGTTGTAAATCTCAGCTAAGTATTCCATTATGCAATCTCCTCACGTTCTGCTACTCCAAGTGTGACACCTACGTACTCGGACGCATGCTTCAGTGCTTGGTAACGTCCGTGATAGTAGTGCTTTAGCTCTGGCATTGATCGCCAGCTCCTTGATTGTCTCAGGCACCACGCTGCCTCCTTCCTGAAATATGCTATGTCTTTTTTGATTCTTTCTACAGTGTAAGTCATAGTGACTCTCCAGTTTTTAAAAGTTGATAACAAACTACGGTACGTTTTGATCGTGCTTCCTTGAGTGCTGTCCAGTCAAGCACAACACCGTCTTTGATTACACTAACATGGCGCGAACTGTACACCAAGTATGTGCCGCGTGTCAAGCCCTTCTGCGGTAGGTTTTCTACGTACCCTTTCACCTTGACTTCTAGCATGTGATAGCCAGCGTCTTGTATTGCTTCGTTGAGTATCAGTCCTGACACACCACGCCCACGCTTGCGGCGCAGTCTAGTATTAGCAATGTGCATGTTAGCTCCGGTGACTAGACAGTACGCCATTGACGTACAAAAGTTTTTGTCGCCTGCGCTTTTGAAGTCTGCGTACAAACTTAAGTAATCTTCGTTCATTAGAATGCTCCTGTCAGGTGAATGGTTAGCTCGTCGTGGTCTGCCTCAAAGCCTAGCCCGAAGTGTACCAGTTCATTGATGCCTGCGTAGAATTGTTCGTGAGTATAATAAGTTATAACCATCATTAGTGTTCTCCATAGCTTACGTTAGTTACTGACTTGTCCCAACATGCACGACAGTCACCGCACTTGCCTCCTTGTTTCGGCGCTGGGCATACGTGACCCGTTGGTATTATGTTTTTGTGAACTGTTGATGTGTGTGTAAACGCTGGCGCAGGGCCGTCAATGTCGGGCGCTGACACTCGAATGATTAAGTTTTCTGGAACGTCACCGCTATAATTTCTTATAAGCTTGTACTCCCTAGTCGGCAACCAGTGCAGTGTGTCGGGTGTTCGCCGCGCTACCTGCACAATGTTGTCGAGGTGCTGCGCGTCTTGTAAGTCACCGCTATCGTGCCACCTGAAATAGTCCGGTGACTTGATAGCTGTTACCATATTGTCAACCCAATGCTTAGATTTAATCGTGTTAAATCTTCTATACAATGCGTCCTTGACATTTGGAAAGTGATACCTACCCTTCAGCGCATAGCATTTGCTACACGTTGACCCCTTCTGTTTGCGTAGCTTGCTGCCGACGTTACACTCCTGCGCTGGTAAGTTGTAAGATTTACAAGGCATCTTCGACGTTGTAGTCAACCCGCCTACTGCCAGTCGTGCTTCTGTTAGTTTACTCATAACTCAATCCTCAATCGTAATTCCACATGTCAACATCCCAATAAACGTTGTAGCCTTCCTTGTGCAGCCACTGCCCCACCTCATTAGGTATAGCAAAGCACATATCATAGTCGTAAATTCTACCATGCTCAAGGTAAACACAACATGCATCGTCCTCACCTAAATGCTCATGCTCAAAATAAATCTTATCTTTACCCATGTAAATATTAAACTCTTTGTACTTTGCATCGCTTCCGTATTCGCTCATTTTCCTACCCTCACTTTACTTTATGAATTAGACCGTCGCGCATGGTAACTTCAGCAAAAAACTCACGGCCTTTGCCAGTGATATGCGGTCTGTTAGCGCCCACTAGAACACCGTCGCTGATATACTCAGGCCCGAAAAGACTAGTCTCAATAAATCTTAGCGGTTTTCCTACGTGCTCTTTCATTTCTTTTTTGCTTACATAATTAAACACTATCATTTGCCTACCCTCCAAGGGAACATCGTTAAAAGAATACTAACCCAAACCAAACACCAAATCAATTCGTCTTGCATTTCATTCTCCTTATAAGAATTATAACTACGATTTAAGATTTCTAATACGGGCGCAAACGTCGTCTTCAATGCGCCACCACTTTTGCTCTACTTCCCACCAATGCTTAAGCTCTGCTTTGGCTCCCTCAAAAGCAACCTCACCGTTGACTAGCAGAGGTTCATCCGATTTGTCATGCCAATACCTTACCATTGCGGAGGCGTGAGTCGAGGCGTCCGACACCATGCGCTTGAGGGTTTGCAACTGCTCGAGGTCTAGATTTGTTAGCTTCATGGTTTTCTCCTTATAAGAATTATAACTGTTACGGTTACGCGCCTGCTCTGCGCTCGTAATAACTTTCAAGCTCAGCCTCTCGGCGTTGCTCCTGCTGAAGCTTGTATTCTGTAACGTCAGCTTCGGACATAGCTCCAAAGTTTACCGCTTTGGTCACGCGCTTACCGTCGCACTCGTGACATGTCACATCATACACGCCGCTGAAATAGTGCTCGGCAAAATCCTCATCCTCATAGCACATTTCAGCCATCTCACTGGCGGTAATTCCATTCCCGTCAATGCTGGGGTTTGAGTGTTTGCCTTCGCCGTCGCAGCGATCACAAACTACCCAGCGCGTTGGCAGCGTTATTTCTTCGCCGTTTTCGCCGTACAAAACTAAATCGTCCATACACTTTCCCCTTATAAGAATTATAACTGTTAGTAGTTTAAACCATAACCGAAGCGCACCACTACCTCATACGCTGGCTTTCCTTTCAAGTGTGCATCGCCGTACACGTTCACGCCTTCCACTACAATGACGCGCCAGCTTGACGTAAACCCGCAGCCGCAGCAATCGTGGGAGCACCCGCAGCTTTCCCTATAGAACAAATCATAACAGACTTCTTCAATTATTTCTTTGCATTCCTTTTTGCTGCGACCTTCAGCGTCCACCGCTGACATTTCAATAATGAAACCACCGCCGTCTGTGAAGCCGTCGTGTTCACGCTCGTAAAACGTTGGCCACATTGCGAAAACGCCATGATCTGACAATTCTTCTTGTAAACGTTCCGTTTTTGAATTGCACATACACTTTCCCCTTATAAGAATTATAACTTTAAGATTTTGCAACCATATCATTGGCGGCCTGCGACAATAACTCAGCGAGTATTTTTTGTTGTTCGGCGGTTAGCTTTGGTGATAGCTCTTTTGCCTTATCTAACAGTGGATTTTTAGCCTCTTTTGGTGCGCGGGTTGGCGCCTCAACAATTTTATTATCCACTACTTTTACGCCGCCAGTGGATACTCCGACGTTTTTGTGGTGCTTTTTACTAGCCGTTGATAACTGCGCTGTCACTTTTGCTTTTAGTCCAGCGTCAACGCAAGCGTTCCAATACGCCACAATCGCTTTTTCAGCGTCCGCGTTACCGTGAAAGTACAGTGCATAATCGTTTAATAACATGGCCGCAATGTTTATCTGAGCTTTTTTAATACCCCGTAAACATTCAACATTGGCTGAGATCTGCGCATCGGTCAATTGAATAGTACTCATAATATTTTCTCACTTTTTTGGTAGGTTATAAGAATTTATAAACAGTATACGAAATGTATACATAAAAACCCGCCATATAAGACGGGTTGGAATCTATACACTTTCTTTTTTGCTAGTTAGATCTGGCGTTCTATCGTGGGGCATTTAACCCAAAATTCTACTATGCCAGTTTTATAGTGCCTTTCGGATTTTGCTTTGCTATCCGCTACCCCGTTCGCTAGTGGTGTCCCCGTTGGCGTTTACTCGAGTGTATGGCCGCAATTATCGCGCTTGGAAAACCGCGCTACTTTTCGCATGCTATCGGTCTAGGCATTAGCCGTTCTCAACCTACTATAACAGTGGCGTAATTGTGGTGGGTGCATACCGCAACCCAAGTAAACATTAAGGACACCACCACTTATTCGGTAGTGTCGCACTATGGCGCGCCAAAATAGGCGCTGGCGAATTGTTAACAAACAGTGGCGCGCTGGGCTGCCACTACCCAATATAACGCACATGCCATGCCAGATATATAAAGTCTTTATAAATCAATAACTTACACGCCAATGCTGTATATTTGTACAGTCAATAAAGTGTTACTTTGTAACCTTGGGTAACACTAGCAGGTAACACGGTAACACTATCGGTAACACTACGGTAACACGGTAACACTACTGGTTAAACGTACAGTACTGGTTAGATATACAGTATGTTCTACGTGGAACACTGGCGATACAGTTTAGAGTCTATAGGGTACTGCCTAGACTCTCACACTTGCATATTTAGTCACTCCGCAGATACTCGGTATGTTTATCATACTAGATACTGGTTAGATACTCGGTATGATTTACATACTGTACAGCTATTTAGGCACGGGGGAGGGGGACTGGCTGCGCTGTACTGTACTGTTGCTGCTCAGATACAAAAAAGAGCTAAATTGAAACTCAACATGCAACGCAGAAAGCAAGACAACGTAAGGGTCTAAACAGAATCTGGAGTGCGCCTGTAAGGGACAGTACAGAACAGTACAGATCTGTGTAGTATTAACATTATTAAAGAAAAGACTTGACAAACACTGAAAAGTATGCTATAATATACTGTATAGATAAGTGATTAACTAAAGAGAAACTTGATCGCGCCGCTAATGCTTGACAACATATAGGAACTTGACCACATAAAAGCATTAAGGATAAACATATATAAATATAACTTTAATGCCTATATGCAGTCATGGGCTAATATGCAGTCATGGAACGGCAAAGTTTCTATATAGTTCTTATACGAGGATGTTATAGTGTCAGAAAACCCCGGTAGTGGTCGTGGTCGTCCCAAAAAGAAAGAAGTAGAGGCTGTTAAGAAAGGAAACAGGCGGGGTGTTGGGCGTCCGAAGGGCGACGCTGGCATCATGAATGAGTATAAGGCTAGGATGTTAGCCTCACCGAAGTCCAGAAAGGTTTTAGATGCTATATTTTCTGCGGCTTTGGACGACGATCACAAGAATCAAGCAGCAGCGTGGAAGCTGGTGATGGACAGGGTTGCACCAACTGCGCTATTTGAAAAAGAAATCATTAAAGAAAGCGGAAGAAGCGCCATACAGATTAACATTACAGGCGTGGGCGCTACAGAAGTTTCATCAGGTGACGTTATTGACGGAGAAATAGTAAATGAGTGATTACAATAAAGTCAAATCTGGTATAGCTAATAAGCTAAACTTAAAAGATACAAAAAATATAGATGAGTTTACAAATAAAGTAGCTGAAATAGAATCATCTGGCGGTAAAAACACTACCAGCAAAATAAGCAGTGCAAAAGGAATTTTTCAATTTTTAACTGAAGGAAAAGGAAATGCTTTTCAGACAGGTCTTAACAGATTAGAAAGGCACTTAGGAAAATCTGAGTGGATAAAAAAAGCAAGAGAGCATAACGACCCCAACCTCTTGTCTAAAGACCAACAAAAAGCTTTATTTCTTGCCAATCTTTACGAGCAAAAAGGAACTGATGAGTATTTAAAAAAAATAGCAGAAGGAAATTCATTGGCGATGGCTGAAGCTTATAGTAAGTTCCATCATACAGTTGAGGACATATATAAAGATCCTAGAATTTCTGAGATATTTAATTTAAAAGCTCCTACAAAAGACGAAGTAGCGTTGACTGCTAACACTTTTCCAGAAGCTGTTTAATATGTTATACACGAAGAATGTAAACTTAACAGACACTTCTACGCAAACTATTGTGACTATTCCTAGTGGCTACGTTGCCCACTGGAACATGGCGTTTGTTTCTAATCTGCACAACTCTACTAACGACATTACACTGTTTGTAGACAAGACTCCAGACCCTGACATCTACATACTAAACGGAACTAACGTACAATCTAAAGAGTATCTGCTTATTGACGGGAATGCTGTGTTTGTGTTACAGCCCGGAGATGTCATCAAAGCAGCAGCAGGCGGTTCAGGAAACATGGAAGTCGTAGTCACCTTTGATCTGCTAGAAGCCCCTGCAACTTTTGTGAACTTCAACGGCGCATGACTGACGTTAACGTAGAACTGCTAGATTGGCAGACAAAAGTCTTTAATGACCCTACACGTTTTAAGGTGGTTGCTGCTGGGCGTCGTACAGGCAAGTCCCGGCTGGCTGCGTGGATGTTAATCATCAATGCATTGCAGGCTGAACGCGGTCATGTATTCTACGTTGCTCCTACACAGGGACAAGCCCGTGACATTATGTGGCAGACCCTACTTGAGCTAGGCCATGATGTTATTGTAGGCTCTCATATCAACAACTTACAGCTAAAGCTGGTCAACGGCGCAACCATTACGCTTAAGGGTGCTGACCGTCCAGAGACTATGCGTGGTGTGTCTCTTAAGTTCCTAGTCATGGACGAATACGCAGACATGAAGCCTGACGTTTGGGAGCAAGTCCTACGTCCTGCGCTGGCTGACCAGAAGGGTTCGGCGATGTTCATAGGAACTCCGATGGGCCGTAACCACTTCTACGAATTGTACAAGTATGCGGAGCTAGGCGATGACGAAACGTACTCAGCATGGCACTTCACAAGCTACGATAACAACTTACTCGACCCTGCTGAAATTAATGTCGCCAAAAAGTCAATGTCTTCTTACGCCTTTCGTCAGGAGTTCATGGCGTCCTTTGAGGCGGTTGGCTCAGAGATGTTTAAAGAAGAGTGGGTACAGTACGGAGAGGCCCCCGAAGCAGGAGACTACTACATAGCCATTGACTTGGCTGGTTTTGAAGAAGTTGGTAAGAAACGCACGAAGAGTTCTAAGCTAGACGAAACTGCAATCTCCGTAGTTAAGGTAGGCGACAACGGTGACTGGTTCATAGAGAACATTATCTACGGACGTTGGACGTTAGACGAAACGGCAATGAAAATATTCCAAGCCGTAAGAGATTACCAGCCAGTATCTGTAGGCATTGAGCGCGGTATTGCAAAACAAGCAGTGATGTCGCCTCTTATGGATCTTCAAAGGAAGCACGGGAAGTATTTTAGGGTAGAAGAGTTAACTCACGGTAATAAGAAGAAGACAGACCGTATTATGTGGGCGTTGCAAGGGCGCTTTGAGAACGGTGTAATAAGCTTGAACAAGGGGGAGTGGAACGCTAGATTCCTAGATCAACTCTTCCAGTTTCCAGATCCACTGACACACGATGACTTAGTGGACTCTTTAGCTTACATAGATCAATTAGCGACTGTCCCGTATGGGATACACGACTTCATAGAAGATGAACTTGAAATCTTAGATAT
>Ga0208434_1001365_pt1 | contig 10045 bp, 21 predicted proteins | sample 13_taG_FD_184086 | JGI IMG/M metagenome (GOLD analysis project Ga0208434, IMG submission 184086) | Marine viral communities from the Subarctic Pacific Ocean - 13_ETSP_OMZ_AT15268 metaG (SPAdes) (version 2) | ecosystem: Environmental > Aquatic > Marine > Oceanic | place: Pacific Ocean | collected... | reverse complement strand
AGAGAATAGGGAGAGATACGAGAGAATATTAGGAGATAGGTTAAGGTGTCCCAACAATTTTTATCATCTCCCTAGAAACTCTCAGAGACATTAGAGAAGTAAACTAAAGCTTACACCTCCTCTGGAAGCTCTCGAGCAGGTCTCCCACGAGAGAACGTCAGAATTTAACCTGCTCTATATATAGACACATACATACATTATGAAAGATACGCCATCTACAGACATCTACAAAGTAACCGTTGCTGATACCTACACCATCTATACGAAGAATGGTCAGAAGCATAGAGTCAATGGACCTGCTCTATCTATAGGAGACAAAGACTGGTATTACATCGAAGGTACTCCCGTTACTAGTGAAGAGCACGCTACATATAGAGAGCTTAATACTGCTTACGGTACGGAGACTGATGCTCTATATACTACCTCTACTAGTGTTACTGATGAAGACTAATATATTCCTGCGGAGCCCTTGTGGGAAATCTTGGGGGGAGGGGGGTTACAATCTAGAAAGTTGCTACCTCTAGAGCGGATCAGGTCAGAGACTTCTATAGTCAGAGCACATCTCATTTCGAACACTTCTATATAGTCAACACTTCTTAAGGAAATAAGTTCTCGTGACCAGTTGCATTCATAAGGAACTATGCTATAATCAGGTATGGAAGCAATCATAGGAACATTGGCAGGGATCACTCTGCTGCTTGTTGTCTGTCTGTGGGGGCTGGCAATGATCGGACGATAATGGAAGCACTATTCAACACAGCACTAGTAGGATTGGGAATTCTCCTCGGAGCGTACGTAATCACCGTTCTCCTGATACGGAGATGGCTGAAGCTCTCCAGTGAGGCCGTACAGGTGGCTCTATATGAGGATGAGCTCCCTCAGAGAGATCTTCGGAAGATCTTAGCGCGGCTCGATAGGACTGCGAGATGGGTCGGAAGGATGAAGCTTCTGACGATGGAAATTCCCGTGTTGGCCCCGGCTCTTTTAGTTCTCTTAATTATCTCGTGGGTCTGCAAATAAAAGGAACTCTCGTATAATCGGAGTATGGAGATTAAGACCATTTCATACGTTGGATACAAGGACACCGCCATTGACCTCGAAACAATCGACTGCTTCTATGAAGGAATGACCGATAACTCTATCGAGGATGAGCTGATCTCGATCAAAGATGTACGTGAGCACCTCAACTCATTCATCGAAGACGCTAAAGAAGACATGGCAAATTGCACTGATGATCTGCCTTGTTCGAAAGAAGATCAAGAGTGGATTACTTCTCTGGTCATTCTCGAGCGTCGCTTTACCGAAGTAGAAGAGGCTGGAGCCACTCACATTCAATTCTAAGGGAACTCAGCTATAATTAGGTATGGACAAAGAAATCTGCTACCCTTACGCTTACGGAAGACTCAACGCTTCTCTGGATATGCTCGCAAGTAACCTGGAGATGGCCTGCATCAGAGAGGATATCGAGGTAGATGATAAGGTCTTCGAGCTGCTGAATAAGATGGTGAAGGAGAGACAGACCAAGGCCGTCGAGGAATCCTACGATAAGCATTAAAGGAACTTCAATATAATTAGGTATGAGCATGAAAGAGTTAATTGATGAGGCTGTTGAACGTCGTACGGAGATGTTTGAGAAAGCTGGAGAGCTGAGCTATTACACTGAAGGCGATATTCGGCGGATGGTCTATGAGGATCTGAGAGATAACCTGAGGTACCTGATGGGAGATGTGAGTTATTAAATAAGATTTTAGGAACACTGATTTAAAGAGGTATTAAAGGAAAGGTAGAGGGCAACTTCTACCTTTCCTACTCTCCGGAGCTTTAAAGGAACTCCGATATAATTAGGTATGAGCAAAAAGAAACTACCGGTCAGGAATATAATTAATTACGTTGAAGCCATTGTTGGTCTTGAAGTTGATGAAGAAGGTTTGTTTCAGTGGACGCAGGAGTTCGAAGATAGAATCGTTAGTGTAAGGGAGATCGGTGAACCGAAAGATTGGATCATTGTTGAGTTTGCAGATGGTAGTAAGTATCTTAAAGACATATCGGCATCCGCGGCTTACCCAGTCGCGCCATGGGAGACCAAGCCAGCTAATCCAATCGGTTCGCATCCTGATTGGGAAGACTATAAGGCAGATCATATTGTCGGTAATGAAGAGTACTGGGATGATGAGGGTGAGTGGAATGTGTTTTGTGCTGACCGCGGGCTTGTTTAAAGGAACTCCGATATAATTAGGTATGGAAAAAAACAAATATATTGTTCGTGAAGTTGGCGGAATGCATGGTGAATGGAGTAATGATGTTGAAGTTGTTAATGGTTTGGAGAAGGTTGTTGAGTTGTTGAGGAAGATGATTGGAAGTGATGAGATGGATGGTGATAATTGGGTTGAGAGTATTAATAGGGAGAGTGATTGGGAGATGTTGTTTGATGAGTATTTGTGGGGTAATGAAGATTATGAAGTGGTGAAGGTAGGTTAAAGGAACTCTAATATAATTAGGTATGAGCAAGTTAGAAGAGTTAATTGAGAATGTTCTTGATAATATTGATAGAGGTGTTATTAATAGTGTAGAGGAAGGAGTATATGAGTTTGAGAAGTGTGGTTTAAATATTGATATGAAGTTGGTGAGAGAGTGTTTAGAAGAGGAGTTTGAAGAAGGATATTGTATTAGTGAGAAGTGGGGAGAGGTTGAATTGTTAGGATAGGAACTCTAATATAATTAGGTATGAAAGAAATTAAGATGATGATTGAGAAGATTGAAGTTGTTAAGTCTATTAAAGCTGAAGATACAAATATCGATATTGATGTATTTGAGAATGTTTGGGAAGGATGGACTGGAAATGATTTAGCTGGTTTGAGTGTAGGTGTTGATACGTTAGAGCAGATATCAGATTATGTGTTAGATATTGAAGAGGATATGGAAGAAGGTTTGATGGTAGATGAGGAGTGGTTGGTAGAGGTGAAGAAGTTAGAAGCTGCTTTTAAAGAGTTGAATGAGATTGATGAGAAGCTTGAGATTAAGTTTTAAGGAACTCTAATATAATTAAAGAGAAGAAAGAAAAGATTATGACTGTTAAAGAAGAGAATAAGATGTTTGAGAAGATTCGCGCTAATGTTAAGAACGGATTGGGGTTTGTTGAGGCAATGAAGCTTGAGAAGGTTGGTAAGAGGTTTTACGAGCCTACATTAAGGAAGTACATTAAGTGGGCGGCTGTTCGAGCTGAAGTGTTTGATGTGATTGATGTTGAGGAGTTGGGTGAGGAAGATGCTAACCTTATCACTTCTATTAAGAAGGATGTTGATCGTATGATTAAGTCTTATGCAGCTAATCTTGAGTTGTATAAGAAGATGAAGGTTGCATTGATGTAAAGGAACTCAGCTATAATTAGGTATGGAAAGAGAAGAATTAGTTAGAGGCGTTAAGCACTTCATGAAGAACGAATGGCCTAAGTTTAAGGCTGACGTTATTGAGGAAGAAGGAGAGAGGTTCGATGAGGATGAAGCACTTCACAACTTTAAAGAGATAATGATTGAGAACTTATCTGATCTGGTTGTTGAGGTATGGGCTGAACTTTAAGGAACTCTAATATAATTAGTTATGATCGAAAAGAAAATGACCATCGCATTCACTGGAGGAGAACTTGAACGCCTTGAGAAGAAGTATGGGTGTGATAGAAAGACTCTTAACCTTGCAATTGACTATGCACGTGCTCAATTCGAAGAGCATATTGAATTCAATCTTCATGATGAGGTAGATGATGCTACTATGGACATTAAGAAGGAACTCTAATATAATTAGGTATGAACGATAAAGAAGTAACACTAGAAGACATCATGAAGAAGCTTGACAATACCTGTCATGTATGTAACGGTAGAGGCTATCATATTGAGACTGATATTGATTATGATGGCAGTCGTTCAAGAGTTAAAGTAAGCTGTTACTGTTGTGATGGTAAGGGTGTCAAATAACATAAGGGGTGTAGAATAACCACCCCCACTCCAGAGAGAGTGGTGTCTCTGAGAGAGGGTTGTCTAGAGAGACCCGTTGCGTTCCAGAATGGGTGATATAGAACTGTTTTGAAAACCCCTATAGAAGCCATGGCTAAAAATTTTTTAGCGCAAAATCCCCAAACCCTCTGGATACTTTTTGATTAGGGAATAAGTACTATTACGCTTGAGGGTGGCATCTTCATTATTTTCCCACACCTCAGTGTTGCATCGAACCTCTGGTACTCCACCTATAAGACCTCTCGATTCCGAATCGGGATTCGGCTACAAGTAGTACCAGAGGTTTCCTGTAAGCGCTCCGCAGGACAGAATAATAGAACACCGCACTACGCAGTAGCCACCCGCCACTCTCTATACTCTCTAAGTACTCTAAGAGTCTCTAAAGTCTCTAGTATTACTGGATTTACTAGATCTATCTATTATACTAGTGTACCTATTATTACGGATTAACCGATTACTAGATGAGATCCTATAAATAATAGTATTACTATGACTACGCTATTAACTGAACTATCTAAGGTGTCTGCCTTTATGGAGCCGTTTTTCTATATTGCCGTTACTATAGCTATGGCTGTCGTTGTTGTTAAGTATACTGAGTGACCCTCTGAGACCCCCGGTGTGCGGCGGTTGGCTTTGGGCTCCTACGGAGACTATTGTTTCGGCCTTTTGCCTGCGGCATGTTGCTTGCTGCGCCGGCGGCGGACGGCCTTCGGCCTTTTTATCTGGTATCTCTGACCTTCTAGCATAAATAATAGTACTTATGAGAAATAAGAAGGAGAATGAACTTATCTGGGAAGCCTTTGCCGTCCAAGAAGAGGCGCTTGGAGGTCTTGGACTACGTAAGAAAATGAGAAAGCTTTATGGTGATACGGCTGGACCTCAAGATGAGTTGAAGAGTGATAACCAGTATGAGAAGGGTCAGAAGCAGAAAGAGGCTTCTAAGGGAGCTGGTGTTGCTGATGAATTTGCTGACTCTATGGATGACTACGGCTATATGCCTGAAGACTATGCTGAGCCTTTGAACTCACCTCGCCACCCTGATAACATCGAAAGAGAGTCAAATCCTAACCACAGCTTTATTTATAGACCTAAACCACTCCCTAACTCAAGTGATGACTTTACTGATGAAGATGTTATCCTCGATCAGAATGGTAAGACTATTAAGAGAAAAGATATTAGCTATCCTACAAAGAAGGATGCTTCATACACATAAAATAATACTATGAAAAACAAATTTGATACATTCTATGATGCAATGATGTTGGAGAACATTGTTGATGATGCCCTTTTTGGTCAGGCAGGCTCCGAAGAGCAGTTCAATAAAGATATTGAAGAGACAGGTGCTGTTCCGGAAGATGCTGAAGGGACTGACAATATCACCGGTGAGCTTAATGGTAATGCACGTCAGGCTGCTGATGCTATTAATAATATCTTCGCTCTTGTTGAAGATAAAGGTCAGGAGATGTTGGATATGCAGGCTGCTGAGAAGCTTGAAGACATTATTGAGCTCGCTTCTAATGCTCTTAGAGAGCTTAAACTCAGACTTGACTAATTAATATTATGGCTATTACCGCTTCACTTACTACTGCTCTACCTTACCTCTCTGGTTCGGATGTATATAACTGGGTAATCGGCGTCACCTTTCAAGATGGTGCTGGTTCAACCTTCTATGAGTCAGAATACTTCTCTGAAGTAGCTTATGATGATCCTAACTATGGATATACTCCATCTGGTACAGGTACATGGTCTACAGTATCGTCTCTTACAGCTCTAGTGGATATGGATCACTTCTATGATCTATTTGCTGAGCAATATGCATCTGTTACTGATGCACCTGGAGAGCTTGTTTCTGATACTGGTTATACAGTACCTAGCTAAATAAGTCATTCAACCATTCGATGAGCTTCTCAATGAAGCTCTTCTTTTTCTTCTTTATTGGCTTGGTGGGTACAGCACTAAGAGATGGTGTGACTGATGGGGTTGGAGTCGGACTCGGGTATCTGCTGGCACTTGGCGTTGTATATGGTGTTGCTGAGGCGCTCTGCGACGGACTAGGAGTACTACTTGGAGTAGGCGTAACACTACATGAAATGCTCGGAGTTGGGGTAACGCTTTGAGAAATGCTAGGAGTGCTAGTAGGAGTGCACGTAGCACAGCTCGTGTACGTCGGGAAAGGAGTCTGACTTGGTTGGACACAATTTGTTGGAGTATTTGTTGGTGTTGATGTTGGTGTAGTGCTTGGACATATATGCATTGACCTACTAGGTGTTACGCTTGGATCAATACAAGTAGATGCACTTGGTGAAGGAGTTGGTGTTTCAGTTACAACTGGAGTAACTTCAGGATACTCTTCTTGATCATATCCTGAGTAGTTAATCTTAAGAATCTGGTCAGCAACGCCAGGTGCCATATAAGTAGCATTATTATCAGTACTAGCACTAGTATAATACATTACATTTGCACCTGTTGTCTCTTTGTTAATAACATCACTAACATCTTTAAAGGTTATTGTATCAGTTGTTGGATCAATAGAGAGCTGCTTTTGAACCTGCCAGAATGTATTATATATGTTACCATCAGGTCCTTCAAAAGAGAAGAAGGATGTGCTTCTATAACCAACTGATGCAGATAGAGCTGGGGTTTGACCATTAACCATATCATCAATTACTTCTTGTGGATATGGAATCTCAGATACAGAATTATTAGATGTATCAATCTTAAGTACTGAACGTGCATGTGTACCGAAAGAGTAAATGCAGCCATTAGATGCGAGAACACCTCCACGGTATTTACCCCATTGTGGTGATTTACCAGCTAGGTTATAGAACATATATGGCTTATCATTGAATGCAGCATTACCAGAGAGAGGGTAATCAGTAAGAAAATCTATCTTATCAGTTTTAGTATCGATGGTCATAACAAATGCTGAACCATACGGTATACCATATATAGTACCATTACCACCATTAACGGCACCCCAGAAAGAACGATACAAAAATGGACGTGTCTTACAGTCATACTCAGCTACAGATTGTGAGCCATATGATATGGTATTACGATAACTGTAATAAGGATCTAGTTCATATGGATAACTATAACTAACATGCGGTAAAAACTTATCTTTATTGTCGTTTGTAAACTCAAAGCGACGAACAACAGGAGAGCCACTATACGTTGTGAGATATCCTTTACCAGTACCATCACCGTTATCAGCAAGAGCAATACCACGAGCTTGTAATCCATATCCAACGTTAACAGTATCTACAATTACATTATCTGGATCTGTTGTATCAATGCTAAGAATACCTTTGGCGGCATGAGGAGAGGCATAGATCTTTTTATTAGAAGCAATCTCTACATCTACCCACTTCTGCATACTAGTAGAGATATTAGTTACACTGTATTTAACTTGTGAACCATCTCGAGGATCTGTTCTAACAATAGAACGAGCTGCATAAGGGATGGAGTAATGAAAGCCATTATGATCAATAACAGATCCACGGAACTGAATATTATTGCCCGCACCAATATCTTCACCGATAAACTTATAATCAAGACGTCGAGTAAACTTATACCATCTCGGTGCACATGCTTTACCGATCTTTACCGCAGCGTTATATATTACTCCCATAATAATATTTAGGCTTGATTGATAGGATCTATAATATAAATATTAATATGTCCGCATGCCATAGAGCATGCACACCTTAGGACAAAAAAGTAACCCGCTAATGAGAGTCGTGCCTCATATAGCGGGTTACTTATGACAATAAAAAAGCCGGCATAAGCCGGCTTTTGTTTATTTATTAAAAAATAATTGTCTCTCTAATTCTCTATAACGTTTATCAGAATGCCATGTCTCATCTGTCTCAGGTGTATATACACCTTCTTTAGTCTGAACTGGCTGACCCGCCTTCAGATGGAGCGTAGATGGCTGAAAGATGTTTAGCGTCTCGCTTTTCGGCGATGAGTTCTGACTGCAAGAAGTCAGCCCTATCAGTAGAGTCGCTGTCACCATTAGCACGTAGCTTTTCAATTTCATTGATTAAGTCTTTCTGTTTACGTTTTGAACTCTCTAATAGATCTGTATAGAAGCTTTTATTCTTTAACTTAAAATATAAGTTAAGAGTTTCTAAAAGGGTCTTTAAGAGAGCTAGCATGAATTACTCAGACTTCTCTTCAGGCTTGTCTTTGGCACGAAGCACGTTAAGGGCGAGGAACTCAATAGCAGAGTAAACCTTTGACCACTTAGAGTCAGCTTCTGGAGTAGGAGTAGCGGCTGTGAATGCGGAAGCAGCGGCGATAGCAGCAGCAACCCATACCCACCAATCTTGGCCTTCGAGTAAGGATAGGATAATATCTGTCATAACAATATTATTTAGTCTCTTTACAGTTGATATCAAGACTTTAATTTGTAAATATATGTATGTCGGAACTTAAGACATTGACTAGAGAAATACAGAATATTGTTGGAGTAACTCCAGATGGTATTTACGGACCTAATACTGCTAAAGCAATTCTACGAAAGCTAAAAAATAATCAGGAGGAGGCACCAGCAAAGCCGGACGCTAGCTTTCCAGAAGTTTTTAAAGCTTCTCCGAACATTTCTTACAACACGATTCAACCAGAAGGGGTAGTACTCCACCACTCTTACGGTTCCTATAAAGGTGGTGTATCTTGGATCCTTAATGATGCATCTAATGTATCCTACCATGTATTGATTGATACAGATGGCTCACGTACTGTATTTGCTAAAGATACACAAAGAGCATGGCATGCTGGTAAGTCAGCCTTTAACGGTCGACCAGGTTGTAATAACTTCATGCTTGGTTTGGCATTCTCTGGAGATACTACATCAAGAGAGCTAACTCAAGCTGAGATTGATAGTGCTGTAGAATATTTGTTGCCACGATTCGAACGATGGGGATGGCCTAAGGACCTTTCTACTATTACAACACATAAAGAAGTTTCACCAGGAAGAAAAGAAGATGTTGATTCTCGAGCAGAAAAAGCTATAATAGATGCATTAAGATCGGCTTTAGATGCTTAAATACAATCACACCTATTAATATAACAACCAACAAATATTATGATCAAAAAAGAAACAGAAAATAAAGTTCGCGTATGCTGTGGCCGTAAAGGTTGCCCGACTGTAGAGAAGCTCGAAGATGGTCGCTTTGAAGTGACTGATGATGATGGTAACAAAATCATCGTTAAGCAAGAAGAATTATCTTTAATGGGTGACGCAGTTAATACAATTAATGAAGACCGTCAACTCCTTAATGGGTAATGAATAGATTAGATCACCTCCTCGTTCTAACACTAGCCACATATGGATTATGTTATATCCTTATGTATGGCTCTCTGTTCAATAGACCTCGCAACTTCCTTATGAGAAGGATTGGTTGGTTTAGAAGATTAATCACTTGCCCTCTTTGTACTGGCTTCTGGTGTGGATTGGCATTCTCGCCTTTTCACCTAACACCACTACAAACATCTAAAACTGATTGGTGGGGACCATTTACAATGGTATTTCCTTTTGCATGCTATAGCGCTATTATGTGCTATACTTTACATCTCGTTACTGAGATACTATTAGCAAAAGCATATCCATCAATTGAGGCTGCAAGATGTCCTCAAGAGGAAGAAGGTATAGACAATAGCGATTATATTATTTAGAATCCTCAATAAACTTTTTTAAAGTTGCAAGCTGATGTAGTGCGAATTGCTGATCGTGCTCTTCAGCTTTTTTTTGCATTTCTTCAATCTTTTTGATGATTGGATCCTCTTCAGGCGCTTCTTCATCAGAAACCGGTGCACCACCACTAGTAGCTTCACCTTCGCGATATGTGTTAGGAGGTCCACCAGGCATGCCCTGCATAGCACCCTTCCTGAAACCTGGACCATTATCATCGAGACCTGTTTGACCACTTACACGTTTAACGAAGTAGTTCTCATAAATGAGTCCAAGCTCATTAAAAGATTCCTCAAATCTATTATCCATACTATTATTTAATTGACTTTGCTTGTTTAGCCAT
>Ga0208434_1001364_pt1 | contig 10063 bp, 10 predicted proteins | sample 13_taG_FD_184086 | JGI IMG/M metagenome (GOLD analysis project Ga0208434, IMG submission 184086) | Marine viral communities from the Subarctic Pacific Ocean - 13_ETSP_OMZ_AT15268 metaG (SPAdes) (version 2) | ecosystem: Environmental > Aquatic > Marine > Oceanic | place: Pacific Ocean | collected... | reverse complement strand
ATTGGCAATTTCAAAATCATGTTGGCTCATTTTAAGTCCTTACCTCGCCGTAGCCCTTCGCTACATAATCAAATGTTCTGTCCACACCAACGCCCAAAGCGTTATAAAAGTTTACCGTGAACCCTGTGCGGCTTTTACTACTTATAGCATAATAATCGCCAGTTGCCATATCTTGCGCTGAGATTGCCAAGCCCTGTAGTGCCTTAAACGCTGGCGAGAATGTTACCACCTTTGCGCTCGTTCCACTAGCCACATCCTCATCAGCGCGCACACCATCAGGCATATCAATCGTCACCGACAGTTCCTGAACCGCAGGGCTGGACGTTACATCGTTTGATGACAAATCTGCCTTGAAGCGATACGCGCGAGCGGTATAGTCGCCCACGACAAATTCCTTGTAATCCGACCAGCTTGGTGAGCCAGACGGGTCGTCATCAGTTGTTGAGACAAATAATTGAACATTGATGTCGTCAAACGCCGACGGGTCGCCATCGAAATCGCCAGCCCGGTCATTAAAGTTGCCAACAGCATCGTCAAAGAAGTTGACAAAATCCAACCGCAGCACCTTCAAGTCGGCTGTCAATCGGCTTGTGTATTTCTGTGTCAGGTCAATATAATTGTCAAACTCATATGTGCCGCTTGTAACTTCGGTGGCAATAAAATCATCAAAGTTGCCTGTCGCGTCATCAAAGTTGCCCGTGCGGCTGTCAAACTGCAACTCCGCACCAAGACGCAAAACATTGCTTGCATAAGTTACAGTGTCGATGGATGTGTTTGTTTTTGTGCCAGAGAACGCTGGGTTTTGTGTTGACGTTTGCACAACATTTAGTTGCTGCAATTCGCTAATGGCATTAATTACGCTGGTCGCATTTGCGCTGCGGTTGCCTGATGTATCAACGGCGCGAATAAAATATGTGCCAGTCCTCGCCGGGACAGTTGCGCTGGTTGTCGGTGCTGCAATACGCGGCACAAGGTCAACAGCATCTTGGAAGTTTGCCGACGACAGGTCTTTGGTGTGCCTGATTTGATAGTGGCTCAAATCCAAATCAGCAACAGGCGACCAATCCAAGTGTGCCTCTGCGCCAACAATGTTGATGTGGAAATTCGTTACATCCGCTGGCCTTGCTGTCTTGCCAACAACTTGATGGCTGAACACTGTAAAGTTAGCAGACCGCACACCAAGCGCGTTGATGGCAAAAGCGCGGACATCATACGTCACGCCATCTTCCACGTTTACGCGCTCAAAAATGTTGCCTTTACCCGTGCCAAGAATGGTGTAGTCGGTGTCAGTGCTTTTCTTTGCTTCAACTTGGAATGTGTCGGCAAACTCACCGCCGCCAGACACAGTGCAAACCAGCACCGTGGTCGCCACATTGTTGATAATACGCAGTTCGTCTGTTACTGCCAGACCAACGTCGCCAACCACAAATGGGCTTGGCAGGTTTGTATTCGGCGCAGCGTCAAAAGCGGTTTCGTCAATAGCTGCGTCCCAATCGTAAATGTTCGATGCGGTTTCGCGCAAAATCAAATCAATGCCAAGTGCGGGTGAGCCACCGCCAGAATTGTCATAAACGATTGTCCAAGATTGCACGCGAAACAGCTTGCCACTCCAGCCGAAGTCATCGTCCGTAATGGCAACCGTGTCGCCAGCTTGCAGTCTAAACGCTGTCAGCTTCGCCGGGTAACGGACGACAATTTCTTGACGAGATGATAAGAGGTGTATCTTTGCCAGCCTTTGCGCTTCGCTGGCTGAATCAGTAAAGGCCAAGTCAAGCTGCGTTGATATTGTTTCGCCATCTTCTGCGACATATGCGCTTGATGTTACTTCTGGGTAATCTGACAGCTTGTAGTTATTAATTGGCGCAAGAAACGTGCCTCTGACCGAATTAAATCGGTCGCGCCTCGATGATTTGGTCAGCACTTCGATTGCACCACGGCAGTCGTCTTCCGTTAGGGTAATAGACGCGGCTCGGTGTTCGCCAGCGTTTACATACCACTTGCCGTTGGTGCGAACAAGGTCGCCCATCATGCAAGTCAGCATGTTTGTAATCACTTCGCTTTTTCTTGCGCCTGTGTCGATAACGCCGTTTATTGTGTATCGTGTCTCTGGCACAGGCGACAGGTTTGTGACCGTTTCGTTGCAGACATTCTTTGCAGCAGTAAAGCTGGCAGCATCAAAGTCGCTTGCCGTGCTGTTAAATCCAAACTCGCTTGACAGAAAATCACGCACGGCCAGCGCGGGGTTTGTCGAATATGCGGTGGTGTCAGTGTCAGGGTCATATAGTTTTTTGCCCTTAACCGTCATGCTAATGTTAGGTATGCCCGTTGGGAAGCTGTCAGCATGATATTCAAACCGGGCATAAACATAAGAAATGCCATTTAAGATGTGGTTTGATGTCCATAAGTCGCTCTCGGCAACAAGGTCGGCGTCGGCTTGAGTTTGCGTGCCGTCGTAAAACTTAAACCGCACAACAGAACCTTTGCCATCTTTGGTGTCATAGTATGTGCCACTCGATACAAATTGCGATGTGACATATCTGGCGACACCAGCAGCGTCTATGCCACCAGAAACAAGCTGCACATCTTCGTCGTTTAGAAACACCCGCCTTTGAAAGTCACTGATGGACGAGTGTGCCAATTTCTCAACCTCGTGCGACGCAACAGCCATAACAATATGTAAATATTTATTCTCATCAGTTACATCCATAAAAACGATGTTGCCAGCCGCTTTTACTTCGCCATAAATCAGCTTCCGATTGCCGACAGGCTCTCTGACCATAAGGTCGCGGCCTTGCGCTTCTTGCTGGAACTTGGCTAGGGCTGCCGCCGCTTCGGCGGCGGCACGCTCCATTTGCACGTTGCCATAAGCCGTTGCTGTTGCTGCAAATATAGCTGCACCCGCGCCACCACCTGACAAAAGAGTTGCGCCAACAGCAAGCGCCGTTTCAATCGGGTTTTCAAAAGCTGCTTTGCCGATGTCCTCAAGGTCTTCGAGGGCATCCTCAATAAATCCCCAACCCATTAAACTGGCCTCCCCCAAGTAATGTTCAAGTCTTGAATAGACGGAATATAATCCAGACCCTTATCGGTGGGGTGGTTAATCTTTTGGTCTTCTGGCGTGTAGCGGCGCACACGGCTTCGGTTTAAGTCAATCAAGCTGCTTTCGGCTGTAATAGTTAAAGATGATTTGTCGCCAGCCTTGGCTATCGACATCGTGTCCATCTTTCCCTCGAAGACCATATAAGGGTCAGCAATTACCGCGCCAGATGTATCTAATACCCCTAGCCATATCTTCATCGGCTCACCTTGAAACGCCTCGCCCAATGCCAGCGATACTGTTGCGCTGTTTAACGCGCTGAGTGTAATGCTTGCGCCGTTAGCCTGTAGGTCTGTCGTTTCGGTTGCGACATCTATATTGAGAAAGTCTGCAATGCCAGAAAAAGTCTTGCTGTCAAAAGTGATGTCACCATAGCCCGTCCAATAACGCAGCACCGTTGCCTCATCGTCATTAAACTCTAACTCGATGGCATAAAACGGCGTTAAGCTATCGCCTTCAACCTGTGCTTGAAAGCTGGAAGAAATACTGCGCGTCATAGTGCCTCCACAGCGCGGAACGAGAGGCCATAAATGCTGGCCTGATTGATATTGAAGTCAGTTTGGTTATTTGCCAAACGAAAAACACCAGTTGTGTTAGCCGCATAAACACGCTCACCATCTGCGTGCGTCGTTCTCAAGTTAGGCCAAATATCAACAGTGACTTCGCCGCTTGCGTTGCTGTCCGCGTCGCTCAGAACTTTATACAATTCAGCCGTGGAGGCATTGCCTATTTGCAAATAATCGCCAGCCTTCAAATAGCCTGTTGTAGATGCTGTGGCTTGGTCGATGTTAAGAGAATTGCCAGACTGGCCTGCGCCGTTGACTTCCATAGCGTCGGTCGGATAGTTCTTAATCCCACCACGCGGCGTTGTTGCGTTAGGGTCGCCAAGCAAGAACGTGCCAAACGAACCGCTCAACTTCATCAAGAACGAAATCCATTCTTCAGCTTCGTCGCGGTCTAATGGCGGCAGCGTAACCATCGCTTCCCAGCGTTGCCCAGCGTGCTTTTGCACTTGCTGTTTAAGCGTAAACGGTGATGTCGTTATGCCAATCGTATTACGCGCAGTCAGCGTTATATTTGCGATGCCTGTCGTTGTTGGTAGTGCAAGCGGGTAAGTGATAGCCATAATTAGTTCCCAAACGAATTAGCATATGAGCCGCCACGACGCGATGCTTCTAGCACTGCTGACTTGCTGGCCTCTTTAATCATCGGCAGCATACTCAAGACCTCTGAGCGAACAGCGGATGCGTTGTCAGAATTTACTGTCAGATTGTTTACAACGGTAACACCGCCACCGCCTATTTGGTTGTTTGGCACGATAGAACCCGAAGACGCTGGCACGAACAGTTCAGCACCGCGTTCGCCAACGATTGTTGGTTTGCCACGCTGCACAGAGCCGCCGATTGCATTGCCACCGGGGGCTGCTGCTGGCGCACCAGTGCCGCCAAACATTTTTGTGCCGCCCAAGAAACCTGAAATAGATTTCACCATTTTCTCAACAACCATAATTTCAAACAGCTTGGAGATAATTGAACTTGCCATATCGCTGAACGCATCAGAGCCACTTTTTGTGCCAAGCGAAATAGATTTGAATGTTTCACCAAAACTTTGCCCAACTGTCTCAGCAGAACGCTCACCCTCAGTCTTAACTGTTGTCGTCATTTTTTTCAGTTTACTTTCTGCGCCAACAGCTTCTGCGCCAACATTTTTCACATTGTCCGCTAAATTGCTCACATTATCGGCGGCAAGAGCATAGCTTTCAGCAATCTCGCGCAGACGCGCTGATGTGCCTTCGTTGATTGCAGACTTCTCTGCATCTGCCAGCAGGCCAAATGTTTGCGCTAGGTCAATGAAGCGGTTACGCAAAACGCTTACACCGTCGATGATGTTGGCAATAGCAAGTGAACCCAGAACCGTAAATGCTTCGGCAACGCGCTGGATGCCCGGCAACACTGTGGCGGTAATAGACTGGCCAAACGATGAGAAGGTCTTGCCAAGACGGTCAAAGCCATCATTGGCGGCTTCGACGGCCTTTGCTTGGTCTTCTGTCAGTGTAATGGTGATGTCGTTAAAGCGGTCACGCAATTCTGTCAGGCTTTCAGACCCGCCCTTTAGCGTGTTGATTAGTTTGACACCAGAACGTCCAAACAAGTCAAACGCAATGCGAACACGCTCGGCTGGGTCGCTGACATCTTTAAGACCATCAGAAACTTCATTAAGAAGCGTTGTTGTCGGACGCAAGCTGCCATCTGCATTGGTTACGCTAATGCCAAGCTGTTCAAATTCTTCTTTGGCAGAGCCGATGCCTTGTGCTGTCTCACCGATGCTGCGGCTGAAACGCTCAAGACCTTTGGTCAGTTCGTCGGATGAAACGCCTGTTTGCCCTGCCGCAAACTGCAATGATTGCAATTCGTTAACAGTAAGACCAAGACGGCCACTGGCTTTTGCAAGTTCGTCAATTTGCCCAGCAAACTGCTTGAGTGCCAGTGTTGCACCAAGCCCGACAACGGCGTTGCGGACGTTAAAAACAGACGACTTGACTTTACCAAGACCAGCCCGAACAGACGCAAACGCACGCTGCGTCTTGTCAAAGGCTGTGATATTTACTCTAAGATTTTGGTCGGCCATCCGCTAACACTTCCAAATATGCAACCCACTCGATGAGTTCATTATAGGGCATATCTTCTATTTCGCCAATGGTCTTACCAAGTCGGTCGGCAAGTGCGATGACCACAAATCGGTCAGGGTCATCGCTTAATCCTTTTTTGCGTCTTCAACGCTGGCAATTTCGCCCATAAGTTGCCCAGCAACATTGCTGACAAGACCAACAGGCTGGCGCATCAACACAGGCTTGTCGCCTACGTCAAAGGCTTTGTTACCTTCGCCGTCCATTGCCTTCATAATCAACATATCAATCAGCCCTTCGACCGTCATGTTGTTCAGAAAGTTCGGGTGCTTCTTTTGCAGTTTCGAGAACTCGCCTGCGTTAAGAGGGGTGGCGAAAAGAACCATAGGCTCGTTTTCGTCACCCCACTCTGCAACCTCAACACGGATTGTGCTTTGATTAGTTTTCGCGCTTATGCGCTCGCCAAATGCAGACATAGTGCCACCCCCTGTCTGTTATATTAAACGGTTGTTTCTGTCAGTCCGCCAGAACCTTGAACCGAGATTGACATCTCGACCATACCGTCGAAAGAAGCAGTCACGGTGCGACCAGTCACAATGGCTGTGCCAGTGTAATATGTATCGCCTGCGGTTGCGCCTTCGGGGTAAACTTCCAAAGTAACTGAAGAACCAGCATCCAAGTTGCCTTGTGCTGTGTCAGTCTCGTCAAAGAAAACTTCCAAAGAACCTGTGAAGGTGGTCAGGCCAGCTTTATAACTGCGTGCGCTGTCACCCATAGAGGTGTCTTCGATTACTTCGCCCGTGCTTTCGAGCGTATAAGAGCGAATTTCGCCCAAAGTGTCAGAACCAATTTTGATAGTTCCTTCACTGCCTGTGTGCGTTGCCATAATTATACCTCATCAGTGTTGGTTGCAACTTCGGTTTTTGGCGTTGTTTTAGCCTTCGCCTTTGGCTCTGTCTCAGACCAACCACGGGCGGTTAGCTTTTCAACATTCTCTTGCCAGACTTCCATCGTCTGCCCATCTTTATATAACTTAACACGCTTGGCCATTCTAGTCACCTATACTGCGGTTTCAATATCGTTTTCGAGTGTAGCATAAAGAACCTCAACCGTAAAACGTCCAACGCCGACTGGCTGGTCGCCGTCGCCTGCATAGCTGGCTTCAAATGCTGTCACTTTAGTGTCTTTGGCGTTGCCGCCGCGTGTAATGTCCGTCGTCAACGCTTCTTCGACTTCGACAGCAATCGTGTCGAGCGTGTCGTCGATGCCTGTTGTGCCTTTGACATAAGCCTCGACCATAACCTCAAGCGTCCGCAGTTGCGTGCGAGGTGTTTTCAGCGTGCTTATTTCTGTCGCTTCGCTGTTGGTGTAGATGCAAAGGCCAGACACCTTCGCCTCGGCAAGCGGATAAAAGCGGGTAACATATACGTTACTGCCCGTCGTGGTCAGCCCGGTCAACGTGGTTTCGATGTTGTCACGGATAGATTTGCGAACATGCGCCATCTATTGCTCCTCGATAACCAGTGTCGTTACGCCAGTGCCGTCGTCTTGCACTACGCGCACGATGTAGTTTGTGCCTGAGATGGTGATTGCGTCGCCTTCGGCTGCACTAGCAACGTCGGCGGTCGAACACTGGAAGCGCGGCTGGTTTACAGCAAATGCGACTGTGCCGCCGCTATCTAGTTCGAGATATTCTTTGTCAAAGATGCCTTTGACATCGCTGGCTGACCCGCCTGATGGCGTGTAGCTTGCTGTCACCGCAAAGTCATCTGTCTCAAAAAAGACAGCCAGTTCTGTGGCGGTTTCAACTGCCATTTATTTGGCTTTCGGCTTGCGGGTGCGTTTTACCAGCGGTGCTGCATCTTCTGTGTTCAGACCGATTGCGCGGTCAACTTTTGGGGCTTCGTAGCCAGTGGCCTTACGCATTGCAATAAGCTGCAAAGCGTCTGCCTGAGAAACTTCAACGACATCGCCTTTTGCGTATGCGACACCTTTGATGCCAACGCCTGCGATAACTTCAATCTTAACTTTTTGTTCAGCCATTGTTTTCTCCGTAGTAATAAAAAAATGGGGGGCAGGGATTGCCCACCCCCCACTCAATTAGGCGTCGATGTCTGTGATAGCAGCAAACGACTGGGCATTACGAACACCCAAATCCATTTCCTGCATAACCCGGACGCGGACAGCACCAGTTGCGCTGTTCGTGTAAGGGTCAACCAGAACGTCGGCAGACGAGAACATGCCGATGATAAGTTGGCTAAAGTCGCCAAATACCAGAGCAGACAGGGCAGAGCCAGTGCCTTTGGTCAGGTCAGACGGCACGTTGTTCGTGACGGCCATATTGTAACCATACAGGCTTGACCACGGGTCATTCAGGATTTGAACGCTGTCCGTGCTGCTTACTTTAGCAGTCTGAGCCAAGTGAGATTTCACTTTGCTGTTTGTCAGGTATGCCATCGAGTCGGCAGACAGGCCAGCATTGTCGGCTTCAACTTCTTTGACCAAGTCAACAACCGAACCCCAAGTGGCTGCGCCACCGTTCGTGCCGATTGCAACTGAGCCAATGCCAGTTGTTTCCAAGATGCCATCAGGCTCGTTAGATGCGCCGCCTTTGATTGCAACTTGCTCGATTTTTTGAGCGATTGCGTTCAGAAGGTCGTCACGGATGATAGCTTCAACCGACGGGTCGGACTGGATCATCAGCAAACGAGACATATCGGTGAATGCACCGAGCGACTTAGGCGAAAGTGTCAACTGACCGAAAGTCTGGTTTTGCTCGGCAACGGCGTTGTTTTCAGCAACAAAGCCAGCAGTAGCAGCAGCAGTCATTTTCGGAATAGCAACGTCACCTTTAAGGCCAGACAAGAAGCGTGTGCCGAGGTCAGAGAATACCAAGCGTGAACGCAGGGCATCAATGAACTGGTCGCCACGGTGGTCTGTGCCAACGAGGAAGCCGCCATCGGCGTCTGTGCCAGCAATCAGGTCACGCTTGCCAGCCCAGAAGCTGTCAGGTGCGTAGAAGCCACGGGCTTCTTTACCGTTTTTGCGTGCAATCTCGTCGGAGACTTCGAGTTCCAGACCATTCAGGCCAGAACCGTTTACCAGACCACGAACAGCTTTCATGAAGCTGTAGTTGCGGACTTCTTTTTCGCTCATGTCAACTGCACCAGCAGATTGCTCAAGGGCTTTGCCAGTCGGCAGGGCTTCCAACAACATGCCACGGAACTGGTCAACGCTCATGCCATCGGCAATAGCTTTGTCAGCAAGGTCACGTTTGTTGTGCTTAACGGCAAGAGCAGTAATCTCTTGCGCGGTTTTTTGAAATTCGCGTTTGGCGGCTTCAGTAGCTTCCAAGCGGATTTCGTCTTTATTTACTTCAGTCATTTCAATATCCTTTTTGACTTCAATAGTTTCGACAAATTCAGCATTGCGGTTCACACCAACACCGGCATCGGCAGGAACTGATACAATACTTGCTTCGTATGGTTGCCACGAATTAACCGAAACCGTCCCGCTTCTGTCATTCTTTGCTTCCATATTTCGGACAACGTAACCGATGCTGACATTGCTTCGAATACCGTCCTTGACATCGTCATAAACTTCTCTAGCAAGTGCGCTGTTTCCAAAGCGAACAACCGCACGCAACTTGCGCTCGGCTTTATCAAGAGATGTTGTTTCGACGACACCAATCTGCTTAGTCATGTCGTGGTCAAGCAAAAGCGGCGCGTGTCCGCTTGCCAAACGCGACAAGTCAATGGCTTCTTCTGTGTGTTCTAGGACTTCCATACCGAAAGAACGCTCAACGGGTTCTTCGCTCGATAGGCTCATGCGAACACGGCGGCTCTTATCATCAGAACCGATTACCTCGGCGGCACGATAGGCGAGTGTCGAGCGGTCAAACCGTTCTTCTTCGACTTCAGCCACTTCGGTCTCGACTTCTTCGTCGTGATGCTTTTCAAATGTGACCGTCACTGTTTCGTCAGTTTCTTGGACAGCAACAATGTGACGCTCTTGCGTCTCGGCCACTTCTTCGTTTTTAATTTCGTCAGTCATAGCAACCTCATCGGTTTCAGTTGTTTCAATCATACGCTCATCTTCGTCTTTCTTCAAGCGTTCGACAATAGCACGCGACCAAGAGAAGCCTGCGTTCCCTGACCACAAAGCCCACGCAATTCGGCCTGCGCTTGGATAACCTTTTTCGCCGGGTGAATATCCTTCGCCCTGCTTGTCAACTTCGTGGCGGCTGAAATACGAATACATGCGCTTTACAGTATCTTCTGACAGGCTTTTGCCATTGGAAATATCACGCGCACGAGCGACACCAACCTCAGTTCCGCCGC
>Ga0208434_1001362_pt1 | contig 10072 bp, 7 predicted proteins | sample 13_taG_FD_184086 | JGI IMG/M metagenome (GOLD analysis project Ga0208434, IMG submission 184086) | Marine viral communities from the Subarctic Pacific Ocean - 13_ETSP_OMZ_AT15268 metaG (SPAdes) (version 2) | ecosystem: Environmental > Aquatic > Marine > Oceanic | place: Pacific Ocean | collected... | reverse complement strand
TTTGGCTCTTCAGCCATTACTGTTTCGTTCATGTTATTTCCTAACTGGGGCCACCGTAGCCTATGTTGGTAGGGGGATGAGTAGCCAGCAAATAAGCTAGTTTATCGTGTAGCTAAACCACGTTTTCTAGGCATTGCAGTTGGTGCAGGTCTTGATGCTATCATCATTCCTACATCTTCCATCTCTGGACCTAGTAATTTTTCTAAAACCATAGATTCTGCAGTACCATTTAAACCACGCAATGTGGCTTTCTCTTCATCTTGTAAGCCATCATATCGTGACATTAAAGTTGATTTATATTCTTGAAGTGTATCTTCTTCCATGTTATTCTCCAAATGCCATTTTAATTTTACCTACTCCATAACAGAGTGGCTCAAATATAGAACGATATATACGACCTAAAGTGTTTCGTTTAGTACCCTTTAACTCTGCACGTAAATCTGCAGTACGTCTTCGTGTACCATGTTCTAATATTTTACGGATAAATTTGTTATTCTTAGTATATGCTAAATGTACTAACGGAAGGAACAATGTATGATAACCTACTTCGTGTGCTTTTGTCAAGTGTTTATTTGAATAGTTTAACCAAATTGCCTGACGATAAGAACCAAATCCATAAGAAGCATTCATAGCTGTACAAATAATTTTTGAATCTTCTTTTTCGTCACTATTATCTTGCTCACTTTTTGTACCATGTCCACTTGTAACACCTTTACCTTTTGAGTATTTTACAGGTTCACCTTTAGCATCTGTTTTATTAGACCAATTACCGTTTTTAAATTCTACTTCTACTTTATTACCAAACGTGCTACGAGTATATGCTTTACCTGATGAGTCTTTGTACACTGTTTTGCCATCTGCTTTTGCAGCTTTGTTACTATCAGCAGATTTTCTAACAACACCAGCAAGACCATCTACACCAGAAATTTTACCTATTACATTTTTTTCTGCATCAGTTCCTGTGTATCCTGTTTGTATATTGTCTCTATCATCTGCTGCAATAGCAGAGTCTGCAGGAACTTCTCTTCCTGATGATAGTATGTATACTGGTGGGGCTTTACCTGTAGCTGCTGCAAATTTAATATCATTGTTAAGTTGCGCTCTACCAAAACTGTCTCCAGTATTATTACCTACTGAAATATCGTATACTCTATCTCCACCATATGTTTTATTGCCTCTAGCCGTTAAAGGAACTCCAGATACTAGATTTCCTTTATCACGGGCATCTCTGTAGTCTACTGTTGTAGGTCTTGCAGCTACGGCTGGTGCAGATGGTGCAGATAAACCTGACGCTAGTGGTTCATTTATACGTCCCATTTGATCTGCAGTTTTACTCGTAGTTCCTATAACGTCTGCACCACGAAGTGGTATACTAGATGGATCAAGTTTAGGTGTAGTCATTTGTCCGAAAGTGCTTTCTCTACGTCTTTGTTGGTCTTGAATAGCTGCGCCCATACCAGCATCATCTGCAGGAGTAGGTATTAATTTGTTTGTAGTCGGTAATGATCCAACAAACTCACCTGCTGCAGATGGTGCAGAAACATCTGTTTGAGATGGAAAAGGTGTTCGTGTTGAGGGAATTTGACTTGGTCCTCTTGGATCTCTGTAAGTAGCCGCATCTCTTAGTTCTTCAGGATCGTCATACTCTAAAATAGGGTCTGTATCTCCAAACGAAGGAACATCTCTAACACCACTATCTGTTCTTCGTAACGCTGAAAATTCTTCTTGTCCAACAGATGGAACACGAGTACCTGTTCCATAAAGGTTGCTGCTAGTATAATCTGCTGCTGGATACAGTTTAACATCAGGCCCATAAATAGAAGCTGCAGCGTCCGTTACTATTTCATCACGACTACCACCAGAAACAGGAGGAAAAATATCTCTTCTATAAACATTCTGTCTGCCACTAGTACCAGCCACATTAGCTCCCATTTTTGTACCTACAGGTTGTGTTCCAATTATTGGAAAAGGTGTAGTTGAAGGTGGAATTTGACTTGGTCCTCTTGGGTCTGCTGTTGGAATAAGATTCATTTGATTACCAGCATCTAAAAAACCTTGAACATCTCTTGCTGGCGTAATTGGCATTAAGTTAGATAAACCAACCTGTTGTTGGTTAGATAAATTTGTCATATTTACTTGTGACTGGGAAGCACTTGGTAAAGATTCACGAGCATCTTGTAATTTTTTATTATAGGCTATTGATTCTGCTGCAGTCATGTCAGCTAAACCACTTTCTTCGCCTACTCTTTGCTGATCTGCTGTGCTAAATCTTGGGTCTCTCATACGATATCTACTAGGATCTTCGTTTAACATTCTTATTGTTTGGCCTTGAATACCTTCTCTTGCTTGAGCAAGTCCTACGTCACTTCCTTTAACATCGTCTCTAAAAGCAGTATCTACATACAGGTTAGCTCTATTTGCATCTTTTTGGCTCATTCCACCACCACCACCTGCAGGTGTTACATCTACTTGTGGTAAAGAATCTACAAACTCATTTGCAGGTGCTACAGCCTGTGCGTCAGTTCCTTGTGACTGCTCTAACTGTCTATAAAAATTTGTTGGTCCTCTACCTTGTACATCATTAATACGACTCATTCTATCAAACTCAGGTTGTCGTCTTCTTCTATCTGCTATATAATCTGTAACTCTAGAATCTAATCCATCTGGACCTCTAGTTATTTGTCCTTTGTTTGCTGTAAAGTCTGCCTGTAAACTATTAGGATTCGCACCACCACTTAAGGCATTTAATACGTTTTGTACAAGTGGTTTATCTTTTAAGTTAATACCTAAAAACTCACTCAAAGCATCTACACCTTTATTAGCATACTTTACAAGATTTCCTGCAATTCCATATCCATAATTATCTTTTAATGCCGCTATATCTGCTCTAACTTGTGCAGCATTTGCAGGATCTATTAAACCATTTTCTAATCTTCTTTCTAATTCTGCTGTTAATTTATTTGCACTAATAGATTTTCCAGATTCATACAATGCAGATACGGCTGGACCACCAACTAAAAAAGCAATACCACTTGCTGCTTTTGCAGATATACTGTTTTGTCTTTTTGTTTCTTCTGCTAATTGAGCATTTGTTGCGGTACTCATATCTAACTGATAACTACCATCGTAACGATTTCCAAACCTGTCTCTAGCACCTTCCTCTTCTTGTGGCAGCGGTGGACTTGCTTCTACAACTTCTTGTACTGGGCTAATAGGTTCACCTGTTATAGGTGTATATTCTGAGTACCCTTCAGGAATAGGGTATATTGGTTTACCCCCAATAAATGCAACTAAAATATTTTTACCATCTGCATTTCTATATTCTTTAAAAGAAATATTTGCATCACCCATTACTTTTTTAAAGTCTATTGGTTGTGAAATTGGAGGAGTATATGTAGGTCCAAGTTGTCTAACACTTGCAGATGGGTCACCACCATTAGCCATAGTTACATAACCACCTTCAGCCATTTCAACTTCTTTACCATCTTCCGCAACAACAATTAAATCTGCCATACTAAAAGGCATTTCTTCTGGTAATGTAGCTTCATCTGAGTTTCCCATTTGACCCATAGCTTCCATTTTACGTAATCCCATTTTGGCTTCATCTCGTAGTGCCATCATTTTATCTAACCCATGATAGCGTACAACGTCTGCTGGCATAACAAATTCACCCTCACTAAGTTTAGCAGGGATGTCATCTCTTACTTCTTCACGAGTGCTTCCTACAGGAACTTCATTACCTGATTCTGCATCTATCATGCCGCCTTCTTGATTAAGACCACCTTCTTCAAAAAGTTTCATTTGTTTATTCATTGTAACTGCTCCACCTTTATTCATTCTATATCGTACTTCACTAGGAAGTATTGTTCCATCTGTTGCATTAAGAGGTTTTGGTGCATCCGCTTTTTTTATATAAGTAACACCTTTTGCAAAAACTCTATCTCCTACAACAGTAGCAACATCTGCGCTTTTGACTGCTTGTCCTGTTGACATATCAACAAATAAATGTCCACTTGCTGGATTAAAACCAATTTCTACTACTGTATCATCAATTTCTTCTAGTACATTTCTTGTGCTATTATAATTACCATCTACAGACATAGCAGGAAATTTACTTTTTGCTTCTGGAACATCTAATTTTTTAATGTTAGCAGCAATACCTTGCCTACCTTTTTGGCTTACATTAAATGTAACATTTTCTACTGTCGCAAAACCCTTGTAAGAAAGTGCTTTACCATTATAATTATTTTTATGTAATGTTTGTAATTTATCTAAGCCTTTAGGCATATCAGGTATAGTAGAGTTTAAATTTAATCTAACACCTACTTTAGTTCCTTCTGTTAATGGTGCGTTAATTAATTTATTAGCCTCTTTACTACCTGCTGTAGCTTTGTTAACTTTCTTTAGTATCTGTTTTGTATTTAGCGGAGTATAATTTTTTAACAATTTTCCTGACTGAAATAGTTCACTAGACCCAATTTCAAGAGGTTTTACATTACGAAACTTTTTAGTAGCAGTACGTAATGCTTTACCAGCTAAGTCACCAACGACAGGAACTACACCTAATGCTCCTGCTGCAGTTTCAATACCTGCTCCTAAATAGTCTTTTTCTCTAAAAGCATCAGAAGCTCGTTTAATTGCTGCAGTTTCTCCTGCAATAGGTAGGGATTCTGCAGCTAACTCTCCATAGTCTAGTTTTTTTAGAAAGTCTGCTGTTTTTCCCATTAATCCTTTTGTGGGAGTTCCACCTTTATTAAGTTCTATTTCAGAAAAATATTGTATAAACTCTTTTTTAGTAGGGTTTTTATCTTCAAGAAATTTGCTAATACGTTTTGAAGTTTCTCTACCTGCTAAAGGTTCTTCTGCGGTTTTATATTTAAATAATAAATCTTCAACTTCAAACATTGGCATTTCTTTACCATCTTTGAATTTTATTACATAGTGTTCTTTTCCGTCATATTCTTTAGAATTTATTTCATATTTTTTTCCAAAAACATTTTCTTTATTAGTATATTTATTTTCTTTGTCAGCCATTGGCTATTACACTATCCCTTAGTCTTTGTATATTACGTAACATATGAACAGCACCTTGCGCTCTATGTATTGTAATCATATCGTCTGTTTGTTCCATCAAACGATGTTGTTGTTTAACAAGCTCTTCTAAATAACTATTGAAGTGGGTCCACTGCTTGGGGTTGTTGACCAGCCCCTTGAGCTTGCTGAATATTTCCTTGTCCATTTCCACTAAATCCTTGTTCCTGTGGTAATGGTACTTGGCCTGTGCCTATTGTACCACCACCTGCACCTGATGGGTCCATTGGGTTTGCACCTGCTGGTGCTGCACCTTGTTCTGGAGTTGGAGCAGGTTGTTGGAACTGCTTCATTAACTCAGCTTGTATAGCTGCTTCATCCATATTGTTTGTTACTTTATCAGGGTCAAGGTCAAGAGACTTAGCAATCTCTCTAATAATATATTGAAACTTAGCAAAGGGTGCAAGTGCTGGGCTGGAAGATACCTGCATAAATTGCATAAGTCTTTGGCTACGTACTTCATTTGCCATTAGGCTTTCTGTACCACGTGCCTTTACTTCTAAGTCACCACGTATAGCTGGATCAAAGTCAAACTGCATGTTAAATCTAAACAGTCCTTCACCCAGTGGTCGTAGTAAGTAGTCATCTACATTCTTAATTACATTTTTAATACCACCTGCAGCAGCACCCATTAACATAGAAATACCTGATGCAGTTCTACCTACACCAGATACACCTGTCTGTCCATGAGCAAATGATGGCATCCCTGTACTTTCATCTGCGAGTACACGTGCCTTATCAAATAGCTGCAAGTTTTCTCCTGCTACATTTGGAAACTTTGTACCAAACACAGCCTGTCCGGGTGCGCCACCCTGTCGTCTAAATACTTTGCCGGGATATACGGATAAGTCTTGGCCCGGAACTAAGTTTGTTTCATCTACTTCTATAAGTAAGTTACCACTCAGTACTGCATTATCTACAGCCATACGCATAAACCCATTCATAAGTGTTTGGGTATCGTCCATGTTTTCTGCAATACCTATACCAAAGAAAGAGTATGGGTTTAGTTCATAGGGCGCAGCCATGTAAGGAATGGTAGCAGGTTTAAATGGATTAAGTACCATACGCAAAAGTTTACCATTACAAATCCATATATTTGCCTGTAGTTCGTCAACTCCGTCAAGCTCTTCAGGTATTTCAATACCCTGCTCCACCAACATAGCATAATCACACATACCCCAATACTCAAGGACTTCATAGCGTTCTACTCCATATTCAGGTGCATAGTCAGATAAATCGTCTTCCCATGATTCTTTTGTATAATTTGTGCCTTGCATAATTGCATCATCAATTACTGAAGCTCTAAAGTAAGGACGTTTCTTTAATCCAATTAACTGTGAACGAGACATCTTATGACGTTCAATTACATACTGTGCTTCATCTATGTTGTTTGCATCTGGATCTGGATAAAAGTTCCAAACAGATACATGAGATACTTGTGGTACAGTCTTAATTCTTGGTGAGTATTCACCTTCTTCATCCCAGTTAGGGTATTCTTTATCTACAGCAAATGGACCTTTCATTATTCCTGTGCCAAATAATGCCATCTCAAATGCTGTACTACGTAAATGTTTATTAGCACTAGACTCTTCTAGTTGGTCTTGTATTTTCTTTTGCATTGCCTTTGCAGCAATCATAGCTGGACTAAAAGTTACAGCCGTAGGAGTTTTACCCACACCTGCTCTTACACCCTCAATATCGTCTAATTTATCTCCTAATGGTCCTAAACTTTCTGATAATGTTCGTGCTGTAGCTCCTGCAGGTACATCTTTACCATCTCCCATAAATCCATAAGGACTTACAGGTTCATCTAATTCTGAGTTTCTAAGTTGCTCTGGTTCTTTTGGATCAAAGTGTACATCACCTACAACTCCTTCAGGTAATACTGTTGGTTCTACAGTAAGCGGAAATTTATTACTTGCAAATAATACATCTACAATTTGTCCGTAGGCTGCAAGTGTTTTTGTTTTTGTTACTTTGATAAAAACTCTAGACTTTTCTGCTTCAGTAAACTGAACATCAGATCCATAGATACCTCTATAGTTACGATAGGATCTTAACCATCTATCTTCATCTTGCTGTCTGTAGTCATCAGCACGTTTATATCTATCCATGACAAAGGGTATAATACCACTAATATTAGCATCATCTACTCCTGAGTCTTCAGAGTCTTCTAATACTACTTGTTCGTCATCTGTAAATTCTTGATCTTCTGCCATTTATAATACCTTTAATATCCAAAAGTTTTGTCTGCCATTGGCATACTAGATTGGGGTCTTCCGTGTGGATCATAGTCAAATATACTAAACCTTGGTCTTGACATAATACCATATCTTAGTGCATCATACAAGTGGTCTTCACTATGAGTATCAATATCTTCTGGATTCTTTTTATCCAATGGTATAGCTGGTAATTGTGAAACTATATTTGTACAGTTATTAAAGAAAACAAGCCTTGGTTCTTCTGTAAACTCATCAACTTGTAAGCGTCTATGTATTTCGTTTTTACCTGCTACCCTTGATCCTTTACTTCTATCTGAAGGTCTCCAACGACAACCTCTACTTACCATCTGCTCTGCAAGACTAGGCCCAGTATCCCCTCTTTTGTGCCAAAGAGAACTATCCAGAACCCCATATCTAATAGTACCATCACCTGCTTCTAACTCCAGTATTTTATCTGCTAAATCTGTAGCTAGTACTTTACCTACATACAGTTCTCTGTAAACAATTAACTGTTCATTAGGGGCGCAAGCAAACCATACTACTCCAGATTTACTTCCATATCCATAGTCACAGGCTCTAAATCTTACCCAGTTACTTGGTATATCAAATGGTTCAATAACATGTAAGTCTCTATTAAACTCTGTAAAGGCTGCGCCTTCTTTAATATCCCAATCACCATCTAGTAGCTGTCGTCTTTGCTGTTCTGGTAGTGACAAAAGCATTGCTTCATAGTCACCTGCTTCTGCTAAGTATGGATTATCTTTTAGTCGTGCTGGTATAAATCTACGTTTAAATAAAGATATACCTGCTTTTTCGTGTCCTGCTGGATACTTTAATGCTTCTCCAGTTTCTATGTCTGTAGCTTCAAAAGCCTTGTTTGGTATCGCAGGGTCAATAAACATTTTTTTAACCCAGTGATGTCCTCTACCTCCGGGGTTTGTAGTTGCCCTCATAAAGATAGGTAAGTCGGGTGCAGTAGACCGTAGACGAGACCGCATGTAATCCCATGCATATGGTGTGGCCCATTGAGTTAATTCGTCAAAGCCTATCCAGCTAAATGCCAGACCCTGATAACGCAAGACATCGTCTTCTCTATCAAGATACGACATCCACAACCTTGCGCCAGATGGCGCGGTCCACTGCATCTTTCTTTCAGACCATTTGATTCCGGGCCATATCTTGGGGTACATCTCTTGTGATTTGAATATAAGTTCACGTAACTCTTCCGTTGTGTGTCGTAGTAGTAGACCACTAAACGCAGGATGCCCCATATACCTCAGAGGGTCTGCAAGCATTGCGTAGGATTTACCACCACCAGCACTGCCACCATATAATACTTCTCGTTCACTTGCCGCTAGAAAATCTGTTTGTGGGCCATCGTTTGGCTTAAAAATTATATTGTGATCTTCTTCTAGTTTTTTTACTTTAACAAAATCTATATTTGTTGTTTCAATAACTTTAGATTGTTGCGGCTTCTTTTGCTCCTGTGCGACTTTCTTCAATTTCTTTCGCTTTGGAGATCGCCTTTTCTGCATACTCTGCCCACTGGCGTAAGCTTCTAGCTTTGTTATTTCGTCTTTGCTCATTGTCCAATCGTTTCCTTAAACCTACGTGAGATATAGATCTACCAGTATTTGTAGTCAACCAGTTTGATACTTCACGATATGAGTATTGTTTTAAATACTTTTTTGCCATTTCAAGTTTGTCAAGTTGGTCAGGGATTGGATTTAATATGGCATTGTCTTCTGTGTCTTCTTCATACCCAAATGGTATGGTTCGTGATATTCTAGGTATCTTTACCCATTCATTATTTTCTTGTATATCTATAGGCTGCGGTAGTTTCCACTTGCCAAGAGATCTATCAGTCATCTTGAGATACAACTTTAGGTGGCATTAACATAACACCACCTTTAGCTTCTACTTGTACTTTTTCAGTTTTTACTAAACCTGTACGATCTAGCAGTTCTTTTGCTGCACTTAACTTATCACGTATACCTAGTTCAGTTGGTTCGTATAAACCACCTACTATAGACATTGCAGCTTTAGGAGCATTACGTGCCATATAAGATTGTGTTGCTTCTAGTATTTCTTCTTTAAGACTATTTACTAATTCACTTGTATTATACGTAGGTGCATAGCCAGCAAGTTTTTTTGCAATAGCTGCATCGCCACCTGCCTCATCAAACAAAACATGTAAAAACTTTTGTTGTTTTTCTGTTAATTCACGTGCCATTATTTTTTCTTCCTGCTAAATATCTAGGTACTTTTTGCTCGTTTTTTTGCTGTTGCTGAAAGATCTTTAAAATGAACCACAACTTTAGAACCTTTAGTATGTGTCTTACCTGTGTGTAAAGATCCATTAGGCATTTTATGAGTGTTCCCATTAAACTTCCTACCGTCCTTATAATAATGTTGTACGCCTTTTGCCATATTATTCTCCTGCCATTTCTAATGCTGTTTCTAATGTCTCATTGTTTCTACGTGACCATCCTCTACCAAAGGTAGAAAAAGTAGATAGTCCTTCGTAAAACTTTTGTCGTGCTTGATGCATCTCTACTATAATGTCATGTGGTTTATGTTTAGCTACATCTCTTAGTGTGTTAGGGCCAATGCCACCATCAACAGTAGAGCCAACAATAAACTGCAACGCTTTTGCTGCCCTGCCCATGCCACTATTAACGCCCCAATCAAAAACAGACCAATCCACTCCACTAGGTAAATCATCACATTTTCCTCTATCCCAATAGTTAGTCTTATAT
>Ga0208434_1001355_pt1 | contig 10107 bp, 22 predicted proteins | sample 13_taG_FD_184086 | JGI IMG/M metagenome (GOLD analysis project Ga0208434, IMG submission 184086) | Marine viral communities from the Subarctic Pacific Ocean - 13_ETSP_OMZ_AT15268 metaG (SPAdes) (version 2) | ecosystem: Environmental > Aquatic > Marine > Oceanic | place: Pacific Ocean | collected... | reverse complement strand
TCGCTCATCTAGGTCTTGACGGGCAGCGTCAATCTCTTCCTGCGGTACGTTGCCACCCTCAAGGGTTGTGTATTGAAATGACTCCCAATCTCCTTCGCCATTGATCCCAGATGCCCACAGATCATAAAAGTGATTTCGCCCTTTAGGTGTACCAATAAACAACGCACCCCCTTGCCTATCTGATAGAGATGCCCTGCATACTTCGTACCAAGTCTCTGGCCGCATATCTGCAAACTCGTCAAGGACAATATAGTCCAAAGCTCGTCCTCGCAGGTTGTTGGGTTTCTCTGCGCCTTTTAGCGCGATGTATGATCCGTTAATTAATTTGATAGTCAGGGAGGTTTCGTTGGTCTTGGCAATATACTCTGTAGGGATAGTGCCAATCAGCATGTTCCAGCATATCTCTTTCGCAGCCCCGTAGGTGGGGGCAACATACCAGACGTTCTTATTGTCGCCAGATATAGCTGCCCTTAGCAGAGCAGCAGTAGCTGTAAAGGTTTTGCCAAATCGCCTGCCAGCAACGACAGAAACAAATCGAGCCTTAGATAAGAATATCTCAGACTGCGGTTTTGTTAATTGCATCGGCATCCACGATTATATTGATTGGGGGTATCTCTTTGACTGGCTCGATATACTCATCACCCCAAGACTCTCTATCTCTTTTCTTCAAGTAAAAGATAATAGAGGTAGTGTCACCACCAACGGCCTTGTCATACAGAGCGTTAGCAACTTCCCTAATACCCTCGCTCCTTCCTTTTTTTATAGCCTCAGCAAACTCAGGGTATTCGTTCTGGCGCTCATATACGGTCGTATGGCTAACACCTAAGCAATGGGCTATCTGCATAACAGTTAAGCCCTTGGAAGCCATCTCCTGCGCTTTTTCGCAGGTTTCTTCGTCAGGTATCCACTTAGGTCGGCCGCCACTCATTGCTCAGTCCCAAACATCTCTTCTGCCATTGCTGCAAACTCTCTAAAGCCTTCATAGGGTTCGATGGTTGATAGCTCATCTACCATATTAGCAACACCATCCTGCCAGTCGATAAGCTCTTCTCTGATCTTATGTCTTTGGACATCAGTTGTCATTAACGATTCAATAATCGCATCGAAGCGGATTATCTCGTCGTTTAACTCGTAGTCGAAGCAATCTTCGAGCGATTTGGTAAGGTTTAAATTATCCATGTGACACCCCTATGTCAGTAGATTAGCGGCATTATGGCATGGTTTTAACCAAAATGTAACTATGTAAGATCGTCAGCAGCGACTGCGCCAAGCGAGAGAATCACAAAAACTATCATGTAAATTATCACTGTTTGCCCCCTTGTAGGTAAGTTAGGGCGGCATTGTATAGAAGGTTGTGTCATACCTGAAATGCATTCTACTGATTCCATAAATACCAAAAATGCATACTGTAATGTACATTGTAATGTATAAAAAAACCCCCCAGCCAAGTACAAATCGGTCTGAGGGGGTGGGGGTAAGGCTCGCAACGACTTTTAACGAGCCTTGAAAATAGTAGTCCGTTTCGGCTCCCCAGTGGACTAATCTGGGTCAAAAGGTCAAGGGAACCTCGGCCTAGTAAATTATAACCTCATATATAATACAAGCAGCCAAAAGGGATGCAGTCGCTACAAAATGCAGCCTATATACCGTCACTGGCTCACTAAGCCATTGTTTAAATTTATTAATCTTGTCGCCAGCTTTTGCTTTTCTGATTGCATTGTCAGCGTAGGCGTTAGCCTCATTGATTAGCGTTTTAACGTCCATTAGTGGCTCCCCATGACAAGTCTGTCTAAGTGGTTAAGGTCTAGGAAAGAATCCATTACAAGCTCTTCCATGCTAGGCTCAAGGTACATGTATAACTGATGTCTAATTTCCTCAAGGAAGTCAGGCGTATCTAGTATGTCCTCAAAGTCATCTAGAGCCTCAGATAAATAGGCATCGTTATCCACATCCTTAGCGTTTCTATCCGCAGCATCGCGGAACATAGCAGCAGCCATCCTAGATGTAGCATCTTCGCTGTATATCGCTTCTAGGGCCAGCAAAGGCTTATCGCTGACTGTGTGTGGGAATACGTCATCCATCCAAGTCGGGTGAGTAATTAGCCATAGACAGATTAAGCCGTCTTTAGTCTTATCTGGCAATTCCTGATAACTGCCTTCCCACATTGGGGTTTCGTCGCGAATAAGACCAACTGCGTCATTTAATACTTTGTAAGACATTAGCACACCCCCAGATTAATGCAGTCGTTGTATTCCATGTTGCCGACAATAGCAAATAAGATTAGCAGAGCCATAGCCCCTACAAAAAACTTTCTAGCCTCAGCTATGTCCTGAGCTTTTTGCTCGCGCTTTTTAATATCGTTTAAACAGCATTCGTTGATCTTCATATTATTCCCCTTATATATTGGTCTTGATGACATCTATAGCATCTGGAAGATGAGCATCGTAAAGTGCATCTTCAAGCATCCCTACGCCAGCAGATAATACATGCGACCTAATAAAATACTGGATAGTCTCGTCACTATCAGCTAGACACCTTTCCTGCATTAATTGCTTGATTACTTTTTGGTCAACCTCAAGCGTACATTCGATTTTAATTTTCATTTGTTTAAACCTTGTTTAATTGATTGAGGTGTAACTATGCGCCCTTCCCCCCCCTGAAGTAAACCCTTTTGTATATAATATTATAGAATAAAAAGAAACTGCTTATAACTTTTTCGTATATGGAACGAAAATTTGCGCATATAAATGCAAAAATACGACACTTTACTGCGCTACATCTCACCTATGCGCCATTCTTGCTCTTTGATCTGCTCTTTTAAGTCTCTGGCAAACTGTATCACTTCCTCACGGTTAAACTTAGGGGATGCCCTCCAAGCCAGACGCTCCATAGCCTTTACTCTGCGCTCACCGTAGGTATCTGCCATCCACTGCCTGTATTTTAGGACATAGTGCGCTTGCTTCATGCCCCAGAGGTTGCAGCTAGGGCACTGGGGGTGGATGTTTTCCTCGAATAACTTAAAGACGGTTCTACCTCTCGGTATGAAATGGCCGCCCTGCATGGCCTTGTAGTGGTCTATCTTGCCGCAGGTAACGCACTGGCAGTATCCGTTGTCATCGCTTGCCTTCAGACGCACAAGACGCTGTAGGAGCTTTGCAGCCTTATCTACCTCCTGAGCTACAGTGCTTTTTTTACGCTTCGGCATCTACTATATCCAAATATTTGTCGGTTAAGTCATAGCCAGACGCTTGCAGGAATGACTGTATATGCTCCAGCATCTCAGGAAGCGTGAGGTTGTGGCTTTGAACTGTATACTCTATGAGTACTGGGTGGTTTACAAATGGCGACTTGTATGGATAATTTATAAACTTGTAAGCTGGCTCATTCATCTTTAATTTCTCTCTCGATCAGAAAGTCCACGTAGTGCTTTATCTTTCTAAGTGATTCAACCCCGCCCTTATCTTTCCATCGAGTAATGTACTTCACGATATTGCCCTCACAAAAATCCAGATCATTCGCCATTATGTACTCTATAGGCTGGATAGCTTTTTTCTTGTAATGGTCGCCACCTACTTGATTTTCTAGTGCGCTCATTCTTCCTCGTCTCCTTCCAGTATGTTAATTTCTGTAGGCTGGCCAAGGTTGCAATGAGGGCAAATACCGTAACCATTACCATCATCGCCAACCCAATACTCAAGAGCATGACCGCACTCACAAAACCACTTAGTAGCACTGACTCCGCTTTTTGGAAAGTTAATGACATTACTCATCAACCAACCTTAATCTTTACGCGAGAATCTTCTCCGCTATCTTTATTATAAACGACAGCAGTCATTGATCGCTCTGCCCCGTAGCCAGAGTCTGAATGCCATTGATCGGTTGCGGTCAGACTGCCCCAGTGTTCAAAATGCATTGAGCCTACCTCTCTGGCGGTGTGATGGTGTATATGCCCTAGATGGCAGTATCTGTTTTTACTCTGACTCCACTCATTATCAAGGTTCTTGATCACAGCTTGGAGTATCTGCTCATGCTTAATTCTATCGCCGTGGTGGAATACGAATAGATTATTGTGCCATTGATAATGTATAAACTTTGAGTAATTAGCGACTACATCCACTCGCGGCTCTTGATCATAAAGAAGTTCTAAGCAGCTAGATAGGTGACAAGCCATATCAAAGTCATGGTTGCCTCTTACATTGATCACAACAACCTTTTTATGGGTCTCTAGCATCTTATTAATCAGAACCTTAAACAGCCTGCCAGCAAGTTTGAACGTCTTGCCTATACGGGTATCCACGTCTACTGGTGTGCCTTTGGTAGTAGTGTTAAAGCTGGAGTCAGCGTGAAAGAAGTCACCAACATTTAAGAGAACCCCAACCTCAGCGTTACCTACTCTTTTAGTCAGCCTAGAGGTCGAATCAATAAGTATCTGGGTCGCTATCTTTATGTCCCAGTCATCGCTGTCCATCTTAGTTTCTGAGTCAGCGAGCATGCCAAAATGGTGGTCGCCAATCATATACATGGCTAAGTAATCAGAATCTACCGCTTTAGGTTCTTTAGTGGGCTTTATGTAGCCTTTTAGATCGTCTTTCATGCCTTCCATCATGGCATCGATCTTGGCCCTCATATCGCGTTTCTGAGGCTCCTGAATGACCCACTGCAGGGCAACTGACCCATCGTCTTTGTAAGCAGTAGATATCCGCTTGGCCTCAAAGCCTTCTGCGGTCTGGTGTACTAAATCCCTGTGAGGTGAAACTCCCTGACCTGCTGCTGTCGCCTCTAGCCGTCGCAGCATCTTATCGATTACGCGCCTACTACAGCCTAGAACCTTTGACGCTTTGTTGGCCGATCCCTCTTGAATCACAACGTCTAATACTTCGTGATGCCTATCAGTTGTTGCAAATTCCTTTAACACTCTCGGGTCGATCTTACTCACTATGCCTCCTGCTGGGCTTGTAGCTCGGCATACTCGCTGTCTGCGGGTATTGTCAACCGAATGCCCTGCTTGGTAGCCCAATGATAGACGTTATCAAGAAAGTGTACAAATTCGCCTTTAGTGAGTTTGCTGGTGCTTTTAACCTGCTCTGGGATTTGCTGGTTACCTATAGAGTAACTAGCAGTACCCAAAAATCGCTTTTTAAGCCATAGCTTCCAGACTTCGGCAGGCTCTTCATGGTCTATCTTGTGGCCTTTCTTGTCCATTTCTTTGGCTATTTCCCGATACCAGATATGAGACATAGCGTTCTGACTTAAACTTCTGGGGTTTTCATAAGGTTCTAGCTTGACTGCCAAAGGCGTACTGTAGTTCCAGTCTTGCATCCGCTTAATGATATAAGGAAGCCTTTTATCTAGCTCCTGCTTGCTGCTTACCTTAACGTGATCGCCCTGCGTCATTTAACAATCTTCCAGTCACTGCTTTTGTCTAATTCTCTAGCACCATTCATTCTCCACTTAACCCCGTTTGGGTTTAATTCTCTGGATTTTTTCTTCCACCTTTTATTTTTTCTTGTTTTATTTGCCCTCAAAGCATCGTTGTGGCGAGTCCACTTGTACAAGTTGATATTATCCAAAACTTCCTGATTGGTAATTCTTCTGTCGTTTATTGCCATAATCAAAGGTAAGCAATGAGAGCCTATAAAATCCCCTACAGCTAATTTCCACTTGGTAAAACCTAATTTACCGTTAGTTTTTCTGTCTAAACATCTTCTTAATTCTAAACTTTCAAACCAAGCCAGACTGTCTTCAGTAATTTTGTTGTCTTCTAAGATTTTTGGGTTTACCTCTTGCATAAATTCAGCCAGCAAACCGCCCATTTTCCTATTTGTTCTGGAGTACCTAATTAAATTCATATCCCAGACTTTTTGCAATTCTTGCTTTTCCATATTGCCACCTATGTGTTTTTATAATTTAACCCGCAACCATTTAGCCATTATTCGCTCAGACTTATTTTCTAACCTGCTTGCAGTTCTTACTCGTTCCCTAGCTGCTGCGTCATAACCAAGCCTGTTCTTTTCAAACGAGAAGGTCGGCTTTAGGTGATTAGGAGTGCAGTATTGACTGCCATATAACCTTCCCTTTAACGTACTGTATTTAATCGTGTCAGGGTTTATATCGTTACAAACCTTCACAAGATCAGCAATGGTGTAGCACTTGCCATCCTGCAACTGTGGGTGTTCGCCCCTAAACTCTACTAATCGTTTTGCATTCTTGCTACGCATTCTTTAATTCCCCGTCGTAATAAAAGCCAAACTTGTCGAGATAATACTGCTTCATCGACATTTGATCTTCAGGGTTAAGCCAGCTGATGTCAGTCATCTGCATGTCAATAGACTTGGCCCTGATGCTTTCATTCTTGCCAGCCTTCTTGGCCATCGGAGAACCGCCTTGGTTCTGAGCTTTGGTTAACCACAGATTAACAAAGCGTTTAATGCCGCTTTTTGTCTTTCTTTTGGTAGGGTTAGCATCGCACCAAGATTCCATCGCCATTAACTCTTGGTGGACATTGACTGCTGGAAAGGCTCTCTGCCAAGCGATTACGTCTTTATCATCTGGCTGCCAATCTTCTTTTGTATTTAGTAGCATAATTCCCCCTTAACCGTTGTTTGCAAAATCGCCATGCAACTTTTTGCGCATTCTTTTAGCTTCTTCGGAAGCCGTTTTAGCATCATCAAAATAATTAGAGCTATACATAATGCCTTTTGCACAAATTTTAACTTGATACTTACCTACAGCCTTTATCCACTTCACATTTTTATAACCAGTAGAGCTGTCTTTTCTTAATTTTCTATTCCAAGTATTCTCAGCATGACTGCAAGCCCTAAGATTCTCAATTCTGTTGTCAGTTTTGTCGCCATTTTTATGATCTATACATTCAGGCAAATAGCCGTAAACACTATAAAAAGCAACTCTGTGGGCGTTAAACTTCTGCGGCCCTAGACATACAAATATATAGCCAACTCCATTTTTATATCCAGCTTTTTGTCCCGCTTTCCTTCTACGGTTGTCGTACTTATGATAGAAATGACCATCTTCACGATACTCTATAAGTTTTAGCAATTCATCGTAATCACTTTCTTGTAGCATCTTAATCTCCTATGGCTCGGCAAGCCTCGCCTTGTGTATTGATAAATTATATTTTTAAATATTTTTATCTAAGGTGCGTTAAACCCTTTTACTTCAAAAAGTAAAATTTGCGATCTAAGGGCTTCTGCAACTCAGCGGTTTAATCGTATTTGTATCGGATATCCAACCTATCCCTTAGCAAAAACCGATCTGCTTCGGGGGCTATGCACTGGAGGGTCAACCACGCTCTGACGTTTAATTTAAGGGTTTCGTCAGCCTCTAGCCCAAATACTTTTTGTACCTTATTCGTTCCAACATAAAAAGTAAACCGAAAAGGTTACTTATAACCAAATGTTATAAAATCAGCTATCGTTATATCCAAAGACAAGCATATTAGTTGGATAGTATGTATCTTTAAGTTTTTGCTTTTACGCCAGCGCAATACCTGCTGCGGTGATGTGTCAGCTATTTTTGCAAGCTGTCGGCTGTTTACGCCTTTGCTGTTTTGTGCGGCTATTAGGCATTTGCCTGTGTCGATTAATTCCATGATTTAAAACCTTGTGTTATATTAATTGAGTCGGTTCCCCCGATCGACAACCTCCTATGGTTTGCCCCCCGAAAGGGGGGCTTTTTTAGCCTAGAACGGTATATCTTCATCCAGCTGCTCAATGCTCATATCGGCCTGCTTTGCAGGTGCTGCTGCCTGACCATCGGTAAAGAACACCTTCACATTACCAAGAATAGGCGTTTGTACCTGTGCCTCGCGTTCTTCTTTGGTGGTTGACTGGCTGATAAAGCCATTGTTTTCATACTGATCTTGCTGCTCAGTATCGACAAAGGTAGTCAGGTCAAGATACGTACCCTTCGCGCCCTTATACAGACGTGACTTGTCAATCTTGGTAACATCAATTCTTACAGATAATCCTACTTTCATTTTAACTTCTCCACTTGGTTTAGTATTTCAGCCACAGCCCCTTGGACTTCGATGGCTAGTTTTGCGATATATTCTTCATCGCGTTCAACCCGCACTAGAACATGCGGCATTTCTGGGTGGTAGGCAAAGAAGTCCCACCAATCACGTTTGGTAATCCACATACAGCCCTGAATCTGCTGCCAGTATTTCTTAACACCGACCTTCGGATCACGTAGATAGCTAACCATAGTCTTAGGGGCTGGGCATTTAATCTCTAGCCCTCCCTGATCCAATATCAAGCCATCAGGCGAACAGCCAAACTCATAGCTAGTATCAAGAATAAAGCCAGTCTCGATAACATCATTGCTAGATATAAACTCATACGCCTCTCTAGCTTCTGGCTCTAGCTCAGTGCCGCGCTGCATCCACTCAGTAACGTGGAACGGCGCAGATTTCCCTCTAAGGCGTTCTGCGATCAACTCATTGACATAGTCATCAGCAGAGGTGCTTGGCTTCCCAGTTAGCGTTATTAGCTTGGAAAACATGCTTGCAGAAGGCTTGCCCAGTCTTGCCGCAAGCCATTCGGGTGAACCCTGCTCATGGTCTAAGATGATCACTTCTTAGCCTCTAGCGCGGCAACAGCGCGGTCATAGTGCATAGCTCTAATTTGATCAACACCCCGAACCTTCAGCCACTTGCAGAATTTATCAACGTCAGCACCGCTCTCATCAATTAATTTCTTGATAGCGATTATTTGGTCGTCAGAGATAATCTTCTTGTCATCACCGCGCAGCATTGCAGACTCTGCATCATCGTCGGCAGTTGGGATTCCTGCGATTGACTGTAAAGCGTACCGTCTTGCGTAGGTTATGGCTGACCCCGAAGCCTGTGGGTCTTTCTTAACTGTAGGCAGGGTGTAATCCATCTCCAACCACTGACCTGAGATGTGCATCAGGCGGGTAGATACACCGACACCGTTGTCATTGCTTACGGGGAATTGCGTATAGCTTAATCCGTTATCAGAAAACGGTTGCTTGATTGCCTTAATAACTGCCGTTAAATCGGCGTAGCTAGATTTAAAGAAAGGGTTGGCACTGTCTTTAACAGCACCCCCCATTTGACCTTGCGCGTTACATAGTGCGCTGGCTAACTCATTGATTGATTCGCTTGATTTCATTGTTGACCTCCTACAGTCTCCAAATTCTATATCCGTTCATTTGCTTTCTAGTTGTTGCATTAATTCCAAGCCCCTGCATCGTTGCATAAAACGACTGACACTTGCTAAATGACTCAAAAAAGATTGAATCTCCAGATTTCATTTTCAATGCAACCTTTTGATTTTCTCCGCACCCTTTACTGCTTTTGTGCGGAACTAACTCGACACCTCTTTCAATTTCCACTTGCACCTCCTATGGTCTGTTCTTTTGCATACTGCTCACCATAACCAAGATAGTAAGCCTCTGATTGCCCGTCTAGGGCTTGGTAACCTAGAACGCAGTCATACTCACCGCGCTCCAGATCGTTTAATTCATTTATATCATTCATTTTATTCCCCCTTATAATGTTCAGCTATTTCTTCCCAATTAATACCTTCAAAGTCAAGAAAGTCCATAACAACCACATCGAGATGCTTTGTTTCTAACTCAAAATGCTCTAACCATATTTCTTTAATAAGGTCAGCAGTAATTTCAATTTCATCTTCTCTATAGCTGCTTAACAACTCACCAAAGTGTAAATTGATAAGCCAAGTGTTTCTGTTAGTCCATCCGTTGTAATCTTGCATTTTTATTACCTTGTTTTATTGAATGAGGTGACATTATTGCTCATCTAAACCATAAAGTAAACTGTTTTGTTAATTAATAAGCAAAAAAAAGCCCCAATTAAGGGGCTGCGGACATAAGTTAGTACTTTGTGTCCGTTAGTATGACCAGATAGCAGGGCAGGGGAAACCGTCCTCTTCTGTGCAGGCATCTAGGTGGATAAATCGACCCGATCCTTTCTGCTGTATACCTATTCTCTGTATACCGTGCTTCTGGGCCACTCTAATGATTTCTAAGGCGTTTTCTCCGCTGGCTAGTATATCTACTGCCTTACCGTGCGTATGCGCTCCTTTGACCTCTTTACGGGCCTCT
>Ga0208434_1001352_pt1 | contig 10121 bp, 2 predicted proteins | sample 13_taG_FD_184086 | JGI IMG/M metagenome (GOLD analysis project Ga0208434, IMG submission 184086) | Marine viral communities from the Subarctic Pacific Ocean - 13_ETSP_OMZ_AT15268 metaG (SPAdes) (version 2) | ecosystem: Environmental > Aquatic > Marine > Oceanic | place: Pacific Ocean | collected... | reverse complement strand
CTCTACTTCCTCTTGATTTATAAAACTGTAAATTTGGACCGTCTGTTCCAGCATTGTTTTGTGTCATTCTAACTACTGTTGTATCAGCAGATTCACCAGCAATTTCAAATAGTACGTTTGGAGCAGTTGTTCCTAATCCTAGTCTACCATTAACTGAATCTAAAAATAAAGTAGAAGTATCTTCAATTATTGCATTAGCACCAACAACAGCAAAACGTCCTGCGGCACCTAATCCTGTGCTTTGTATACTAGATGTTGACAATCCTTTATTGAATGTCCATCTATCACTAGTATCATTATAAGCTATTGTTGCTACACCGTCAGTACCTAAATCAAGTGTAATACCACCACCTGTAGCCGCAGCTTTGTTGGCTGAACCACTAGCTATAGTAATATTCTTATCGTCTACGTCCAGTATAGTACTATTGATAGTAGTGGTAGTTCCGTTAACTGTTAGGTTACCGCCTACAGTAACATTTCCACTAGTAACAAGAGTAGCGGCATTTCCGCCACCTAAAAATGTATTGACACGAGCATCAGTATAGTACATAGTACCACTACTAACATTGGCATTTGGATCTTCTGGTAAGTCTGAGGTATCGTTTTGGCTAAGGTCAAGTCCGCCAGTAACACTTAGTGCAATAGTGAGTGTGTTTGCGGTATCGTCGTATGTTAAGCCAACGTTAGTGCCAGCTACCATTAAAGCAGCAACTCTATCGTCTACTCGTTCATTTGTGAAATATAAATTACTGCTACCTTCTGATACAACATCTGTTGTCATATCAATTGTAACTACATCTCCGTTTGACTGATTTACATCTAGTCCACTACCAAGTGTAGCGATCTCAAAACCTTTACTTAACGCCATACGTATTTTCCTCTAAACTATTGCTTATACGTATTTATGCGATTATAAACCTTTTCCCTTTAGTCTATCAATCTCTGCTTGTTGAACGTCTACTTTAGCTGAAAGTTCTTTCACTGCTTCGATAAGCATCCCTACCATGTTTCCATATGCTACACTGTATCCTCCCTCATCGTCGCCATTTACTGCTTCGGGCAATACTTCCATAACTTCTTGAGCAATGACGCCTGTTTGTTTCACTTCATGTTTAGTGTCAGTTCTGTTAAATGTATAACCTGATAATTTTTTCACTTTTTCTAAAGCATCAGGAATAACTTCAATGTTGGTTTTTACTCTACGATCTGAATAAGCAGTAACATCGTATTTTGACCAAATTGGTCCACTTGTTGCTATGCCGCCATATGCTGTAGTATCAATATCTAATTGTACAGGAACATTTGTCAAGGCCGCAAAGTTAGATACAGTACCGGGATCAGTGCCATCTGGTACTGGAGTACCTAGTAAATTCCATCCTGCTGATTGATCATTTTCATATATATAACCAACATACGAAGCTGTATTGTCCGTGTATACTTGTAGTAGCGCACCATCATATGTGCCGCCTTCTTTAATACGAATATACCGGTAAGGACTTGTACTATATGCACAGTTATGTAATATTGTAATAGCACTGTTATTACCATACATATGACTAGCATAAAAATGAACACTCTGATGCCTACTACTTTTTGTATCTCTTATGTGAAACTTTGCGCTTGCACGACTACCTGAGTTGGTTGCGATAGTATACCATGTTCCAGTAGCCATAGATAGGCTACCTGACTTTTGGTTAACTCGACGTCCTTCAACTATGAGTTCATCAAGAACGCTTATACTTTCTGGCTGTAAATAATAACTATCGTTAGCGTTAAAATACATGGCACCATTGGTCGCTTTTCTAATGTCCCAACTACCCCAGTTTGCATCTAGGAAACCATAATTAGATCCATCACCATATAGTTGTGCTCTCCATTGATCACTGCTATTGTAAAGAGTTATTCCAGCAGCACCAGTAGTAGCAGTTTTAACTTTAAAGTTATTGCTGACATTGCCCCTACCTACTGTAAACTCATTACCCAACGTTAAATTGCCAGGGGTTGCGAGAGTAGTTGATGTACTTGTATTTAAATTACTACTTGACCAGGTGTACGAGCTGCTTGTAACTTTTTCAATATTCCAGTCACCAGCTAGATCAAAAGCTGTTGAATAAAACGTAGCACCATGTACTCGAGCCAAACTAACCATACCGTAAGTCCAGGTAGATCCAACATCTCCTAATACAATATACCTATCGTTTGCATCACCTGTAAGATATATAGGTTTAGTAAAGGTACCAATAACCTTTACACCAAAGTTGTGCCATAGCTGATTTGTTGACCCACCAGCTCCGCCGGAATTCCAATTATGCCCTCCAACAATAATAGTAGTAGCATTGGTGCTATTATACTCATATACAGTGAGCTCCATATGTAGCATATCATAATTGTTTAAGTTACCTGGAAGTCGTATTCTAACTTGACCAGTTGAAGTACTACTATTACTCCAATGTACATTAGGATAAACGATCTTAGGATAACCCTTAGTCACTCCAGATGACGCATCACTGCGTTCTAATCCTAAGTGACCTTCGTCACTAATACGAACAGTTGGAGTACCGCTATTATGATGGAAGCTAATATCACCACCTGTTGCATACATACCTAAACTAGAGTTTGATCCTTCTCCTGTCCAATTTCCTGGACCAATACCTCCTCGGAAAGTAGTATTTTGATAGAACCTAATAGATCTTCCACTATCAGAGTCTGTGATATCTATTGCGCCGCCACGTACTTGTAGCTTACTACTGGTACCAATACCTTGTGCGCTTGATGCGCCGACAATTGTTTTTCCAGTAGAATCAATAGTTAGGTGAGTCGTTCCCCCAGTTGAGTGGGTAGTAGCTGTATGTGTTCCTAATCTAATTTCTGTTGCTGGATTTAATTCATATGGTCCATGTCCAATAAAAATTTTATTTGTAGTTGAACTAGAACTAGATCCGATAATCATAATTCCTGCAGCGCCTGATCCGTTACCTGAACCAGATGCATCATTATAATGTGTGCCAGCAAGAGTTGACCACTTATCGGTGCCACTACCATGTGGACCTAATATTAAGTTACCACGGTTTCTATTACCTTCACGTTCAAACGAGCCTTGTCCCACAACATGTAATGAAGCGTCTGGACTATTTGTTCCAATACCAACACGGCCATCTGACAATATAGTAAATCTATTATTATATGTTCCTGTGCCCGGACCAGAAGCATCTGTAGAATTTACAATCTGTAAGGAATTATTACCCCCATCTTTTCTTATTAACCAATTATTATTACCAGTTCTTAAATTTAGTCCAGGGTACCCAGAAGTATCTTCAAGTGTTAAAGTGTTATATCCATAATTACCTACATATGAGCTATCACCTATAATATGGACTTTAGCATTGACAGGATTCGTAGTACCAATACCAACTTTGCCGCCTGGCATGATGGTCATACGTTGGTTCATATTACTGTCTGTAGGAACAGCATTACCATCTGCGGCATCTGTAGTGTAGAAAACTATAGGAGCATAAGAAGAGAATATTTGGAATTGCTCTGTACTTCTATGGTCATACATCATCCCGCCACGAACACTGTTTTGGTAATTCCACAGCCAACCAAATGCTGAATCAGCTCCAGTTGTACCGTCTAACCAGTTACCATCTAATCTTGAAAAGGTAACATGCTGAGAACCAGCAGCATCATAAGTAGAGTTGACGCCAAACACATTTTCATTAACACCAGATGTAGGAGAATAACTACCAGTACCTTTGTTAATATGAAGTGGAAAATTAGGGGAAGTATTCTGAATACCAAGTTTTTCAATGTTTATCATGTTACGATTTTTATCGATAATTAATTTATCTCTTACACCAAAACCATCATGTGCGTAGAATGTACTCTCTGCTGGTTCGTTTGGTAGTGCTATACCAGTACTAGCAAATACATATGCTGCAAGTATATAAGTTTTTTGGCCTGCTCCTAACCATACTTTAAGTATGTTGTTACCAGTAACAATGTCGTCAGTTACGTCAATAACATGCCAAGTATCACTATCATCAACTGCTTCGCCACTGGCATTTACAGCATCAGCATACTCTAGTCGATATTCAGTTCCGTTATTAACAGCTAAACGTGGATCATTACCACTTTCAGGATCGTTTAGTTTAACTTTTACAAACCAACGTGTACCACCTTTTTGTGTTACTGTAAATGATTCATTCCAACTTGCTGTTGCGTATGTTTCTGATGCGGCCAAATATCCTGGGCTACTTGTGGAAATATCATCTGTTGACCATGCAAATGCTATATCTGCGGCGGCATTAACGCCTCCAAGTTCATATGATCCAACACGCATACCTGGTTTAAAGTCATAACTTCCTGTGGCTGCTGGAAGTGGATCTGCTGATCTACTACCTAGTTCAAATGATGTGTGGCCACTACTACCTGGCGAAACTGTTAGTCCACCTGTTACTCTAGATGTTCCGTTAACGTCTAGTTTGTATTGCGGATTGGTTGATCCAATACCAACAGCGCCGCCTTCTAAAATAGTAAAACGTTCTACTACTCCCTCATCAGCAACTTTAAATAGAGTATTAGTTGAACTTTTTCTACCAATTAGAGTTCCGTAGGTATCAGTGCTAACATCAGTAAGTGCTAACCAAACTTCGTCGTCTCCGCTTTCAATTTTTCCTACAACATTTGTTGTTGCATGGTATGCATGAAATCTCTGATTCGGATTAGTTGTGCCGATACCTACATTGCCACTACTATCAAGGCGCATACGCTCTGCGCCGTTATTATGAAACTGTAATACTTTGTTTGTGTTATCACCTAGGAAGCCAGGTCTATCAGTACCACCTACACCCCAAAGAACATAATGATTGGAAGCAAGTTCGATGTGTCCTGAACTTGCGATGCGCATTTGTGTTCTAGCAGTTGATCCATCGTGTTGTTGGAAGTTCCAATTTACATATGCTCCACTACCTCTTGATTGGTAATACGTATCACCAGCGTTAGCTTGATAAAACAAATGTCCCATTACTTCAGTTGTACTATAAGTGTCATTTCCTATGGTAAGTGCCCATGGGTTGGCGTCATCAGCTTTAACAGCAACAAGTGGACTAGTTGATCCATTGTCTTCTACTTTTAATCTATTAGTAGTTGTTGTGCCGTTAGTAGTATGCCCTGTGGCAAAAGTAGTTCCGTTACTATCAATTGAAAACTTTTCAACCCCGTCATAATAAAACTCCATACCACCACTACCATCATAAAAGTTGATACCGTTGTTTTGTTGATTATTGCCAAAAAAGTAATCGCCGTCTGATATATTTGTTATTACCATTGCATCATTATTACCAACAAACTTAGCAATAACTGCTCCGCTACCTGGTAAACTACTAGATCCTTGACCACCACTATTAGTAAATGTTACTGTAGGTGTAGCCGCTGTACTATTTGTAAAATTACTTTCTGCGTCTGAGGTTAAAAAGCCATTCTTGGCTATAAATTTTTTATCGTTGGCCATTATGCTTCTCCCTCTAGTTTATCTAACCGTTGTTTCATTTCCATGTTTTGTTCCGTTAACTCTTTGATGGCTTCAATTAATAGTGGTACCATTTTTTCGTACTTGACTGTTTTGTAGTTTGCTGGATCATCAATTGCTGCTAGTGTAACAACTTCAGGTAGTATTTCTTCTACCTCAGCTGCGTTTACTCCAACTTGCATACGATCATTAGTGTATCCAAGTTCTTTGGCTCTAGCATTTTCTGTAAAATAATATCCGCCTAAGCTATTGACTTTATCTAAGGCACCTGTTATATTACCATGAAAGTCTTTAAGTCTAGGATCTGAATAGTATGCTGTAACGTCATTGGTTGCTTTTATGTTACCAGCAACATGTAATGTCATTGTTGCTTCAGTACCAAAGAACTTAAAGGCGTTACCTGTTCCAAAACTAACTGTATCACTGTGAACATATTCAAGTGTACCGTTTTGCGCATATGATCCACCGGCGTGATCACTAAAGTTAATTTTTGTGCCCACACCATTTGTTGCAGTGTGTAATCTTAGTGCAAGGTCACTTACAATATGTAATTTGTATCCAGGATTATCTGTACCAATACCAATGTTGCTATTATTAGCAATGACAAAACAATTATCGTCTGGGTCAGCTGTTGAGCCATTAGTATACAAATTGCTGATTCTAAATTTGTCGTCTGGAGATAAAGCTAATCCCCAACGTGCTGTTCCACTTCTATCAAAACGTAAACGTGACCAAGTATTAGTGGCACTGTTATCAATTGTAACTGTACTATAATATGTTCCATCATATGTATTGCCTGGTGTAAAGATTTTTAATCTACCATTTTGTCCAAATCTACTGTGTAAATCTAGATTACCGCCGCCTGTCGCATCAGTACCATTGCCTGTGTAAATTTGAAAGTTACCACTGCCTTCACTTGGAATACCAGCATCACCACCATCACTCTCACCAATAACCATACCAATACGTGCTTGTGGTGTAAATGTAGCATTATTATCAGTCATTTTAAAGTCAATAAATGAACCTTGATTAAATCCATCACCGTCGATATCCGATTGATAGTTATGCAACTCTAACATAGTTGCGGATGCTGATTCTTTGTATATTGTTAGTTTAGCATCATCTATATCAAATTTAAACGGAGTTTTTAGTCCTGTAATATCACTTCCAACTGCTGTTTGCTGTGCTGGAGCATGATGAAATTTAACTTCTGTGCTATTAAATTCAAAAGCAGATCTGTGTCCATTAAAATTATCATAGGAACTTACATACCCACTTGCTCCACTTTTAGGATCTACTCCATAACCTAACAGCCAAGCACCAGAGGAATACATTGTACCCATCGATGCAATTGTATCATCACCAGTTCCATATCGCTGTCTTAATACCTTAGATCCCCCAGTTCCGTCATTGACACCAGCTCTAATAGCACCTCTGACATCTAGTTTATCAAGAGGATTAGTTGTACCAATGCCTACTCTTGGGGTTGCTCCTTGCATACCAAGGAATGTTGTACCTTGTCTATTGATACCAGCATACATTTGGTTAGCAGCACTGCCATATCCTCTGAATAGTAACGCACCATCGCCGCCATATGTAGCAGTGCCATCATATTCTATTGCGTAGTTTGAATCAGCTGCTGTGGATGTGACCCCGCCTTCCCAGAATTCAATTCTATGCTGTGCAGCAAGATTGGAAGTAACAGCACCGAATGCTAATCTGCTATTATTACCATTTATATGTAGGTTACTGAATGGGTTATTTGTGCCAATACCAACTTGTCCATCAGCATCAATTCTAACAGCCTCGCCGATAGTTTTAGTGTGTATTGCTAAACCATTATCACCATTGGCAGCATCAATAATACCAAGTTCTGGCTCAGTATAAAATCCTAAGCGATATGTATTTGCTCCGCCAATTTGTAGTGCTGGGTTAGTTGCTGTACCTTCTGCGGTTGCTGTACCAATGTGTATTTGTGCGTTAGGAGCAGTTTGTGTATTTGTACCGATAAAGTCGTTTTTAAATACCATAAAGTGTTGAGCATCTGTTGGAGTACCAATTGCCGCATATGTATTATTGGCAGTTATTCTCAACATTTCAGTAGTACCGTTAACTAAACGGATATGTGGTCTATCACTTGCATCTGAACTTACAGTAATACCACTATCTGCACCATGTACGTGTAGTACATTACTAGGTGTAACTGTGCCAATACCTACTTTACCATCTGATTTAATTTGCATACGGGCCGTTGTACCACCTGTTTGGAATTGTAATTCTCCAGCGGCATTGTTTGCGGCAATATGAAAAGATCCGGATATATCAGATACAATTTCATTAGGATCATGATACATTGAATATGAACCATCAGTGATAGTAAAGAATGAATTAGCGTTAGTAGCGGCACCGCCCATTGTGCCTGAGCTTTTCACAACCAATGGATCTTGCGGATTAGTTATACCAATACCAAGATTTCCTGATGATTCCATAGTAGCATATACTGTATTGTTAACTCCAAAATGCAAAGGGATACTGCCACTATGACCACTTCCACCCATAATAAATGCCGAGTTAGCCAAGGTACCTGTGTAAGCGCCGCCGACATTATCACTGCCGATTGCTAACATTAGATTTGAACCTACACCACCATCTTGCCAAAATCTTACTTCAGGATGGTATGCTTCACCACTGTTGTTTCCTGTGTCAGCGTTTAAATCAAGTATTACGTCAGTTGCTGATTGAAGACGTAGATTCCCTACAACATCTAACTTATAACCAGGATCAGTAGTACCAATACCAAGATTACCTTCATCGGTTAATGTCATTAGTTTGGTGCCAGTATTACTTGCGCCATCAGTTTGCCATGAAAAAGTCCTATTTGTATCATCGTTGTCAGTATCGATATTAAACGTCATATTTTCATATGAATTAATATGTGCGCTGGCAGAATCTGCTTGTCCGAGTGTTAAGGAACCTGCGTAGTATACATTACCATTTGCGTATAAAGAATATCTCGATCCTGTTTGCCCTGCTGCACTAATTGTTTCTAATAATTGAGTACTGGCAGTATTCATATCTGCCGCTGCTGTTCCAGCACCATCCCAAGCATAGTACGTTCTATCATATATTGCTGTATTAATGTTTTGTGATGCTGCTCTAATTATTCTATCAGTAAGTACAGGTTCACTGTTTACACCCGCAACATGGGCCATAAGGTTTCCTGCGGCTGTTCCTCTAGAATGATATGTTAGTGTTGCTCCGTTTGCAACATCATAGCTAGTATTAGCATTATAAGATGCCAACGCATCAGCATTAAACGCAGTACCGTTATTTTTTAATTCAAGTACTCTAGTGTTATCACCGTTAGTAGCACCTTTTGATAGAACTGTAAGTAGTGTATTAGGACTCGTAGTGTTAATACCAACATTCCCTGAGTTAGTAATCTTCATCTTAGTAGATATTGACCCAAAGGAATCATCTAATGTATTAAAGTGAAGGTCACCAGAATTATGATAAATTTGCCAGTTTTGATCTGTTGAATTTATTTCTTTAAAAACTAGAGTAGGGCCATTGGATTCTATCATCACACGGTTATCAGGCCCTTGTTTTATATGAAGATCAGCATTTGGACTGTTTGTTCCAATAGCTACACGATCATTACCACCATCAACAAACAATATATGAGAGTTGCCGTTACTCTCAACACGGAAGTCACGATCAACGCCAGCATTATTAAATACTACTTCTGATCCACTAGAAGGGATTTCCATTGCTCTTGAAGCGTTAGCTGTATCAATCCTAGATTCGCCGCCAGAGCCTACTAACATTTTTATAAAGCTAGAACTGCCAGTACGTGTAGTAGCTATTCCTTGATTTCCATATACACTAAGTTTAGCAGAGCTAATCTGACTTTCACCATTAACAATTACTTCACCAGTTTTACCAATGTCTAAGATACTTACTAGATTACTAACTGCCGCTCCAGTGCCATGAGCACTAAAATCATTACCAGTAGAAGTAAATGAACGTAGTTGGAAACTGTTGGAATCTGGATCATTAATCCAAGCAAAACCTTCTGTGCCGTTACGAAAGTAAACACTAGAAGAATGATCACCGAGATCTCGTCCTAATATATCTAAAACAGCTTCATTACCAAATATTCTTGCGCCTTCCCCACTAGCGTAAGCGTGATTGTGTATTGTACCAGTGTAACCACTGGTTCCTAAAACGTCTAATCCTGCTACTGGTGAGGCTGTTCCAACACCAACTTTTCCTGATGTTGTAATACTTGTAAAGACTGATGCGTCAAGTCCTTGAATGCCGTTCTTGGCTATAAATTTTTTATCGTTTGCCACGGTTCACTCTCCCCTGTAGCTTTTATTTTATTATACTAACTGTGTTGTGTACACATCGTATGTTGTTGCGTTTGTACTAGCAGTCGTTGCTAGTAATCTGACGTTACCGCCACTTATGTCTACATCAAAACTTGCTAAAATTCCACCTGTGTTGGCAACACCGTATTCAGTTGCAACGGCTGTAGATCCATCGTGACATATTAGTAATTTACTAAGTTGTGTATCGCCTGATGATGTTT
>Ga0208434_1001351_pt1 | contig 10133 bp, 17 predicted proteins | sample 13_taG_FD_184086 | JGI IMG/M metagenome (GOLD analysis project Ga0208434, IMG submission 184086) | Marine viral communities from the Subarctic Pacific Ocean - 13_ETSP_OMZ_AT15268 metaG (SPAdes) (version 2) | ecosystem: Environmental > Aquatic > Marine > Oceanic | place: Pacific Ocean | collected... | reverse complement strand
GCCGATTCCCATTTCTATATCTCTTGTGGCTATTGGATCTTCACCTATCTCCGAACTAACTGCATTTGTTTCCTCACTCTCAGTTGATTCAACATCACTCGCACCTGTCTTATTTCCACCTAAAGCTATTGCACTACCACGATCCCCACCACTCGGTGATTTTATTTGAGATGCACCAAGCCCAGACGAAACAGAATTAGGTCGAGAACCCGCGGGAGCATTTCTACCTCCCTCACTAGCAGACTTAGGATCATCAAGCGCTCTAGCTATACCAGCAACCGCACCAGCTAATCCAAGTGCAGGCTTAGCATAAGACATAACATTACCCATAAAGGAACTAGGTGTTAAATTAGAGGATGCTATTATATCAGGATTCTGAAACATAGAGTGTGTACCACCACCGGCCATTGCATTGGGATAAGTCGGTGCACCAGGAATTGCCATACTCGATACATCAAATCCACCCTGCCCTGCTCCTGATGTAGTCCCACCAGGCATAACTGAGCCTATTGAGTCTGCACCCACTGAACCTGCAGCCTGACTCGCAACCTGACCACCACCATCTATATATCCAAACCCCTCTGCAAAATTAGGTAACCTACCACCTGCCAACTTATCAGCTCCCGTATACAAATTCGCCAAGTATCCAGCTCCAATGTCCTGACCCATGGGCAATACTCCACCCACCAATGCATCAAGTCCACCATACAATCCACTAAGTCCACCCTTACCTAACTCAGTAGCCACCCCCTCTAAACCAATTTTTGATGCACCACTTGCCAGTGCACCCATGATCTGCTCACCAAGAGTCTTAGTTCCTTCCTTTACTAACTCGCTAGTTACTGCACTCGCTACCATAACACTAATTTTAGTGTTACAAAATCAATATGTCAAGTATCCGCACGCGGACACCTCGATTATCCCAGGTCTCTGGAAACTTGAGAAAAGGGGTATATATATGTGGCCCGGTCTATGACGCTTCCCCCCCAAGGGGGGGGTGTTACACTATACCCCTAGTGTTACACAGATGTCGTAAGTCGTTGATTATCTTAGGTTTCTAGGTTGGGCGTTGGTTAGGTCATTCTGATCTTCCCAACATAAATTTAATTTTAACGAAAGGATTTTATAGAACAGGACAAACAATACATAAAGGGCGTAGAGTCCCCACCCATCATATAACATATATATGGAGAAAGCTACGTGGGAAGCAGATGGAAATCCCATACCCTAGCGACTGATCGTGGACATGAGAGGGTCAGTAGATAGAGGAAACTTAGAACGGCTAATGTACGTTGAGGCTGAGTGGTAGTGAAGGCTACGCACAGACTGAGGTTAAGGCTCGTCACGGACGATGATGACGGACTGACCAAGGAGACTAGACTTGGGTGACGCTATAGGCATTTGTTCCCACTAATGTGGTGAGTTCCGAACGAAGTGGAGTAGGTACGACTAGCTGTCTGTACGCTATAATGGGTCTAAATATAATTATAATGCTAGCTAGTACTATGAAATAATTATGCCTAAATGATCAAATTAGTTATTTAGATCGTGTAGTGTGATTTTTCACGCAAGCCAAATGGCAAGCGTTCACACAGATAATCCTAAAACGGAGATATAATACACAATGAAAATGGAACTAAATAAAAACCAAGTGATACACTCAGTGGGTACGCTCACAATTGAGACGGCATTTGCGACTAGATCGCAAGTAACTGAAAAGTCAGTTGCACGTTGCCGTGATCTAATGGAAGATGCTAAGGTTAACAATGACCTTAGTGGTTATGAGTCAGCGAAGTCTAGGCTATCCAAGTTGGATAAGTTCGACCTAGTACCATCTGCTTTGTACGTCGATGTAGTCGATGCAAAGGGAAAGGTTACTGATCGCGAGTCGGGAGTCATTATGCTGAATCTCGCTCGTCGCAAGGCTACCATGATGGAAACGGGTGAGTACGATAAAGAGGGTGAGCCTAAGATGATGCAATTGATTGGAGCAGATGGTGAGGTCAGTAGTAAGCTACGTGATCCCGATGGTAGCTTGCGCCGTGAGTTGGTGAAGTTCGTTAAAGAGCGTGATGATGCGTTTGAAAATAACGATAACATTCAGGAATTCTTGCGCAGCTTTTGTTCTAACAGCAAGACTACGTTCAAGATCCCAACTAACGAAGTATACACTAAGAACGATGACGGCACTTGTGATGTATCCTTCAATCTTGAAGTGAGCCACAAGGACATTGGAGCCACACTGGAGAGTCATAAGGATTTGCTTGGAGATAATAAGCTCCTGCAGATACCTGCTTAAATTCCATGCACTTATCGGGAGTAGTGCCCCGAAGTCTTTTAAACACTACACGATTTATGAGAAAACTACAAAAAGGTTCAAGACGATACAAGGCACGATTGCGTGAGATGAATGAAGTACAATTGCGACGTAGGGTATCTCCAAGTAAGAATATCTTACCATGGAATTCTGCTCATGCAATTGCAAGTAGGGTAAAAACTACTAAGCGCAATCGTGAGCGAGTTGCCAATCGACAAGCACGTATGCTTGGTAATGATTGGGTAGACGGCAATGGTATAACTTTACCATCGTTTGTCAATTGGGATGGGCAATCTATTCTACGAGGTCATGATCGTACACGCCGTAAGCAAGTAACTATTGCAGGCTGTGCGTTTCCTACTCGTATGGGTAAACGTCCGTCATTCGGTGGCAATCCTAACCCTAAAGCGAGTTACTACTACTCACTTGCTTTACAAGGTTGCGATAAGTCAAAAACAATAATCAAATCCTTTTGCGATACCATTGAGCAATTCAATGATAATGTTCGCTTTTGGAATCACTATAACGATCTAAATAATTGGAGTCGATCAAAGCATGGAGGTAAACTAGCTAAGCGTAACAGGTAGTTACACAAAAGCCGATCAGCAATGGTCGGTTTTTTTGTGCCTGCTCGTTGGCGTGGATACGACTATCACGCGCTACCATAGCGACTGGCTTAATCTATGTGCCCTATAAGGAGAGGGTATTGTACTAATGGATGATGACAATTGCTCCCGCGGACACGCTACGCCGACGGATATATTATTCAGTGCTAAGACCACAGGGTTGTGCGTGGGTTGCGGTAAACCAATATGCACTGAGCGTCTTGCTGTAGTTCCTGATGCTACCAAGTGTGCTAAGTGCCAAGTAGCTGATGATGAAGATGCCTTCTATGTTATGGAAGCATCCTTGTCTGGTAGTGAGGGTAAAACCTCTAATGTACCTGTGCGTATGGATGAGAAAACATACCGCTCTAAGTACAGGCGACCGGGCTACGGCTCTAATCTACGACTCGGTAGATCGTAATGAACAATTTCTATCCGTGTGTGGACACCTATTGGTGTCCGTGTACGGACACTAACCATAAATAATACTAATATGAAAAATAAAGGTAATAGGTATAGCTTCCCTTCTGAGGCTAATCGCGCCATCGCATTTATATGTGTGAATGGTAATTTCATCGCCACTCCTGAGTTAAGGGAGAAGTATGGCAAAGAGGGTACGGGTGACATGGCTCTCGAGTATCGCTCACGCAGAGGTAGCGAGTATGCTCGAAATCTTATGTTCACCAAGCAGTTCAGCGATGCTGCAGTAGCATGGTTCCGTTCTCACTTCAAGTTTGCTGAGGTTAAACCTGGCAAGATCGGAGTGGTAAAGAATAGTTCTTGGGATGGTCGCCATACTATTATGGCGGATGCCCTTAAGGACATCCGCGTGTAACACGAATTAACGTGTCACTTAATAAGAAAGCGTATACAAAATGATAATGGAAGCCGAGAATAATTAATATGAGTAAGTTTGCTATATTCAATATGACTGATGGCATACCATCTGGTGGTGGTCAGGAGTTCGATTCAATTGAGTCGGCTGAGGAGTGGATCAAGGGGGAGCGTAAGAAGTTCATGGATATACAGGGGTTCTACAAGACTTCCGATTGTGTAAAGATGAATCCCAATGATGTGGTCTATGAGGTTCATCCAGTTGGTTATCCCTATACGAACTTAACCGATGAGGAACTAGCATCAAGGGAGGAACCCGATACAGATACACCCAATGGTGTGCATCATACTACTGAGCTATCTGCGTATGGTACTACTCTCAAGTCCAGAGTGCGCATTGTGGTCATTGATCGGGATGGTATGCCAATTACTGCTCTCGCAGATAGAATCGAGGAGGAGACAGATGGCACAACTGTTATCACTGGCGCTGTGTGTGATGCTGAATCAATAGCCCAGGAATGTATGGAGAATATGTTTCAGGGTGTACAATTCAAGATTGGTCATGATGCGAATGGTGAATTCCTCAAGGAATGGAATGGCAGGGGATTGATGTGGAATGAGTTCCGCGAATGGGTCACGGGATACATCAAGATAGCTCGCATCAGAACAAGAAAGGATACTAATGAGTAGTATACAATGGCATTGCGATCCCGATCTAATGGATGAACTAAACAACGCAAAGATTGTGTTGGATAGTATCGAGCGGGTCGGGACAACAAAAGTAACAAGCGGGCCAATCACTATGGATGATGTACCTTCGTTCATTAAGAACAGGTATGAACCTAAGGTAGCTCGCTTCATTCGTCTCCTTATGGAGGCTAAACGGCAGAGATCTCTGCCACAAACAGTAGAACAGGAGAAAAAATCTAATGAAACTAACATTGGAAATTCTAACAGAGTTACAATTGACGCCCAAGCAAATGGGTAATGCCCTTAAGCAGGTGTCAATCGAAGTATCGGGTGGTTCTGCATCCGGTACAATCAAGTGCATGTCAAAGCCTATTGGTATGTATGTCGTAAACAGCGGAGCTACGCAGACAACCATGCATAAGCCACTGAGGTCTACCGACCCAATAGATATACTCAACCATGCCACGGATAACCTGCGTGGTGAAGCAGCACTTGAGCATATAGAAAGTATGGTGGCGGAGGATATGAGACATGCTTAGCGAATGTAAATACTTCACGGCTAGGACACTCTACCCTAACACGGAAGAGTCAGATCGTAAGAAGTTTGTGATGCATGTGGTTAAGTTTACATGGCGTGACAAGCGTAAGGAGATGCATGTAATGGATACCGATCCTCACTATGCAATTGAGTCAGCCAAGGAATCTATAGCTAAGCTAGATGAAAAAGGTATGGAGGGTATAGTCAATGCCAGTACTTGATAAAGTTAAGCTAGGGTTTCCGCCTAGACCTACTACTGCGGGCGGACTACCAAGCCTCGGGCGAAGGGACATAGCAACTCCCAAGCTCGATGGTATGCGTATACTCATTCCCAGAGATCATGTGGCTGTGTACAATAGGCACGGTAAACCATTCACCAAGATGACCGATCAGTCATATTTACCTGAAATGCATAGATACCTATGTATGCACTCAGATGAGTCAGTGGCATGGTGGGACTTGGAGTATCTACCTGGAGTTAACTCAGCGGTGATCATAGATGTGTGCGAGCGTACGTTCGAACGCGACTATCACGCGCGACGAAGACTAATGCAAAATGTATTCACTGAGGTATGCCCAAGGTTTACAACGATTACGGTTCCCAGTCAGGTAAGCGTGTTTCCCGTATACTATGATGAGGAGACTGCAATTCATTGGTACAAACTGATGGAAGCTCACTACAAGAATATTGGTAAGAGCTATCTCTGGGAGGGTGTGGTCACTGTAGATACTACCCTGCCCTACATGTTAACCCGTAAGCAATCCATGAATATGGAGATGCATATGAAATATAAATTCCGATGAAGCTAATAGTATTTCATGTAGACAGGGAAGAGCACGCTATTAATCCAAATATAATTCAGTATGCGTGCAAGGGACACAGCGCAGGGACTGTTATACATTTGATGGATGGATCTTCAATGACCGTGGATGAGAAATTCTCGGAGGTAGTCGCTAGGATAAATAACAATCAACCACAGGACATCAACAAGCTCGCTCGCAGGGTTCGTAGCTTGGAGCGGAATACTAGTCAGGGGGAAATATGACAAAAGCAGAAGCATGTAAACAGCGTGGGTATAAGTCATATGATACAGCTCTACCACAGGGTTGGTTCGATATGATGCGCGTTAAGCTGAAGGATAGATTCCCTGATAATTATCATCCATGGAGTCACTTCGTGTGGGTCTATGAGGATAACGATGGGTCATATGTGGGTGGTAAACCCGGTGCAATCTCTGACATAGGAAGGCAAATGCTGTGACTATTGTAGTACACGAAAAAGCTCAGTCATTCTGCCATGTGGATATAGCACACCTACATCAGGATGACTACCTACTACTGAAAGAGGAGAAGGAATTCTGGGTTATGCATCTACACCATGAGGATGGACTGATGTTTGACTTGTCTGTGGCATATGATGTGTCAGGTAGGGAGTGGATGAGGCAGAGGGGTTACACTTCTCATTTCGTCTACGAGCTGCTCGAGAAAATACCTAGTGAATACGACTGGATTTTGTTCACCAAATTGGGTGAGCGATTAGATAGAATGGAGGTGTTTAAATGGCTCTAAGGAAGATGAGGGACATCATTGGTGACCCACACACTTTCGTGGAACACATGTGTAAAGATGCTATGAGGAGATCAGATGAGAACATACCACTAGAAGATAAACCAATAGAACAACTCAATCATGAGGCGTTCGTACAACAATGGGAGGAGGATAATAAATGCAAAACTGGGCAAGATGGAAACCAGGCAACTCAACCGAACTTATCGGTGAAGACATCGCACTCGTCTACGAAGAGATTAAACAAGAAATCGAAGACGGACAGGGTGAAAGGTGTTTTCTAATCTACGGCAAGGAGGGTCGTGGTAAGACTACGATCGCTGAGTTCATAGCTAATGAGTTTGCTACCCACGAAATCAACAGACGGGTACTAAGTGGTACACAAGTTACCATGTCCGTAGTAGATGAGTGGAAGATGGATACAATGTATGTACAGTCAGACAACGTAGTCATAGTGGTCAATGAGGTAGATCGGGTACACAAGAATGTACAAGATCACATGCATGATTGGCTACAAAAGCTACCTCGCAACTGGGTGTTCATTGTTACCACCAACCATCAACCATGTGTGCGTGCAGAGTATGAGAAGCTAACAGTAGAACAAAGGGCAGAACATTTAACGCCTAAGTTCTCATCACGCTTCATGCAGTACGAAGCGCCAGACATTAATAGAAAGGAACTAGCTAAGGTTGTCTACAATAGATGTATGACACCGATAGAAAATAAGGATGAACGCGCGAAAGTTGTTATGGCGTGCGTTGATAAAGGCAAAGGCGATATACGCCAAACACTCAAACAAGTGCAATCAGCACTTAATAAATACAAAATCAAAAAACGAAAGGAACTCTTATAAAATGCTAAGAGAAAAACTAACCGATGCTATTAAAGAGCATCACACTAAGTTCGGTGACGACTTCCAATCACGCTTCAAGAAATCTTGCTTGCACAGGTTGTCACCCGCACTACAGAACACGACGATGTTCATGGGTAATGCTCCCATGTTTATCAAACCTAAACTAATAGATGGTTCACCTAATCCTCTATGGCCAGAAGGTGTTGAAGCACCACCTCGTGATGAGGCAGAGCGTAAGGAATTCTATTCCAAATTGCGTGAAGCTCATCTGCAAGACTGGTTGAATCGTATTGAGGAAGGTGAGTTTGATCGTGCCCCTGAGATACTAGCTGATCCTGATCCCGATGTGGAAGAGAGGCTCAGTGCTGATGATCTGGATGATGAAGAAGAGGATGATGCAGATATTGAGGCTCGGGCAATGGAAGAGCGTGCTGCGCGTGAGGCAGAACCTGAGACAGAGACAGTATCCGTTGATGAACTAGAGGAGGAGATTGCTGAACAGAAAGCTAAGCCTAAGGAGTCTAAGCTTAGACTCAACTCCGATTATGCGAAGGAACAGTACGCACCAACAAGTCATGGCAACACCATGATTGGCATGCTGAAAGCCTTCATCATGGATGTTATCCATCATGAGGTAGATACTACTGCTAAGGAATCACCTAGGACTTCTGATGACATCATGAAGCTCATTGATGAGAATATTGCACTGAAGAATGCAATGCTCAAGCTAGGTAGTGAAGTGGCAGAGTTAAAGAAGCGTCAGGATGTGGCGAAGAAACTAATCGTTACCCACAACGAGCAGATCAAGGCATTGCAACAGCCCAAGGACGGAGGTGTAGAAGGACTATGATTGCATCACTAACACCTATACTAAACATCTCCAAGCTCCAGGTATTCCTTGAGCTAGATGAGAAGAAGGAGAAGCTTATCATTACCCTGTGCCCCAAGATGCTTAGCGATAAGCTAGATGAGGATGACCACAAGGCATTGAGCCGACCAGTCACTAAGTCCTACAAGTTGGCTGAGTTCGATGATGAGAAGTTCTTTAATGATCTAATGGACTACCAGAATAGTATCATAGAAGCTGACCAAGACCTCAATGAATTAGCTGACGAACTCAAGAAGCATGTCGCTGATAAGAAAGCTAAGGCTAAACCTAAAGCACATGCCAAGGCTAAGCCGAAGAAGAAAACGCAAGCTGAGCAGAGAGAGGAGCTAAGGGAGAAGCAGGCTAAGGCTAAGGAAGCTGAACCCGAGCAGGGTGATCTGTTCAGTGGCAACCGTTTGTCCGCCGAGGAAGAGGCTGAGGATATAGCAACCAAGGCGGAGGAGAAACAACCACTCAAGACTGCTGTTGAAAAAGTCGAGGAGAAAACAGAGGACGATCCTCTCGCAGGACTATGAAACAATGCAATATCCTATGAAGCATATCGTAATAGATCTCAATAAGGACGAAGCACTACAAATACGCAGAGGTGGTAAGATAGATTACTTCCTTAACAACCAACACATAGAAATAAGAGGACCAAAAGATGCCAGACGAAAAAGGGTTTCAACCCCTAAAAAGAATATTCCTGTACAAGGGTAAGGAGCTAGTTGATCCGGGACCACATATGACACCAGAAGAAGTAATGGCTATGTATGCCCATCAATATCCAGCACTAACGAAAGGAGAAGTCAGTGAGCCAATCATGCAACAAGGTGAAGAGCGATACAAGCTCGAAGGAAAAACAGAAGTCCGAGAGTTCAAAGGATCATACGGAACTAAAGGGTAGTAAGACATGGTCGAAATACTCATCAAGCATAGCGACAAGGTTGAGAGCAACCGAAGGGAGGGGGGACTTCCCCTCTCCTTTCGTGCCTCCCCTGCTATAGTAGATCATCCTGATGACCTACCACAAAACATACATGTCCGTGGATTCTATATTAAAGAGACAAGGGCATCAAAATATGAGGAGGCTGTTGAGGATACTGGTCTTACTAACCTATTCCAACGAGTAACTGGCAACGCATTCCCCGTGGTAAAAGTGCAGTATCTACATACTACGCAAGGTAATATCCCTATTATCAATTGCTCAGACCATTACAGGCAGGCTGCTATTGGTGCAAGAACTACCATGCTACACAATCAGTATGGGATTGGCCCACTAATCATGCATCTCTTGGACATGTCTCCGCTGTGGATCATGGCACCAGATGAAGTGGAGCAGGAGTTTATGAACTACTACTACTGTCAAGATGACGACAGATATAACAGATACTGGGAGAGAATATATGATTCAAACGAAGGCAAGCCATTCAGAACGGGTGTCTATCCCGATTGGTGCTTTGAGAAATGTTCGAAGATACCCAATGGTTTACCACCGAGGCTATCTCAAATTATTCAAAGATGTACTGATGCAAGCCATGGTAGCACTATGGCTTCTCTGCCTACTGGAGATGACACAATTGATCCATTCCCTTTCCTATTCTGCTGTTGGTATGGATGGTCAGAGCCTTGGGTAGATAGGAGGTTAGAGAGGATGGTATTAAATAACCATGACTACATGATTCCACCACAGGATAGAGTAGACATACTCAAGGAAAGCCCAGGGGATCAAGGGCAAGGTGATGATCTAACATGGATAGTGCTAGATAACTTGTACAAAAGAAACGAAAACACATGCGATCAAACATGTATGCCTGAGTGTCATGACATGGATGAAGCAGAAGATATAATAAGGAGGTTCG
>Ga0208434_1001339_pt1 | contig 10186 bp, 16 predicted proteins | sample 13_taG_FD_184086 | JGI IMG/M metagenome (GOLD analysis project Ga0208434, IMG submission 184086) | Marine viral communities from the Subarctic Pacific Ocean - 13_ETSP_OMZ_AT15268 metaG (SPAdes) (version 2) | ecosystem: Environmental > Aquatic > Marine > Oceanic | place: Pacific Ocean | collected... | reverse complement strand
GCCTTTGGTAACTTCTTCATGCAGCTAGTAGATGGAACTACATCAGCTAAAGATGCCTTCAGATCTATGGCTGCTGACATCATACAACAGCTATACAGAATACTTGTTGTTGAACAGCTAGTACAATCTATAGCTGGTGCCATTACAGGTAGCTTTGCTCCTGCCTCTGCTGCTGGTACTAAGGGTACTGTAGCTCCACCTAAAAGACCGACAGGGGTGTTTGGTAATTATGATGGTGGTGGCTACACAGGCTCAGGCCCAAGATCAGGTGGCTTAGATGGTAAGGGTGGCTTTATGGCTATGCTACACCCTAGAGAGACTGTCGTAGACCACACTAAGGGTCAGGGTGCTGGCGGTACAGTAGTAAACCAAGTATTCAATATCTCAGCTAATACCTCAGACGATACTAAGAGACTTATTACTCAGACAATAGCACAAGCCTCACCAGCTATCATCAATCAGTCCGTAGGTGCAGTTATGAACCAAAGACGTAGAGGTGGTGCAATGAAATCAGCATTTGGATAAATTATGGCTATAAGTTACCCTCTTAATACACCTACAACTATTGGCATAGAGAGTATTGAACTACGTGCTGTAAATGCTGTAGCTGTCTCTCAGTCTCCGTTTACATATAAGCAACAGGTTATTTCCCATCAGGGTCAAATCTGGAGTGCCTCAGTCAGTATCCCCTCGGTGCGTAGGGATCTAGCTGCTGATTGGAAAGCTATGTTGGTAGCCCTTAAGGGTTCTGTAGGTACATTTCTACTAGGTGACCCTGACTATGTTACACCTAGAGGTACAGTGAGTGGTACACCTACATTGTCAGGTACAGCAGGGGATAGCACAGTATCAGTTACTATGACAGGCACTCTACTAGCTGGTGACTATATTCAATTAGGTACAGGATCTGCTGCTAGACTACACCAAGTGTTAGTAGCCCAAAGTGGTAGTGGTAACTTAGAGATCTGGCCTGACCTAAGAAGTACATACTCAGGCGAAACTGTAATCTATAGTAGCCCTAAAGGGGTCTTTAGACTTGGGCAGAGTACTACTTCTTGGTCGATAGACAATGCTAGTTTCTACGGTATATCCTTTGAAGCTATAGAGGCCCTACAGTAATGTCGAGAGTTCTACCTGACACAATAGTTGATGCATTAGATGATAATGTAATCTACCCCTTCTTTGCTGTCGAGATGAACTTTGATGGTGATGATGTCTTACGTTTATGGACAGGTGTAGGTACTCTTACCTTTGAGGGAGTTTCTTGGACAGGTTCTGGTACTTTGTTAGGAATTTCTGCTATTGAGGAAACTACAGAGACTGCTGCTAGAGGTGCAGATATTACTATTACAGGCTTACCCTCTGAGGTATTAGCTTTAGCCCTTAGCACTCCCTATCAAGGTAGAACCTGTAAGATATACTTTGGTATGTTCGCTAAAGGTAGTCTACAGAAAGAAAGTGCTAACTTTATCTTACTAGAAGATGGCTCACGTATTGAGCTAGAAGATAGATCAACTGGTCTGACTGAGATATTTACTGGTTACATGGATCAGATGAATATAGCTGAAGAGGCAGACACAGGTACTGTTCAAGTTAAGGTTGAGAACAAATTGATTGACTTAGAAAGGGCTAGAGTTGCTAGGTATACTGCTGAATATCAAAGGTCTAGGGATATAGCTGGTGCAAGTACAGATGCAGGATTTGATTTTGTAGCTAGTATGCAAGACCAGAAACTTGCTTGGGGTAGGAGTTCTGAAAGCTAATGGGTTTATTCGGTTTAGACATTGATCTATTAGATAGAGACTCTCAACTAGGGGCTGCGATTACAGCAGCAGTTACTTTTGCTGTTGCATACTATGTTGGCCCAGCGGCAGGTTCTACCCTAACAAAACTACAATTTGCTACCCAGTCTGCAAGTGCAGCTTATGCCTTTTCTCTTGGAACATCCGTATTAACCAAAGCATTAATGCCACAACCAGAGTTAAGCGGTGGTGACCAAGGCTATCTAATAACTCAAAGAGGCTCGACTATGCCTCATCAGGTTATCTACGGTAAGACTAGGATAGCCAGCGGTGTAGTCTTCCAAGGCACTACAGATAACAATAAATACCTACACAGTGTACTAGCTTTTGCTGGACATGAAGTAGAAGAGTTTGAAACTATCTATTTTAATGATGAAGTTTTAACTCTAAGTGGTAATGATGTTACAGCACCAGCTAAATATGTTGGTAAGGTTAAGATAGTTAAGAAGCTAGGAACTACTACACAGACTGCTGTTACATCCTCAGATTTGGGTGGAGTCACACCACCTTCACAATGGACTACAGATTGTAAGCTATTAGCTACAGCCTACCTTTACGTTATGTTGGAATTTGATGCAGATGCATTCCCTAATGGTGTTCCAGAAGTTACCGCTGTAGTCAAAGGTAAGAAAGTATACGACCCCCGTACAAGCACTACAGCTTGGTCTGACAATCCTGCATTATGCTTAAGAGACTATCTTACATCAGGTAAAGAGAGTACTAATACAACTATCTATAACTATGGTATTAGTGAAGATATTGAGAGTGTAGATGATGATCTTGTCACTATAGCCGCTAATGTCTGTGACCATCTAAACTACCCTGTTCTGTCAGGTGGAACTAGGTTCTCTCTTAATGGGGCTTTCACCACTAACACTACTCCCTATGATGCTATACAGAACTTGTCCACTTCTATGGGTGGACTACTGTGGTATGCTCAAGGTAAGTGGAGAATGAAGCCAGCTTACTACACAAGTCCAGTGCTAGACCTTAATGAAGACGATCTTAGGTCAGGCATATCGGTTAATACTAGACATTCACGTAGAGATAACTTCAATGTGGTTAAAGGGACATTCAGGGGGCCAGAAAGTGATTATCAACCGTCTGATTTTCCTCAAGTGCCAGTCCTTAACTCAGCTACTTATGATGCACTATTAGCTGCTGATGGTGGGCAGGAAAGTGTAATTGACTTACAGTTACCTTTTACAGATAACACTACAGAAGCTAGACGTTTGTCTCGTATAACTTTAGAACGTAATAGGCAACAGCTTAGTGTGCAAGCTACCTTTGGTCTTAAGGCTTTCCAAATTCAAGTAGGAGATATTATACGTCTTACCAATACCAGATTAGGTTTTGATAATAAAGAGTTTGAGGTTATTTCTTGGGACTTTGGTGTACAAGGTGATTATGACATCCTAGTTAATATGTCCCTTAGAGAGATCAGTGAATCTGTCTTTGATGAAGTTTCTGATGGTGCAGTATACGAGAGTGATAATACAACCTTACCATCACCATTTGATGTACCACCTGTAGCTGTAGCTCTTACTCAAGAGTATAGAATTATCAATGAGCATGTAACTAACGTCCTTGTAGTTAATGTGTCAGCTACAGCCTTTGAACGTGTAGATTACGTTGAGGTAGAGTTTAAGAAGTCTACAGACTCAACTTACAGTGTCTTAGGCACAGGTGACTTAGGTAGATTTGAGGTCTTAGACATTGAGACACCTCTAGCTGGTGCAGCAGGTACAATAGTCTATGATGTCAGAGCTAGAGCTATCAATGCCTTTGGTGTTAAGGGTGATTTCACAGACGCACAGAAGACTGTAGAAGCTGATACTACTGGCCCCTCTGCCCCATCTACATTTGAGAAGCAGTTATCTGGTGGTACTCTATTCTTTGCTTGGACTGCCTCAACTGACTTTGATCTGTCGTACTATAAACTGTGGCATAGCTCATCAACTACAGCGACATTCACTGATGGTTCAGCCCAAGTCATAATTAATAAAGTAGCTAGACCAGCGACATCTGTAGCCTACCCAGCTTTGTCAGGAACATTCTTTATTGAGCCTTATGATAAGTCAGGTAACGAAGGGACTGTAGCCTCTGTTGTTGTCCTGTCATCTGAGCTACCTGAGTTAGGTACATCACAGACTGACACTGAGAACCCAAGTTTCGCTGGTAGTAAGACTAACGTAGCTGTAGCTACAGGCCCAGACCCTGATGAATTAAGATTGTCTAGCTTTGCTACTGCACCCTCTACAGGTACATATGAGTTCACAGGGTATTTAGACACAGGCTCAACTAGAACTGTAAGGGTATCAACTAACTTAACCTCTACTAGGCATCATGCTAATGCTTCTGGTGGGTTAGTAAACTGGGATGACATACCTAACAACTGGGATACTTGGCCTAATAATTGGGATGATTGGTCAGATGAGGATCAACCCTATGGTGACTTCAGTACAACCGTTTATGTAGCTGCAACTAATGATGACCCTGCTGGTTCTCCTACATGGGGATCTTGGCAGATAGCTGCTGGTGAAATCACAGGTAGAGCATTTAAATTCAAAGCTGAACTCGACAGCACTAACAACAATGTATCGCCAAGCGTAAGCGTCTTGGAAGGGATAGTGGAATACTAATATGGCACAACACGACTACAACATAGCTAACCAAACAGCAGCTAATGCTAGAACCGACATTAACAACGTCCTATCAGCTATAGCTACAAACAACTCAGGAACTTCTGCTCCTAGTACTACCTTCGCTAATCAATGGTGGTATGATACCAATGCCTTTATCTTATACATTAGAGCAAATGGTAATGATGCTTGGATACCTGTAGCTTACCTAGACCAGACAGGTGATAACTTTCGCATCCTAGATGACACACAAGTAGTAAACACTTCTGGCACTCAAACTGGTTTACTAGGGGATCAAGCTACAGCAACATGGGAAACTGGAACAGGTACTACTGAGAGCCTTGTATCGCCAGCTAAGGTAGCTGCATCAGCAACTGAGGTTGTAGGTGACTACGCTATAGGTGTTGGTCAAACATGGACTGACTTTAGTTCATCAGGCAGAGCAGCTAATACCTCTTATCAAAATACTACAGGCAGACCAATTCAAGTAGCTACTCAGGGCGCTTCGTCTGAAGGACTATTTCAGGTTTCTGTTAATAATTCAACTTGGATTACTACAGGTAACACTGGTACTGCTGGTGCGTTTCGTGCTAGTCAGCAAACGATAGTACCTAACAACTACTATTATAAGCAACTTGTCAGCTTTAATACTTGGGCAGAACTCAGATAAGGGAAAAGGAATAATAAAATGGCAGATCAAAAGATCTCAGAATTAACAGCCCTTACTGGGGCTAACGTAGCTGACGATGATGCTATAGCTATTGTAGATACATCAGCTACTGAAACTAAGAAGATAGTCTTTAGTGAACTTAAGAATGCCCTAGATACAGCTACTGGCTTTGTCAGGATCACTGGCGATACCATGACTGGTGCGCTTACGACTACTGGGCTGACTGTGGATGGGGATGCAAACCTTAGTGGAGCAGCGGTCAACTTTGATTTAGATGAGACAGATACAACTAATTTAAACACACGGTTTAGACAATCTGCTGGTCAATTATTTATTCAAACACTTAATGATGCAAAAAGTCTTGGCTCTAACCGTGTAAATATAAATCACACCACAGGCGACATCAGCTTCTACGATTCGGCGGGATCAAGCCAATCGTTCTTCTGGGGTGCGAGTGCGGAGAGCTTGGGGATTGGGACGAGTTCGCCTAGCCTTGGTAGTAATGGGTCGGGACTTCACATTAAGGGCGCATCTGGAGAGTACGGTGTTCTAAAAGTAGACAGTTCAACTACATCAGAAGAAGGTTGGGTTCAGTTTTCCAATAATGGCGTTGATAAGTTCCGTATTGCATCTGATAGCTCAACTAACTTGAAGTTTGTCCATAGTGGCGTTGCAGAACGCATGCGCATCGACAGCAGCGGTAATGTAAAAATTAACAACGGAACTTTGCAGATTGAACGCAGTGGTAGTTCACCCTTGTTACAGTTTACCGATACTGGCGTTAATAGTCGTTGGATGGGATTAGTCGATGGCACAAGTAATTTCACCATCTACGGAACCGATGGGGCAACTCAAGAATTAACACTGGATGCCAGCGGTAACTTGCTAGTGGGGCAGTCTACATACTCTGTGAACAATGGTGGAATACGTCTACGTCAAGACGGAGAAGCTAACTTTTCACGCTCTGGTCAACCAACAATATTTTTGAATAGGGTTAGCTCAGACGGTGAAATTGCTAGGTTTACCAAAGACGGCGCACCTGTGGGGAGTATTGGGACTTTAAATGCAAGTGAGTTTGGCATAAGTTCATCTAATGATTTGGTGCTTACCCAAAACACAACTACGCAAAGAAACCTGTTGTTTAGAGATAGCTTCTTTGGCCCATTTGGTTCAGACAATGGTGCATTAGACTTAGGCCGTGATACTTCTAAATTCCGTGACCTCTACCTGTCTGGCGGTGTCTACCTTGGCGGCACTGCTCCAACTAATAGAAAATTGTATTCAGAAAGTACCACCTACCCACAGCAAAACTATATGACTACAAGCGGTGTAAACTATCCCACGCTGCAATTAAGGACTGCATATGCAACAGGTGGGCAAACAGCAACCCAGATTGATTTTAGGAATGGGGCCGATGCAGCAGTAGGCACAATAACGTCAACTGTTTCCTCAACTGCTTACAACACATCATCAGACTACCGCCTAAAGACTGACACACAGCCAATGACAGGTGCAACAGATCGCCTTAAACAGCTTAACCCTGTCAACTTTGAGTGGATTGTAGATGGCACTAGGGTCGATGGTTTCTTGGCACATGAAGCACAGGCTGTTGTTCCAGAGGCGGTCACTGGTGCTAAAGATGCAATGCGTGATGAAGAATATGAAGTCACACCAGCAGTCTTAGATGGTGATGGCAATGTCGTTACTGAGGCTGTCATGGGTACACGCAGCGTTCCTGATTATCAAGGCATTGACCAAAGCAAGCTAGTGCCACTTTTGGTTGCTACAATCAAAGAACTAGAGGCACGCATTACTGCCTTAGAAAACGCCTAAAGGAGAAACACTATGGCTATCACTTACACTTGGACTATTCCAACATTGGAACACGAAATTGCTGACGGTGGCGTTTACATTGCACATTGGCGCTGCACAGGCGTTGATGACGATGGCAACAGCGCATCTAGCTATGGCACTTGTGGCTTAACCTACGATGCCTCTGCTGCTGACTTCACACCATATAACGATATTACTGAGGCTCAAGCTCAAGGCTGGGTCTGGGGTCATGTATCACAAGCTGATACTGAAGCTACTATTGCTTCTAAGATTGATGCGATAGCTAATCCAACGTCTGCAAGCGGAGTTCCGTGGGCAGCATAACTTAGAAGAGAGGAAAGACTAATGACAGAGAAAAAAACACAAGTCATTACGATTGATGAAGTAGAATACGACGTGGAAGACTTTACAGATGAACAGAAGGTTCTAATCAACCACGTTATGGATTTAGATCGTAAGATCGGTAGCACTAAGTTTAACTTAGATCAGCTTAATGTAGGTCGTGGGGCATTTATGAAGGCTCTTAAGGATACACTTACACCTGATCCAGAGCCACAACAAGAACAAGACCAAGCAGCTTAATTAAACAAGGATGCCTGACAATGGGATATAAACTAGGAACACGTAGCTTACAGAACTTGTCAGGCGTTCACCCTGATATGCAAGCTGTAGTTAAGAAAGCAATAGAGATTACTGAGGTAGACTTCACAGTCATCGAAGGTATACGTCATATTGATCGTCAAAGACAGTTACTCAAAGAGGGTAAGTCAACTACCCTTAACTCAAGACACATCACAGGTCATGCTGTAGACATGGTTCCTTGGCCTGTAGATTGGGAAGACTTAGATAGGTTTGAAACTATGGCTGAAGCCATGAAGGATGCAGCAGAAGAGATTGACATTTCCATCGTATGGGGTGGTGACTGGAAGAGCTTCTATGATGCCCCTCACTTTGAACTTGATCGTAAAGTCTACCCAGCATGAGTAGAGAAGAAGATAATTGGCACCTCTCTAGGAGTGTACCTATAACCCTTATCTTTGGTCTTATAGCTCAAGCAGCAGCTATAGTTTGGACTGTCTCTATGATGATGTCAGACATTGAACGTAACTCTGAAGAAATCATGCGTATGCAATCCAGACTAGCTAGTGTAGAAGATGCTACACAAAGACAAGCAATATCTATGGCCCGTATAGATGAAAACATTAAAGCAATCCGACAGTCAGTAGAAAAGATGGCTAATGAATAGTTATCACTTAGTAGAAATAATCAAAGGCCCAATGCAAGTTGGTGACAAGTGGTTTATTCTTTGTCGGGTTGTTCACAAGAGTACTTCTTCAAGACCTTCACTTGAGGAAGTAAGTTTCGATACTTTTGATGCAGCCCATGAGTTTGAAGCTCAATGGGGGTAGTGCATGATAGATCCATTTACAGCTTTGGCTGCGGTCAAGACTGCTGTCAGTGCGGGTAAAGAGCTTGTCTCAGTTACTAAACAAATAGGTGAGTTCTTTGATGGTGTCGATGAACTAAGGAACAACCACAATAAAAAGAAGAACAGTCTCTTCTCAGGTGATGATGAGAACAGTATGGAGACTTTCGTGAAACTACAGAAGGCTAAGGATGCTGAAGAAGAACTCAGGGCCATTGTGATAGCTACCAGAGGTTACTCCGCTTGGGGTGAGCTACAGGAGATAAGAGCTAGAACACGTAGGGAACGTAAAGAGAGAGAAGCTGCTGCTAAACTCCGTAAGCAAGAGATGGTAGAGAAGGTAGTTGTTATTGGGGGTACTCTGACTGTGTTGTCTATTATAACTGGAATAGGTGTGCTTCTGATAATGTCATCAAAGGGGATGTTATAATGCTAGAAGCTATAGGTACTGCACCATTTCAAATGGCAATGAACCCACCTGAGAACCAAGATAAGACACCTAAAGTAATAGAGCAATCTACAAGAAAGCCTGTAACATTTAAGGTAGAGCCTGTTAATTACACCAATCAAGGCAAACCGATACAGACTAAACCTGTAGGCACATTAGTAAACTTCGAGGTCTGATATGGAAACTATACTAGCTTGGAAACTACTACCACGACTAATGATGTTAGTTATGACTGGTATGTACATCAGGGTGATTGAGTGGTTTATGTCGTTACCCCCAGAGGCTATGACATCACAGGCAACTGCACTTACAGCAACTGTAACTGGAGCCTTAACAGGAGCCTTTGCAGTTTGGTTAGGGAATGAAAGCAAATGATAGGACAAATCTTAAGTAGTGTAGTTGGTCTAGCTACAAGTGTAATAGATAGTAAAACACAGATCAAACTAACTGAGGCTGAGATTAAGAAGAAACAGCTTACAGGTGAGATAGACTGGGATCTAGCTGCAATCCAGGCTACACAGAATAGCTGGAAAGATGAGTGGATAACCCTACTGTTCAGTATTCCCCTGATATTAGCCTTTTGTGGTGATTGGGGTAATGCTATAGTACAAGCTGGTTTTGCAGCACTTGAGACTATGCCAACATGGTATCAGTATTCCCTTGGTGGGATCGTATCAGCATCCATAGGAATCAGATCAGTATCTAAATTCTTCGGTAAGTAATAACAACAAAAAGACTACCCCAGACAAACTTAAGCCCCTGTATCCTTAGTTGGACGCAGGGGCTTTTTCTATTGTGTCATTGCTTTAAAGGTGCTGGTTAAAGACTTTAGTAGGTTACTCAGTGTAAAGTAAGCATAGTCCACTTCTTGCTGTAGTTTATGTACCTTCCAGACCAAGTAGAGTGTAATACCTAAGTGTACTAAGTCTACTGACTGATTTAGGCTTATCATTTCTTACTCTCCACTTGTATGAGTTTAGATAAGTACCATTCAGCTTTCTTAAGATCCTCTAAGCCATTCTTGTAGCGCCACCTATGAAGGTACTTAGCTATATTCCCTCGTAGGTAGCCTACAAATTCATCCTTGCTTAAGAAGTCCTCAATGTATTTGATACACTCAATAGTGCCTTGTCCGTAGTGTGGTGGACTGTTTACATTATCAGATTCCATCTTACTTAAGTCCCACTTAGCCATTATATTCTCCTATGTTAAGTCTACGAGTTCACAAGTATCACCACTACAAGCCATAGTTTGACTACCAGCAGTGTTATCTTCATTCTCATACTCTGAAAGTTCAGACCAGTCAATAGCCTTTGGCATAATAGCTAACAATTCTTCGTAGTCCTCTTTAGTACAGTCCTGATA
>Ga0208434_1001336_pt1 | contig 10188 bp, 18 predicted proteins | sample 13_taG_FD_184086 | JGI IMG/M metagenome (GOLD analysis project Ga0208434, IMG submission 184086) | Marine viral communities from the Subarctic Pacific Ocean - 13_ETSP_OMZ_AT15268 metaG (SPAdes) (version 2) | ecosystem: Environmental > Aquatic > Marine > Oceanic | place: Pacific Ocean | collected... | reverse complement strand
TTCACTACAACCTGCTTTTTTAGCAAAGGGACATAGAGTTCTTTTGCCATCTGCTAAATCATCAGGTGCTAAATAAATTATCCGACTGAACCATTCGTCAGATAGCTTGTTGCTCTTTTCAATCTTGGTACTACCTTGTGATAGTAAATTATACTTTGGCATTGTCTTTCTCCATAAAGTTTAAGTCTTGTGTTGATACTGCTTGACTACAATGCTTGGATAAAAATTCAATCATTGTAATTGGTACGGGTCTGTCAATATTTTCATAACAGTATTGAAGGCAATCGTCTTCTAAATCTGGACGACCTTCAATCACCCATAGTTCATGAACATTATCTCTCATGTTATCCATGACTGTGCTGTTTATTTCATTACTCATTTAATTATATATTCTCCATTTTCTAGTTTAAATTCGTCAGTAATATCACCCCATTGGTCTGCCATTGCAACTGCAATGCCCTCAAAGGTTTTACTTCTAACATGACTGCGTTGTTCTTTGGGAAGTTTCCAAGTTTCATAGTGCCACTTAGACATTCTCTTACCATTCTTCATTTCAACCATCTCAGGTTCAACAACTTCTGTGTGTTTTAACTTGGGAAGATTCTTTAACCAAAGGCAAGTAGTTTTCATGGTGGCATGTCCAAACTGATAAGGTTGTATAATCTGCTCAGGTTTTCTAATCTTGCTTGAGATTACACTAACCGGATTTTCAATACAGATGCGTTCAATGGGGGCATCCATAAGTTGTTGTACAAACTCCAAAGCTTCTTCTTGTAATGACCAAGGCTTACGACCTTCAGTAAACCATCTTGCCCCACTTACAGCTAAGTGAGTGCAAGGGGGATGAGCAATCATCAAGTCCCACCCCTCGTTGATAACTTCTAACACATCTTGTTGATAGTGTCTTTGTCTGTACCCAATCATATCTTTGTTAAGATACTTACTTTCGCAAGGTAAAATATCACAACTGTGTGCATCATGACCAAGTTTTAAAAACTCATCACGAACTGCACCACTGTATTCACAAGCAATTAATACTTTCATTTTGTCTCCTATTTTAATTCCTGGTTTAACTTTTCTTAAAGCTAATAACAACTTCATCCCCATGAATATTTTCATAAGAACGAATTGAATGACTAAGATTGCACATGTTATCTTGAATATCTTGCAAGTCTGACAACCTATCATGTTCTGCTTTTACTTTAGAATCATAGTCAGGTTTTTCATCAATGTAAAGTGCAATGCGTTCTGCTTCATTCAAAGGCTTTGAATCAAACCAATCTACACCCCTTGCCCTACCTCTAAATTTATATCTAGTTGTAAGAAAAGCATTCTTTTTTAACCACTCAAAAACTTCATAACCCGTAGTCAGAGGTTTATCTAAAGGGCCTGTTGGAATATCCAAAGGATTTCGTGGGGCACTTTTAAATTTTGTAGCGTTAGTTTTTACATTTATTTTATACGACATTTTTATCTCCTGGTTTTAAATTAATTAGAAAATTCTGATACTAGTTCTTCAATAAGTTTGTAGACATCGAAGTCTCCACCCATAGTTTCAAGTCTGAGTTTAGTAGTTAGTTTTTGTTTTGCTGTGTAAGATAACTGCCACACTATTTTACACTTAGGAACATCACTAGAGTAAGAACTATAGTCTATAAGAAACCCTTGGTTTTCACCATAGCGTTCTGATGTAAGATTATTTTTTTCTTGAAACTTCATAACTAAATCATAGACTTCCTTTTTGTCAGTTCTAATAGTTTTTTCAAGTTCATCAAGTTGGTTTTTAAGTTGCTTGATAGCATCTAACCTATCTTGAATTTTACTCTGTAAAGATTGAACATCCTTCCGAGATTTAAACTCCTGAAGTTTATTATTCTCTACTGTTGATACGACCTCTTGAACAATTAATTCTTGGTCTGCTATTCTCATCTGTGCCATGTTATACCTCCTTGATAGTATAGTTAGCGTTAAAAAATCGGTGGTAGTTTATGAGGATATTATCCTACTTCTCCGAAGTAAACTACCAAATCTTCCACCTATTAGTTAATTGATTAGTTAGGAAGTTTTCAACTAATCATTTAGTTGTAATGAACTTACCGTGTAAACACTGATAGACATTACAGATAGTTTTTGTTTTCAAGAGCCAAACTACCAAAACTCATGCAGTTTCAGTTATATTATTTAAAGTCATATAATTGGACGCAATGTTCAAGAACGACTGTGCTAGTTTTGAAATGGAACTAGCAAACCATATAATCAGAAAGTGTTTTATGTCGACTTGTAGTTTCACAAGGATAAAATATGAAAACAAAATCCCTTGTGTCTTTCGTTGGAATCTTTCAACTTACATCTGATTAATTCTATAAAGCTCTATAGAGATATAGTAAAGAATAATAAAGATTATTGTTTAGTATCTGTATAGAGATATAGAGTTAATTAGACTAGCTAGTCTGTCTAGCCTAGCCTAAATCCATTGTGGCATAGTCCGTGGTGGTCTGTCAAGCCCCCCATCTTAAGCACTCATTGGTAATGCATAAATACATTCCCATGGATTAGTACCTAATGGATTATGTTTTAAGTCCCTGGCCCTTAAATTAACTTGTCTTAAACCCGTAGGTAAAGTATAAGTTAAACAAGTTGTATGTCTTGGAAGCTGTGAAGTATCAGTAATTTCTGATATGAATATATCATTCTCGCAGTCTTTGTTATACTTCTTAGCCTTGTCTAAGTACTTAGTATAGTTTTTAGAATTAACTTTCTTGATACTTTCAGTATCTCTAAAGCCTTGTTCGTTAAAGTTTTTATATGTATATGTTATAATTAACATCGTGTCTCCTATTTTAATTATGTAGCTACTGTGTGTTCTGCTACCTTTTCCTAGCATGGCACGTTCCCAGATTTTTGTCAACCCCCCTCGAAAAGCCCACAACCACAAGGCTTTGCGAGGATTGGCATAGTGTTTATATGGCCGGGTATAACTAACTTGTCTTAAACACTCCACAAAAATTGCATACTCGTGTCGCTGTTTTAAACACCAGGTTAAACTAAGCTAACCCAAAAACTGCATACTCGTGTAAATATTCTTAAACCGGGCGTTTAACCTCTTCCGGTTATTTTTAAAATAATTTTAAATAGAAGTAAAAACAAGAACAAAAAACCATAGAAAATTTTTAGGTCTTGCAATAATTTTTGATTGCTGTATCTTTGGGGAATGAAAAGAAATAAATCTTTTCTAAAGTGTTCTGATATCTAATAAATTGAAGGACTTTAAAATATGAAAAAAACTACAACTAAAAAATCTTTTGCAAAAAAGTTATTAAGTAAAGAAGCAACTAATTTAATTTATAGAAAAATTAATAGTGTTGCTTATCATTTAGCGAATGAGACAAGCAATGCCCCAAGCGATACAGCTTTAAGAAAAAAAATGTATTTTGACTTACAGCGAAAGGTGAGAGCAATGATTGTTGCATACGATAGCGAAAAGAAAAGAGCTACCCAAATAATGGATGGTTCTAAACTTGATACCTTAATGAAAGCTAAAAGCATTCCATCAACGCTATTGGGCAAAGCAAAAACAACTGCTAAACCTAAAGCAAAGGCAAAAAGAATTTAATCATGAAACATTATAATAGTTTAACTGAACTAAAAAATTTTATGAGAGATAGAAGAGAGCAAGTTATTATCAATAGCTCTACTGATATCGAAAATTATTTATGCATTAAACAATCTAGTTTAAATTTCTATGTTGCTTTAACTACTGTTTTCAACTTTGGTGGTGAATCCATCGAAAGGGTACAAAGTGTTGATAATGAGCTTTTTAACTGTTATGAACATGCAAGAAGACATGCTTTAAGCATGATTAGAAAACATGGTTCTTTTGAAAATACAGCTTTTAAAGGTTCTAACTAATGTTTTCTCAAATAGTTAGAATTGATAAGGGCAATATCAAGCTATACATCAATCAATCACGAGCTGAACACGACAACGTCATAAGAGCTTTAATTGATGATGGTTATAAACCTAAAACAAGAATACAAAAATTATCAGATAAAATATTTGATACTTGGTATTTATATTCTAATGGGGTGAATGAATGAACTAATAAATAAACTTAAATTAAAGGGTGCTTTTTAGTGCCCTTTTTTTTGTCCTAAATCTAACAAACTTCTAAGCTCTTCTAAGACCATCCAATAATTCAATCAATACCATATAACCTATTTAATTTTTTAAGCTCTCTAATAAGCTCTTATGAGCTTGTAAAGTGTAATTAACACTAAGTTATTTAATGAGAAGTTAAGGATTAACAAATACTACCTATCAAGAACACTTAAACGTCCCAAGCTCAATTAGTTATATGAGAGCTGTAAAGTCTGTAAAGGGTTCTTAAATTAAATTACTAGCTCTCAACTCTTTATTTTTCATTGTTCAAACTTCAAAAACCTTTCAAGACTTCAAAAACTTTTAAAACTTCACAGCAAAAACTTCAAGACTTCAAAATTCTTTAAAGTCTTTAGAATTAGAACTATTTTTTATCAAGATTTATCAAGATTAAAAAGTCTTGATAAGGGGTAGGCAGAGTACCGCCCCCGGTCCCCCATATATATACTAAATCTTATACATTTCCAGGGATTTTCAAGTGTTAAGTTGGAGACTCAACAGGCTTGGTCGGGCTTGTGTAACTTTAAAGTCTATAAAGTACCTGTTATTGTGGGGGTGATACTTGTTACTATACAAACCCTGGGGGACCTAAAGGTATTATATAGGTATATTTCTACTTTGTCAAGCCCTTTAGAGAATATATTCTTTTTTTTCTAAAAAACTTGACAAATTTCTATGAGCATGTATAATAAAGGTATGCAGAACTTACCCTCACAACGTAAATTAACAGATAAACAACAAAGTTTTCTGAATAATCTTATTGAAACTAAGGGTGACTTAAAGCTTTCAGCCGAACTTGCAGGGTACTCCGGCAATCACTATCAAGTATTACAATCATTAAAAGAAGAAGTAGTAGATTTAGCCCAAAACGTACTTGCAAGGGAAGCCCCTAAAGCTGCTTTTAAGTTAGTAGAGGTTATGACATCAGAAGATTCCATACCACAAGCTAATGTTAAAGTACAAGCAGCACAAACAATCCTAGACCGTGTTGGTTTAGGTAAACATGATAGAGTAGACGTTAATCATAACGTTAATGGTGGGATATTTATTCTTCCAGAAAAAGAAACTATAAACCTAAGAGCAGAAGATGGAGACTATGAAGATATTTCTGACTGAAATAGAAGCTTATGGTACAACTTTTGCAGGTCCTAACATCGTAGCTTCCTCTTATGAGAAAGCAGAACTAGCAGCAGCTCAAAATCACTTAGTTGTTGTTGGTGAGTTAGACAGCATCTATGTAGATGATGAGTTAGAAAAAGAATATTTAAATACAATACCCAAAGAAGATGATAGGATAGTACACTAATGTTATTAAATAGATTACAGTTTAGAAAAGGTGGTAAAGCTAAATCAAAAGTAAATGAAGCAGGTAACTATACTAAGCCTGGACTACGTAAAAGAATATTTCAACGAATTAAAGCAGGAACTAAGGGTGGTAAAGCAGGTCAATGGTCTGCACGTAAAGCTCAAATGTTAGCTAAAGCATACAAGAAAGCTGGTGGGGGATACAAGTAATGGGAAAAGCAAAGTCTCAACAGTCTTTAGAAGATTGGGGTAAACAAAAATGGAGAACCTCCGATGGTTCTAAAAGTGAAGGTAAAAAAAGATACTTACCTGATAAAGCTTGGGATGCACTGAGTTCTTCAGAAAAAGCTGCAACCAATGCAGCAAAAGCTAAAGGTAATAAAGAAGGTAAACAACATGTACCTCAACCTAAAAAGACTGCAGAAAAGACAGCAAAGTTTAGAATGGCTAAAGGTGGTAAAGCAGACGGTAGATTAAAACGAGCAGGAGTTAGTGGTTATAACAAACCCAAGCGTACTCCCAACCATCCTACTAAGTCTCACATCGTTGTTGCTAAAGAAGGTAATAAAATTAAAACCATTAGGTTTGGAGAACAAGGAGCTTCAACAGCCGGTAAACCTAAAGCAGGTGAATCAGCTAAAATGAAAGCTAAACGTAAATCATTTAAAGCAAGACACAGAAGAAACATTGCTAAAGGTAAGATGTCAGCAGCTTATTGGGCTAACAGAGTGAAGTGGTAATACGAACTCTTGGTTTAGTTTTGTTGATGAGTTGTGTAACAACATCAAACAACAATGAGTTTGACAAGTGTAAAGACATTTATTATGCTGCTTATTCTGAAGAAATAGTATTAGAAGAATGGCATAAATGTATACAAGGAAAAGATAATGGGTAAACAAATAGGTAGTGACGAAAAGCCAATAACATTTAGGTCACCTATATATAAAAATACTCATGGAAGCAAGGGTGCTAATCCTAGACCTGGATTCTATACACAAGATTATAGAGACAATTGGGATAGAATATTCGGTAAAAAGAAAACCGAGGAGAAGAACAATGACAATGATTAAAAAATGGTTAGAAGCAATAAAAGATTTTCTAACACCAAAGAAACAAACAACAAAGAGAAAAACAAATGTTAAAAGAACTACTAGAAAAAAAAGTAAATAGTCTTATTAATACTAATGAACTTACAGACATGCAAGTCTGGAGTGTTATGTGTGGTATAGGATTTATATCAGCATTTATTATTATGTGGATTATATAATGAATAAAGGATGGTATTGGGATGATGTAACTCAACAGCTTTATAAGTGGGATGATTTAGTAAAACTATTAAGAAAAAGAAATGACAATACCTCCGGAGTATCTAAAAAAGAAAAGTAAAACAATTCCATTTGGTTATGAACTAAGTGAAATAGAAGGATACTTTAAACCCATACCTCAACAGCTAGAGGTTTTACATAAGTATCTTAATTTAATTCGAGAGCAGAAGTGTTCGTTACGAGAAGCTTCTAGTTTAATTGAGCAAGAAACAAATAGAAAACTAAGTCATGTTTCTTTAAAAAACTATATTGACAAAGGTCCATCTTTAGAATCAAGACGTAAAAAAACTTTAGCTAAAAAGAAAAAAGAACTTGCTCAAGCAAAGAAAAAATTAAAAGAAAAAGAAACTAGATTAAAAACAGAACAAGAAGTTCTTAAAAAAGCTACAGAAAAAACAACATCGAAAGTTGTTACAGAAGCTGAGTTACAAACAACCACGTCTTCTATACAAGAAACTTTAAAAAATTCTAAAGTTATTTTTCACGCTAACGAAGGTCCACAGACAGACTTTCTTGCTGCGGGAGAAAAAGATGTTCTTTATGGTGGAGCTGCCGGTGGTGGTAAATCATATGCTATGATTATTGACCCACTAAGGTATTGCCATAAAAAAGCACATAGAGCTTTAATACTTAGAAGGTCTATGCCAGAACTTCGTGAGATGATTGACAAGTCTCGTGAGTTATACCCACAAGCATTCCCCGGTGCTAAGTTCAGAGAAGTTGAAAAGCTTTGGAATTTTCCCAGTGGTGCGAAGGTAGAGTTTGGATTCCTTGAAAGAGATGCAGACGTGTACAGATATCAAGGACAAGCCTACTCTTGGATAGGGTTTGATGAGATTACTCATTTGCCCACAGAGTTTAGCTGGAACTATTTAGCTTCACGACTTCGTACTACTGACCCCTCTATTACCACTTACTTACGTTGTACTGCCAACCCTGGTGGTGTCGGTTCTCATTGGGTAAAGAAAAGATACATAGAACCTGCAGAACACAACACAAGCTTTCAAGGCACTGATGGTTTAACACGTAAGTTTATTCCGGCTAAGTTAGCTGATAATCCCTATCTTGCAGAGGATGGTGTTTATGAGCAAATGCTTAAATCGTTACCACCGATTCAACGTAGACAATTGCTTGAAGGTAATTGGGATGTAGCAGAAGGGGCTGCATTTGTAGAGTTTAGTCCACAAGTACACATTATTACTCCTTTTCAAATACCTTTACCTTGGGAAAGAGTAAAAGGTATTGACTATGGTTACGCTTCAGAAAGCTGTTGTTTATGGGGAACTATTGATATAAATGATGGAACTTTAATAATTTATAGAGAATTATACAGAAAAGGCTTGACAGGTGAAGAATTAGGTGGTATAATAACAAGTATGGAACTTGAAGACCCTTTTTCGGTCTCGGGTGTATTAGATACAGCAGCTTGGGCAAATACAGGTACTACTGGTCCTACTGTTGGAGAAGCCTTAATTAGAGCAGGTCATAAACTTAGACGTGCAGATAAGAATAGAGTACAAGGCAAAATCCAAATACACGAGTTTCTAAAGGTTCGTGAGAATGGTAGACCAAAGCTGCAAATATTTAATACTTGCCCTAATCTAATACGAGAACTACAAAGTATACCACTTTCTAAAACGAATCCAGAAGATGTAGATACACATGCATCTGACCACGCATATGATGCATTGCGTTATATGATAATGAGCCGACCAAGAATGGAAAGCCCACTAGAAAGAATGAGAGGATTGAAACGAGAAATACATCAACCTTCTGATTCAACATTTGGATATTAAAGTTTTATGGCAGACAACGAGAATACATTTTTAAACGCTAATAATCTTTATGAAGAAGTGGAAGGTGAAGCGGGTAAAACTCTTGCTCTTGAAATAGAACAACGTAGTAATCTTGTTGGTATTATTAAAGGTAGATTTCAAATATCTGAAGATGCAAGACGTTCAGATGAATCACGTTGGTTACGAGCATACGAAAACTACAGAGGACTTTACAATAAGTCTGTTAAATTTAGAGACTCAGAGAAGTCTCGTATCTTTGTAAAAATTACAAAAACAAAAGTACTAGCTGCTTTTGGTCAACTAGTTGATGTAATCTTTGGTACAGGTAAATTTCCTATTGGTATTTCTGAAACTAAAATACCCGAAGGTGAATTAGCAAGTGCTCATTTAGATGCTCAAACAGCAGCACCTGGTATTGAAAGCACAATGGGTGGCGGTGATTTGCCTGGAGATGTTGATGGAAATAAATTAGATAACCCATATGATATTGGTTATGAAGGAGACGGTAGAACTTTAAAACCTGGTACAACTTTTAGTAATGGAGTTATTGAAACTTCTTTAGAAGATAAAGTAGAAGACAAATTGGTTGAAGGCTTTAGTCCTATACCTACAATGTTAGAAATTTCTCCTGCACAAAAAGCTGCAAGAAGAATGGAAAAACTTATTCATGACCAAATAGAAGAATCAAAAGGTTCTTCAGAAATTAGAAGTGCTCTTTTAGAATCTGCTTTACTAGGTACAGGGATTGTAAAAGGACCATTTAACTTTAATAAAAAACTTCACAAATGGGATGATGGTGAAGACGGAGAAAGAAATTATAACCCTTTAGAGGTTAGAGTTCCTAGAATTGAATTTGTGAGTTGTTGGGATTTGTATCCAGACCCTGCAGCTACTAGTATTGAAGAATGCGAATATATTATTCACCGACACAAACTAAACAAATCTCAACTTAGACAGCTACGTAACATGCCTTACTTTGATGAGGATGCTATCCGTAATTGTTTACAGATGGGTGCTAACTACGAAGAAAAAAGCTTTGAGTCACATCTAAAAGATGATGCTAGAGCTGACGAGGACTATCAAACAAACTTTGAAGTTCTTGAATACTGGGGAATCATGGATGCAGAGTATGCACGTGAAGTCGGTATAGAACTTTCAGATGATATAGATGATTTAGATGAAGTCCAAGTTAATGCTTGGATATGTGGTAACACTTTATTAAGAGCAGTGGTCAATCCATTTACTCCTTATAGAATACCTTACCACGCTTTCCCATACGAAAGAAATCCTTATAACTTCTTTGGTATTGGTGTAGCTGAGAACATGGATGATTCTCAACAAATTATGAACGGTCATGCAAGAATGGCTGTAGATAACCTAGCAATGGCTGGGTCTTTGGTGTTTGATGTAGATGAATCTGCTTTAGTTGGTGGACAGTCTATGGAAATATATCCAGGTAAAATATTCAGAAGACAAGCTGGTATGCCTGGACAAGCTATACATGGCTTAAAGTTTCCTAACACAGCACCAGAAAACATGATGATGTTTGACAAGTTTAGACAACTTGCAGACGAACAAACAGGAATACCTAGTTACTCACACGG
>Ga0208434_1001329_pt1 | contig 10216 bp, 21 predicted proteins | sample 13_taG_FD_184086 | JGI IMG/M metagenome (GOLD analysis project Ga0208434, IMG submission 184086) | Marine viral communities from the Subarctic Pacific Ocean - 13_ETSP_OMZ_AT15268 metaG (SPAdes) (version 2) | ecosystem: Environmental > Aquatic > Marine > Oceanic | place: Pacific Ocean | collected... | reverse complement strand
AGACGATCCCTGCTTCTTGTCAGCACTACGTCCACGCCAGACTGAAGGCTCATGGAACTCAGGCTCATCGTCAACGTAACGTCTACTGATCTCATTCCAACGTAGGAACTTATGCTTCACTAGCTGACGGGCTACGAAGATCGGAGCCTTGATGTGGAAGCTGGCGAAGCAATGTCCAAAGGGGCTGATGTGCTTATGCTTGGCAAGGTAGCGGATCAGCTTATCGTCTTTCTTCTTGAGCTTAGGTGGCCCCCAAGGATCGTCTTCCATCTCACTCACTTTACCAAACGATACACGGGCAGCGTTAGCTACCGTCAAGTCTGTACCCATATGGTCAATGTATGTTGCTTTAATCATGTTAATCTCTCCCATTGCCAAACTGTTCCCTGTTCAGGTCTCTCTGCTGTATAAAGACTAGGTGCCCCTACGTCATCCATGTAATGATGCCCGTAACGATAATGATACTCGTTTACTGCCTCTCCCCGCTTAGTAAAACATTGCGTTATTACGCCATCCATAGGACAATCAAACTCTAGCACCCAAATCTGTTTAACGTCTCTAAACTTTTGTTCTGACAGCTTAGATAGCTCGTCAATAGCCTCCAACTTAATATGATCTTCAATCATTAGAATGGCACCTCACCGTTTGCATTGCGTGGATCTACATAATATCCTGGCTGCATATAGTCAGGCTTGGTTGTGCTGGGCTTAGGGTGAACACTCTCTAGTCCCATATCTTTGAGGAAATCTTTTAGATCGTTCATGATAGTAACTCCTTTAATCTCTCTAGGTCACCAGTTAGCCTATACTTGATGTCATCGTCAAGCCTAAAGGCTGTACTATTTGCGTTAGTCCATAGTGCTATCTCTCTGCTGAACTGCAAGGTCTTGTGTGCAGCATCAGGATCTAGTGCTACTATTACATTGTCATACTTACCTATTTTAGCCATGTGTGCAGACGTAAGAGCCGTGCCAAGGATAGCCATAGCTGTAACATTGGGAAACTCTTGATAAGCAACCATAGCAGAGACACAATCCTCCAGTACGAGCAGATTGCTACCTGTTCCTATAGTGTAGTAGTCAGCCTTACCTGTATAGCGATACCACTTAGGCAACTTCTCGCCTACTGCACGTCCGTTAGCATCTACTATGCGTCCCTTGTAGTGTATCGGAAATACAACACGTTCATCCTTAACGTCATAGAGTAGTCGGTTATCTACAATACCCCAGCGCCGTGTGAACCTGTGAAACTTATCATGCTCTGCTGTAGGCTGTACGACATACTCAGGTATCTCCATGGTCTCAGGCTCTAATTGTACAGGCTTCTCCTGTTTAGCCATGAGTATCTTTATCTCCGCTGCTGTGAGATCTGTGTGATGATACCCGCCAATACTACAGTCTAACTTGTAGCAGTTGTACTTGATCTGTCCCATCTCTTTGGTGACTGTAAAGGTATTCTTAGCGTAGCAGGATGGGCAGTTCATACGTCTGCTCTCATCCTCACGCAAGTCTAGGCTGTCGAGATACTTACGAATGTTCATCATCATTACCTCTCTTTGCAAGAGCCGTACTAGCCCCAGTGAATGTATTAACCATGTACGGTTTTACTGAGTCAGGACTTCGATGTCCAGATACTTGCATGATGTGAGCCAGGTCAGCACCGCCCTCAATCATCTCTGTGATAGCGGTACGCCTAAGATCCATAGCAGTAAGTTTCTTTGGTAGCCCTGCCTTACGCTTGACTTCATTGATAATCGTATCAATGTCATCCACTGTGTAGGCCACATATACACCGCCTCTGGGTGTAGGCTTGGGTGCAACATAATCTTGAAAGCCAAAGTCCTCCTTCTGTTGTTTTAGCATAGCGCATAGACTGTCAGACATAGGTAGGTGTACCTCTGCTCCACGCTTGCTCTGTGTTATGTCAATGCGCTGGGCATCAAGGTCTAAAGCATCCCAAGTAAGGGTACGCATATCTCCTATACGCTGCGCCCACTCGTAAGACATATGCACAATCAACCCAATGCTACGCCACTTGAAGTCAGAGTATGCGGTAGACATAAATGCTTTGACTTGATCCCGTGTCCACTTAACCTTGCGAGGCTGAGTTGTCTCCATCTTAATCAGTGCAACAGGATCGTTCTGCATTACGTCTAACCTCATACAATGCCTCCACGCAGCCGACAGGGTAGCCTTACGATAGTTAGCTGTGTGTACTCCTGTCTTGAGCCACTGCTGGTACGCTTGGTTGGTATGCCTAGCCTTGAGTGTACTAGCCTTGTAATCACCCAAAGCCTTGCTTTCTATAGTAGTTTTTACTGCCTTGTGTAACTCCTTCTCATACTTCTTTTGAGATACACCTGACAGCCTAGCAAAGTCTGCACTGTGTAAGTAAAACTCTACAATGTCACGCACCTTGGCTGTCTTACTTGGTATAGTCAGCTTGCGTTTTACCATCAGGTTATCTCCTTTTGTTTCTACCATCCTTGTTACCCTTGCCTGTGTCTATGATAAACCACACAAACCCAAGTAAATAAACGATTATTAGGATTACGGGTATAGAGTACATAGTGAAGCCTTACATTTTTTGCTTGTTGCTGTTTTTAATTGTAGCCAAGTGATTACCTGCTGCTGTAGTGAAGATGACACTGCGTACATTACTGCGCTTGAATAGGCGTAGCTTCATGCGCTGGGCATCATGAGGGGTGAATACTGTGGTGACATACTCACCATCAGGCTGACCTACACTGGCGTAGACCTTGATAGCTTTACTTGCGATCATTGTTTTCTCTCTCTTTCAGGTGTTTCAATACGATGTTCTTGTCAGAGGATATGATGACAACTCTCCCATCACCATCATACCCTATGTATTTACCTTTATGCTCCCGTAGTTTCATCAATAAGCACATAGCGTGTGTACTGCTGACCAGTCACAGGGTGCTTACCCTTCACGCCATCAATGCGATAGCCAGACTTGCGTAGCTCAGAGATACGCTTAGTGAATGACTGGATGCTGTAGTCCAGCATAGCCTCACGTTGGGTCAGACCCTTGGTTGCACGAAGGTGTGTGATGATCTTAGAGTTTTGTGTGTTAGTCATGTCTTTCTCTCCTATGTTAGACATTGGTAGGTTAGTCATAGTATTTGATTGTGTCAATGTTACCATTATATCACGTTAGCTGCGTTAAGGTTACCTTGATATAACGTTGCATTTCTGCAACTCATGATCCAAGTATGTCATTTACTTTGACCAATACCTTGGCACGATCAAGGTAGTATTGCATGAGGCTTACATCATCATACTCAACCTCACCCCATGATGTCTGTTCCATGTCACCCTCAAGTAAATCCTTGAGCATCAACAGTTCACTCGTGTACAGTTCTAGCTTATCCATTTGTTTTCTCTCCTGTTCTTACCGTTACTAGTATAGGGAATCATTGGTGGTTGCCTCATTCTGGATCTCTCGAAAAATGCGAGACAACCTGTCCACACTTGCCTTGGGTAGGTCAATGCAGTCACTCTCTTGCAGGTCACCCTGCACTCGCATTGTGCCATCACTGTACAGTGTACCTGTCCAGCCATAACCTAAGTCTGTGATCTTCTCTATTGTCTTAGTCATTATATCATTCCTTTCATGATGTGTTTGATTACGTCTACTGTCCAACCATTGCCCAGCATACGATACCGCTGCGTGTTGCTAACGTGTGCAGTATACCCTTCTGGTACAGTCTGCAGTCGCTCACATTCTAGGGGTGTTAGCTTGCGCCATGTCATACCCTCGTCATAGGTCAGGTGATTGTTGTGTTGCCAAGAGCTTGTGCTGAGTGTTGGTGTCTTGCCGTTCTGAGCCTTTAGCCCTCCCTTGTTCCAGCCTCTACCCTTTTGCAGTATCTTAGGCTCAAGGTTGCCACCACTGCTGGCACACAGGCTTGGGCCTTTGCCATCAGGGTGATACACTCTTTTGTTGTAGCCGTGTCCCTTGAGATCAGCGTCACCGACATGGCACATACCATCTGTGCTAAACACTAGCTGTCGGCGGTGCTTCTCAAAGTATGACTTGAGGTTGCCACCCTTGAAGTAGTTGGCATCAATGCAGTGTGACTTCTCTCTATCTGTTACACCATCCTCAAGTATGTCAGACAACACAATGCCACGATCCTCTGGGATGCCATCCATAGGGATGTTTGTCCAGTACAAGCGGTGTCTATTCTGAGCCGACACTAGGTTGCTGTTGATTGCCACAGGCTCCACGCCTAACATCTCAGTGATAACGTCCATGCTCTCCTTTTTCATCCTGACATTCTCTAGCAGGAAATACTTGGGCTTGAGAGCCTTGAGTAGTCGGACATATTCAAAGAATAACTTACTGCGTGGGTCATCAAAGTTTAGTTGCTTGCCAGCAAAGCTAAAGCCTTGGCATGGTGAGCCACCAATAAGCAAATCGATTTTATGCCCACACTCAAACTCATCAATTAAATGGTCACCCGATGTTTGTACATGCCGTACATCACCCAAGTGTATCATGTCAGGATAGTTGGCCTGAGCTACCTTGATTGCATACTTGTCAATCTCAGCGGCGAAATAGTTTTTCACTTCGATGCCCAGCTGGTCAAGTGCAATCTGACCACAAGACATCCCATCAAATAAACTTAGAACATTCATATCAATTTACCTCCTCTGTTAAATATATTATTAGCTTGTCCACATTGTCAAACTGTTCCTGTATCACGAGATACCCTTCTGCATCCTCTACAGTGTAGGACAGCAAGCCCCACCTTGGATCTTCTCGCATGTCAGGGTTCACATAGTCAACAAATATCCGACACGCATTGCCATGTATCTCCTCTTTAATGAGTGACGGGCAGGTGTCATTCTTCCAAGAGCTGTTCTCCCAGCCATGCGGTGACAATGCGTGAAACAGTTTGTTAAGCATGTCATAGTTGTCATAGTCTTCGTGCGGTACTTCTGCGATAGCGTAGATCATGTTAAACCTCCATTAGTGCTTCTGTCTTGTGAAAATATACATGGTGACGCATAGCACCACCCCTCTCGCTCTTGTGCTTTGATATACTGCCAATCTTGATGTCTAACTGTCCCTCTGCTGTCTCTGCCCATACAGTTATTCTGTCGGGATACTCAGACTTAAAGAGGGCCAAAGCTCTTGTTGCTACTTCCAGCGTGGTTGTGTCTATGTCTAAGTGTGCCATTAGAATGTCTCCGATATTGTTGCATAGTCCAAGATTACATTGCGGCTGGTGGCGTGAGTATAGCCCTCAATCATGCGATTTTCCCAGCCGTGCGTGATAGTATAAGACCACCCCGCATCCGCTTTTGTGTGTAGCGTTAAGGTCTTACCAAAGCGATCCACCGCCACGAACTTGAAGCGAGGGTTGCCGTCAGGTGTATTGGTGAGCCTACGCATAGACTTGATGAAATAGCGTTCCATGATGTTATTCTCCGATAGGTTTATATTGTTTTACTTGATGCCGTGTATTCTGCGCCATGTCACCCATGTGATAGCTTGCAAGTCACAGGCTTTGATGCCAAGTATAGCCGCCGCATCACGATAGGCTTGAGCAATGGTATTATATTCGGCCTTGCCTATGTTGGCGGCGTTAGACTTCAAGCTTACACGTTCACCATATGCGATATTCCTAGCGTGACCGTCCACTGTCACACTGTCACCGCCCATGATATTGTCAAAGAATGCAGAGATTTTAGGGCCATTGAGTGTCTTGAGGATAGCCGCATATCTGTTGACGCCATCCAAAACCTTGTAACCCTTGAGGCGATTGGCCTTGTAAGCCATGCACCCGTCAATATCCGCAGGGTCAATTTGTGCCGTGTGACCGTCAATAATCTGCTCCGCAGTTGGCACATTTTTAGGCCATCCAAGGTTAGGGCTTGATGCCGCCACTACGCCCACAACTTTCATGAGGCTTAGATTTTTAGTCTTGGCAACTTTGCGACAGTCACGCCTTGCCCGATTGTACCATTGCAAGCCATCAAGTTTTTCTTGGCGTGTAGCCATGCCGTGACAGGTCAAGATATTATTTACAAGATTAGACATGATATTCTCTTTCTATTGTTAAGGTTAGACTATAGAAACGCCTGTTGATTGCAGGCGCTTACTAGTCCAACCAAAGAGGGTAACCTTGCGCCTCTTTATTAGGCGTCAATCACATTGCTAGTTGAACAGAGACCCTCAGGCTAGTCCGTAAAAGCACCCTCTTTAGTTGTTCCCATTATCGGCTTGCGCCTAGGTTTAAGGTAGATCCAGTAATGTCAAATAACGTGCGACCATGTTTCGGGTCTCATAGTTTCTGACCATCGCCGCAACTCTTGAGCATCGCCGCCCGTTCCGTGTTGCTTAGGTCTTAAACCGTGAAACAACTTAGAAACTATCTGGAAAGAAACATCAAGAAAAAAGTGCATCATTTTGCAGATTAATTTGATCTAATTTGAGTTATTGTTTGTTTTCATATAGTTACAATCAAGATATTCCAGGCGTTTTGGGCTGCTTTTTACGTTTTATTGGTGCAGCTGCTACATTTTCGCTTATTGATAGGCGCAAAATCAAATCACTTTATAGCTATTTAACGGGGTGATTTGCTATCATCAATTCGCTTCAAAATGGTTTGACTATATAATGGCACGAAAAAACCTGCGCTGATTGGTGGTGCAATCTAGGTTCGGTATACAATTGTTCTGCGTTGTATCGAAACAGCAAGAGTGGGAACAATGGAAAGCAATGCGATGCAGCGTGATGCAATAGAGCGTGTATCGTTTTGAATGGTTCACAATTAGCGTGGTAATGAGAGAGCTGGTACAAGGGAAAGCAATGCGATGATAGTTGTGCATCGTATGGGGTATTATTGTACCACATCGAAACAGGGGTGGTGATGTTATAACATAACACGTTCTACACAAGAAGAATGACTAGTAAAGATGCACTAAAACAAGAGCTTAGGCATGTTTGAATTGAGCTTTTTACCTTATTTTATTTATATCTGGCCTATCAAAAGCCCTACTTCTAATGAAATCAATGGCTTAGCTATAGTAGCAAGGGGGGGCGGGCAGGCTCCATGGGGGGTGCGTAGGGTATACGTATATGTACAACTACACAGAAGTGGTTTTTTAGTCTGTATATAAGCAATGCTTTATGTAAACCCTATAAGTAAAACTATAAACTGGACTTATCTAGTACCTCTAACTGGACTTACTATAAGTAGGACCGAAGTGGACCTATTTAGTACCCCCCTACGGACCACTCTTCCAGGTACCCTAAGTAGTAACCCTGTATTACAGTAACGAAATGTTACAGCTCTGTAATAATACATCACGTTTTGTTACAATATTAGCAGTTTGTGCATTTTATGGGTTGACCAGGGTGTTTCTATGGGTATAACTGCGGAGCAGGAGCACACAGAGTATTACTCTTAGAGTTAAAACTAAAGTAAAGTAATAAATAAAGAAGAGTATTACTCTATAAGAAAGTGTTACAAATAAGATAGTGGACATAGGAAGAGTTTTAACTCTAAGAGTTATACTATAACAATCACGTATTATTACAATTTAACACTTGTAGTGTGTATATATTCGTGTATAATTGTATTAATGTAACGATAATAACATAAAACAATGTTACATTAACTGATACGTGTCGCTCTCTATGTAACACTCTCTCCTCCCTCTCTCCTCATATGTAGTTTGCGGCACGTATCACTTTATTTCCACTTGTATAATAAAAGTATTGACTTTCATGTCTAAACGAATAAAACTATACGCATCAGACTCCGTACTAGAAGAGTTTTACTCTGCTTTAGCTTCTAATGATGTTAAAGCTTTCCAGCGTGTACACATTCCTCGTAGTGACGTATTCTATGTAAGAGCGCATTTACGTGAGGTGTTTCCTGATAAAGAGTTAACCCTAGATTACGTAGAGAGGATGATGTACTTAGAGGGTCTACTGGACCGCAGTGACGTATTAGACCCTGATAGAGAGCGAGACTATGGCTAGGAACTACAAGAAAGAGTATGCTAACTACCAGGGTAAGCCAGCCCAGGTAAAGAAGCGTACATCTCGTAATGCTGCTCGTGCTAAACTCTCTGCAGGTGGATCTGTTAAGAAGGGTGACGGTAAGGACGTTCACCATAAGGATGGCAATCCTAAGAATAACAAGCGTTCCAACTTAACAGCTACAACTAAAGCTAAGAACCGTAGCTTCCCTCGTAACAGTAAAGCAGGTAAAGCGTAATGGCTATCGAATACAGAGGTGAGAAGTTTGAAGGTTATAACAAACCCAAGCGTACCCCTAAGCATCCAACTAAATCCCACGCTGTACTTGCCAAAGAAGGTGACACCATTAAGCTCATCCGCTTTGGTGAACAGGGAGCATCAACGGCAGGCAAACCTAAAGCGGGTGAATCTGATCGCATGAAGAAGAAACGTGCATCCTTCAAAGCTAGACATGCTAAGAATATCAAGAAGGGTAAGCTCTCAGCTGCGTACTGGGCTGATAAAGTAAAATGGTAGGTACTCTTGGTGTAATCATGGTATGTATGTCTTCTTTAGCTGAGCATTGCCAAGTACTGACTAGCCCTTACGTATTCCGTAGTGAAGAGGAGTGTCAGGCTTCTACAGTAGCTGAGGCACGTAAGATCATGGATATGTATAGCCACGCAGTCATCACACCTACTTGTGTAGCTCTGCGCTACAATGGGGAGCCAGCATAATGGCAGCACCTAAGCCAACCAATCCTAAGCTGTATGCTAAAGTAAAAGCTGAAGCTAAGAAGAAGTTTAAAGTATGGCCCAGCGCTTATGGCTCTGCTTGGCTTACTAAGACATACAAATCACGTGGAGGTAAGTACAGTGGCTCGAAGAGTAACAAAGTCTCGTAGCCAGCATGTGTTACCTAGTACCCGTGGTTATGCTAAGGGTGGTTTAGGTAAGTGGTTTGGTGAAGAGTGGACAGACGTTAAGACGGGTAAAGAGTGTGGTAGGTCTAAGGGTGACGGTAGAGCATACCCAGCTTGTAGACCAAAGGCAGTAGCTTCTAAGATTAGTAAGAAAGAAGCAGCAAAGAAAACTGGACCTAAGAAAGTTAAGTGGTCTACAACAGCATCTGGGAAGAAACGAACATGATGATGAGCTTAATGCTAGGGGAGCCGCCAGAGGTAGACCCTAAGAACCGTGACCGTGCTGAGAAGTACTGGATGTATGGTGCTTCTGCAGAGGAGCTAGGTAAGGCTTGGGATAAGCCTACAAAGATGGCTAAGCTAAAGACCTGTGGTAACTGTGAGTATTTTGATAATCGTATGCAAACTCTTAAGTCTCTCAAAATTGAGTCTGGTTTAGGTGCTTGTACTAAGTTTAAGTTTGTGTGTAGCCAAGAGAAGTCCTGTCAGGGCTGGGACACACAGGATCACTACACAATGAAAGAAGAGGGATAAGACTATGATGAACAAAGGTATGAAAGCTCTTAAGAAAGAAGCACCAGAAGTAGCTAAGAAGATGGGTTACATGAAGGGTGGTATGACTAAGAAGAAGATGGGTTACAACAAGGGTGGTATGTGTGGTGCGTCTAACCCTGCAGAGCGTCCTATGAAGAATAACAAGTCATGAAGTATTATCACAAATACCAAGAAGCTCTTGAAGCTAAGGGTTATCGTGTAGACGAGCATGGCTACGTGTGGGACTCTATGGGTAACCAGTCTGCTGGTGAAGACAACTATGGCAACGTACAGAGCAAAGACGTTAATGTTAATGCTATCTGTGAGGCAGCTGACATTGCTGCTGTTAAGCCTAAGAAGTCTGCAGCACCTAAGGGTAAGAAACGTGCTCGTACAGCTAAGGGTCACTTTGTAAAGGATGACCCTAACACGCCAGAGAATGAAGCGTGGGTTGATGAGTAATGTCTAACTCTACTACAGTTAAGTACGTTACAAAGTCTGTGGATGTTACATCTACTAGCTCATCATCCCCTGATGACTTGTATGTATGCCCTAACAACTTTGTATGCTTAGTTAAGTTCCTACACTTATCTAACAGTACAGCTAACAACAAAAAGATTAGTGTGTACTGGTATGAGGCTTCTACGACTACGCATCACTACATTGTAGACCACTTTGCATCTCCAGCTAATACTATGGAGGAAGTAGTGCAGGGTGGTGCTTACATTGCGTTGATGCCAGGAGATAAGCTACAATGCTTTGC
>Ga0208434_1001321_pt1 | contig 10238 bp, 5 predicted proteins | sample 13_taG_FD_184086 | JGI IMG/M metagenome (GOLD analysis project Ga0208434, IMG submission 184086) | Marine viral communities from the Subarctic Pacific Ocean - 13_ETSP_OMZ_AT15268 metaG (SPAdes) (version 2) | ecosystem: Environmental > Aquatic > Marine > Oceanic | place: Pacific Ocean | collected... | reverse complement strand
CTTCAGTGAGCCAGTGTTCAAACAAGGTAACCCACCAGTGTCCTCAGGTCTTGCCCGCATGATCCTTAGGAATGGCACCTTGTTCTTTACGGACGCTGTGGATTTCCAAGTTGAGGTAACACCTCTAGCTCGGGACAAGCGTATCTTTACCTACAGTCCTAACGTCATTAACATCACCTCGACGGACTCCCTTCTTTCACAAGACGGTAAGTTGCGATTCTCGATCTTTACACAAGCCAAGGATTCGCTTATTAAGATTGTTAACTCAAGTGCATTTGCATCTAACTTCCAAGCCTGTGAATTCGAAGCCAACGTCCATACCCGTTCAACTAGAATATAATAACGTCTACCTTAGGTCAGCCCGTAAATCTGACTGTGAAGAGGTAGGCATCAACATGCGCCACATCGACAAGCTTGAATGTTTGTTAACCAGTGGGTCCACCCCAACACAAGCCCTAGACTTAGGGTTAAAGCAAGACTACCACACGTGGACCATATGCGCCAAAGACGACCACGCTCCCTTAGCTTGCTTTGGGATCGGTGAGCTTATCAAGGATAACACCAACTACATCTGGTTGTTATCGACCGATAGGCTGCTTCAAGTTGCGGGCTTTGAGTTTGCTAAAGCTAGTAAAGCTTGGCTTTCCTTTATTGTTAACCACTACAAACTACCATGTGTCAACCACGTCCACGTCCAAAACACCACAGCTATTCGATGGCTTAAGTGGTGCGGTGCTGAGTTCTCCGATGACGACTCCACCGACTTCCTTTCATTCCAAATCAATCCCTCTTTATCTAAATAACAATTATGTGTAATCCTCTCGTTATGGGTGCCGCTAGTGCTATCTCATCCTTTGCTGGGCAACAAGCTGCGGCAAGCGCCCAAGAACAAGCTCAATCGCAAGCCTCTGCTGCTGAACAAGTTAGAGCGCAACGTGCTAATACGGCGGTCAGACTGAGGGAGGCTCAGGAAAACACAGCCCGGTCACAACGCACCGAAGCCGCACAGGTGCAGACAATGGAGGCAAAATCACGTGCGCGTCTGATTGCTCTTACGGAGTCAGGTATTTCTGGCATGTCTTTAGAGAGGTTGGCCGATTCGTTAACAGCTAAACAAGCACGATATGCGTTCTCTGAGAAACAACAGCAGAAGATGCAAGCACAACAGACTGGATTAGAATTAGAGGAAGGCGCTATACGCTCACGAATGAACCAGCTTAGAATCAACCAGCCAATCAAACAAGCCAGCCTATTGGAAGCCGGGTTACAAGGCATGCAAACCGGAATGCAAACCGCTCAGGTGTTTCCAGCTAAATAACAATTTTAAATGACAACAGAAGATCTTAAAAAAGCACTCTCTCAAGACACACGGGAGAAAGTTGATGTTAATCTTGGTCAAGTCTCACTGAGATCGACAATCAGTCGCGGCGGTCAATACAACGTAGTAACACAAGAAACTCCCAAGGAGAACTCGTTTACTCAGTTATCAAAAGCTTTAAATCAGTTCCCACAACTTGCTGGTCAATTTAAAAACATACAACAACAAGCGGGGGTCGAGAAAGTCCAAGGGATGTCCCCTATGGAGATTAAAGAGGAGCTAAAGAAACGCGCCGAAGGCGGCGACGAATCAGCAAAAAGTTTTATCTATGACTTGTTTCAGAAAGAGGCCGTTGATGAAGAACTGTATCGTCAGGTGTTAAAGACGGAAGTAATTCCAAAGTTACAGACCTTAGAGGCTGAGTTATCAAACGCTTCTCCATCAGAGATGAACAAAATCTTAAACTCTGAAGACCCAATCGCAGAGCTTGAGAAGCGTTACAACGACGTGATACCGGGCGAAGTAGATGAAATGGTCGCTAATTCATCTCACCAGATAGCGTTGCACAATGAGATGTTACGTAGGATTCCTGGCTTAGCCGGTAAAACTCACGCTACCTTAATTGAAAAACAACATAAATTTACTGAAGCATCTGCGATTGATAACATACTTTTAACGGATGATTCTAATGTTTTTACGTCGGATGAACAACCTGCTCTTGAGGTTAACGAGGACGGAGAAATACCTAGTCTTCCGGGCGATCCAGTGCCGGGTGTGGATTATATTAAAGGAGCAGGGGGAACGCTTCTTCCTTCCGATGACCCATTTCAAGTGGAGCCGAAAGATCCTATTGTTAACGAAGAGAAACCTAGATTACCAAGAGTTCCGCAAAGTGGTCCAAGGATTCGTTCAGCAGGGCTTGAGACAATCCAAAAGGAAGCGGACAGCGACTTAAGCTCTCTAGAACAATTTATGATGGGGGATACTGATTACGTAAGCGTCGCCGGTAATCCTGCACAATTAGGTAAAGAAAGTGTTCTTTCTAAGGTCTCACTGGTAGATGAAACAGGTAAGATTTTTAACTTGGAAAACGTGCCAATTAAAATTGAAAAGGCTTCAAGCAAGACGACCCCCGAAGGTGTGTTTAAGCTTGTTAGCGAAGGACGACTTCAACCTAGCGGAGACGGTTCCTACATCAACGACGGAGAAGACGGAGCGATAACAAAAGACACCAAACCAATTAAGCTTACTCCAAAACAGGAAACAGAACTCTCTGTCAACACTATAACAAAAGAGAGGACTGATAAAGCTAAACATCTTAATGCGATAGACAATGCGAAATACACTGATGGTCTTAACTCAATTCAAAAAGGAATTATAAAAAACCACACTTCTACAACATGGAGAAAGAAAATTGAAGAGAGGTCACTCGATAACCTTGGAGCTAACATCCAAGAAAACCTAAACACTATCGACACGTTCTTGGAGCAAGTAAAAGAGGGAAAGTTGTTATTAAATGGTAAACGATACACTAACGACTACATCTCAAAACTACAGCGACTAATCGACACGGAAGAACGGCGTAGGGAATACGCGGATGACCCCTTAGGAGATGACCTTGCTGATAAGCATAAAATCAACATCGCTAACATCTTAGTTCAAACGGAAGATGGGGAGTTCACGACAGAAAAAGCAGATGAAGCGTTGTCAAAAGAAATAGTTGCCGCATACAAGCTTTACAGAAATTCTCAGATTGGAGAAAAGGAGCGCGACGAAATTATTACCGAAGCGTCACGGGTGAAGGAGTTAATTTCTAGGTTTGACATTAATGACGACAATGTCGATTTCTACGCCTTGATTGACAACAGAAGACCCATCTTTGAAGGTCTTGGAGCGGCTGATCTTAAACGTCAATATACAGATCCAGACGCTATTGTTGCAAAATGGGAGCAACTTGGAAAAGATGTATCAGGATTGAAAGTCACGAAAGAAGACGACTGGGGGACCGCGGCCAAGGAGTCATGGAACAAGATCCTTTATGCGGCTCCTTTAGAAGCGTGGCAAGCAGCAAACGCCCGAGCCGAACGGGATGTTATTAAAGAGTTTGTAAAACGAGGTTACAAGAAAGCCCGCGTGTTTGACCTTATGAACGGACAAGGGGAAACAGTAGGAATAAAATCGTATTACCGTGATCTTGTAGAGAGGTATTACACAGAAGAATCCGGGAAAATATCTGATGACTCCTTAGCTGATTTACGTAGACGCGCTAATGAGTTTAGGGGTGGCGAGAACCTAAGTGATATACAACGAGACGCAGGTGTAACTGTATTAGATACACCGGAAAGGGCCGCCGCAAAAGTTGCGAAAGCCTTGGAACAGCGGCAGCAAGATACGGATCTCCTTAACGAGAAAGGGAGCATTGTTCCAGAGATTCCTGATGAAACAGCAGGACAAGCTTTAGACCGATTCAACAAAACGATGGTCGATGAAAACGCTCGGCAAGTAATGTTAAAGGGCAACCCTAACTACGACCAACGTCAAAAATTAATTCAGCAATTCTATCTTAAAACTGAAGACCCGGTCTATTATATTAGAGCAGCCAGTAAAGGCGCCCGGTTGGCGAAAGCCTTAAACTTTGCAGACGAAGAACAACACATCGCAGAGACCGTATCGCGTAATCAATACATTGGATTACCTCTGTCAGTTCACCGAAACGGTGCTGTCGTTAAACAAAATCCAATCGCCTCTTACGCCCTCAACTTGAACCCAAGAGAGCTTGCCCCTGACGGTCAAACAATACTTCCTCCACTTTACGAAAGAAAAGAAACACCTAAGACGCACATCTATAGTTACTATGCAGCACGGGAAGGAGCTTACAACGTGTTCGATAAACTAGACGAATTGTTTGAAATGTATTTTCCCGGTGGGAGCGAGGAAGAGCGGAATCAATTCCGAACTGATCAAGTAGAACTAGCGCGTAAGATAGGCTTCGGACTTCCCGCAAAAGAAGATAACAATAAATAATTTTACCATATGAATATATTTCCAAAGACGGTTAATTCTTTCACATCAATGTCGTCGCCCGACCTCACAATGCGGGCTTCACTAACTGACCCTGACTACGAACACTTAGACATTCCCGGTGACACTGAACAAGACGATCCTGGTATTCTTGAGGATGTCGCAGTCGGCGTTGCATCAGGGTTTGAAGGATTTGGCAGGTCTCTGGTAGGTGTCGCAGATATGGTTCTTGGTGACATGTTTGACATGGACGAAGAGTTCTATAACAAACGAGCCTTCGGAAGACCGACGGGAATTGCTGGAGGACTTGCTGAAGGTATTACACAGTTTGCTTCTGGATTGATTCCAGGTGGATTCGCCGTGGGCTTGTTAAGTAAAGCAGGTAAAGCTGCCACCGCTCTTAAATTCACTAGCACAACAGCTAAAACAATTAAAGGAATATCAACAGGAGCCATAGCGGACTTCGTCGCCTTTGACGGACACGAAGCGCGTTTAAGTGACTTGCTGTCGGAACATACGGATCTTCTTTATCCGGTAACAGAATACTTGAAGTCCAACCAAGAAGACTCCGAGTTTGAGGGTCGAATCAAGAATGTTATTGAAGGAGGAGCCATTGGCGGTGCTGTGGGAGGTTTAGTGTGGACCGGTGCTAAATTGTTAAAGTCTCTCAAGAACTTTGATGGAACGCCCGAAGCTGCCCAAAAACTAAAACAAGCTAAAGACGATCACGATGAGGCGCTTGTAAAAAGCGGAACAGAAACTCCCGGAGGACAAGAGATGTCTAAAAAAGTTGAAAAAGAGCTTGAGGATGTTGATGTTGATAAACTGATTGCCGGACCAAAACCCGGACAAGCGGAACCTGAGGGGACTGTAGATCCTTTTGAAACCGATTTACCAGATGAGTTTGAACGTGTAAGCGGTGAGCAAGCCATAATGGCGAACGCCCGTATTACGGAAGCCATCTTAGGTTCCCAAACAAAAGCGGAAATGGACGACATCTTTAAACGGTTTGTTCCTGAGTTAGTAGCAAAGGACGTTGCAAGCCCGGAAAAGCGAGCCGCCGAAATGATGACAATTCTAAGGGCAAGCGGAATGAACGCGGATGGAATTGATAAAGCTATCAAAGGCGGTCTTCTGGACGACGATTCAAAGCTGGCCGCGATGAAGGAAGCACGTGCCGGACAGCAAGTTTCGTTGTTTGGTATGCAAGCCTCAGTCGATCAATTAACAACACTTGGCGCACAGTGGGACAAACTAAAAGCTAGCGGAGCGTCTCAGGTAAAACTCGACCGTATAAAGATCCTTGCTACACAAGAACAACGTAGGTTGAAATACTTTACCGCTGTGCAAGCTAACTATGGAACTGAATTCTCTAAAGGATTATTAGATCGTAAGACTGGGTTTGTGCAAGCCATGCAGCAGAATCTGGGAATTAAAAGCGCAGCTACAAAACAAACCGAAGACTATGATGTAGCTATGGCACAGGTCATTGCTGACGATGACGACCTTGCAGACGCGGTTGCAGAGATAAATCTGCAAGATATGGATGAGACAGTAGACGAAATATTAAACGAAGCTGACCAAGTCATTGATCCTTCCTCTGGTAACGGGACTAGAGTTAAACAAAAAGAAATCAACCGGAAGCGTTTAAACGAAAAAGAACGTCTTGAAAAACGTAAGGCTACTCTAGAGAAGCAACTAGAACTTAAACGTAAAAAGTCAGCAGAGCTTTCTGGTAAAGATCCAGATGAAATAAAAGGAGAAGCAAAGGCACCTAAAGATGACGATGCTGATACACACAAGCTGAATAAAGAGGTTCGTTCTTTAGAAGAGAAAATTAAGTATCACGACCAAGCCTTTAAAGACGAACAAGACATCATTACCTTGCGTGAAGAGGAGTATTACGTCGATACACTAAACGCTAAAGATTATAAAGCTCGCGTTAAAACGAAAGAGCTTGAGAGACAACGTGCATCTGAAGCAAAGAAAACCACAACAACTACGGTTGCTGAACTTCGAAAGATTGTTAAATCTAAAGCAGATCGGAAAGTTAAGATTGCTAGCGCACAGGAAACCTTGGATGGACTCCGTAACAAACTATTGAAAGGAGATAAGCCAGCTAAAGGAAAACCACTTCCCGATGAAATCAAAGCTGATCCAGAAATGGAGGATATACTTGTTAGGATTGATTCGGCTAAACGGATGATCCGCGAAGAGAACGACATCCAACAAGTCATTGAAGAGGTTCAGTCGCTTTCTAAGTTAACAGACCAGCAGTTTGTGGAACTCAGTAATGCTCAAAAAGCCCGAAATCGTCTTCTTAAGTCTCCCGCTAAAACACGTTTACAAGAACTTCGGAAACAAAAAAGCGCGTATGTGAAGCGAAGAACCGAAGCCATTAATAGCACGGGACGTGGGTTTACTACTAAAAAAGCTGTTAACTCATGGTTAAAATCTAGACCTGGTGACATGGAGAAAGGATTCGACACCTTTATGAAACGCATGATGTTTGCGGCTGATGGAGAAAGTCCTTTGGATGCGTTTGTCAAGATTAATGAAATGTCGCAGATGAGTCGGTTTGATAAGTTTACGAATTTTGGTATTAGACTGTTCCAACGTAACCTTCTATCTGGACCTGCCACCACTACACTGAACGTGTCTATGCCATTGGCAGTGAGATTCTTAACCAAGATGGAACGCATCGTAGGGGCAGGGGTTGGCGCACTGAGAGGAGACGAGGCTCAAATGCAAGTCTTTAAAGAAGCACTAAAGTTTCACCAACAAGCCGAGGACTTCCGCATGGTTATTAAAGCAGGGTCTAAAGCAACACGGACAAAATCAGATGTTGTTACAGGTGGTCCTTCGCCGTTTACCGAGGCAAATGGGAGACCTAACATTGACGCGCTCGACCCCGAGCTTTATGGAATGAACAAGGACAGCACCTCAGGTAAAGCGATGGGATGGGTTAACACTTGGTTTAACCTTCCTTTTGCGTTGAACGCTGGTGGTGATTCCATGAACAAAGCAGCAGCCGGTTTATCTAACCTACGCGAAAGACTGGCCAACCACGTTTACACCGATCCAAAATGGATTAACAAACCAGTTGAAGCCAAAGAAGCTTGGATTAAACAGACAATGGAAAAGTCGTTCTTGGAAGATGGAGCGATGTATAGCGAAAGCGCAATAATGTCTAAGCTCGCAAAACAAGCACGTGAAAACGTTCTTAAAGGAGAACGCGCTGGTGAGGCGATAGACAACCCGATGTTAATACCCAATGAACTACGGAGATTAACATTAGAGAATAAAGATCAATTCTTGCGAGATCAAGACGCGCTAAAGCTTCTGGAAGAGACCAAACAATACACCCGAGAAGTAACCTTTACTGATCCTAATCAAGGTGAGTTCGTTAGCCTTGTAAACAGAGCGCGGGAGAAATTTCCTCCATTAACATTAATCCTTCCGTTTGTTAACACGCCCGCACAGATCCTTTCATTTGGGTTAAAGAGGACAATGTTTGGTGCCGCTTACGAACAGATTGCACCAATGATGTCTAAACGCGCAGCGCAGCGACGTGCTGAAATGGCAGCAATGAGTCCAATGCAGAAAGCTGAATACAGTGGACGCATGGCTACCGCTACAGCAGGAAGCGCCGCATTGCTTTATTACGCTTACTTAAACAAAGATAAGATTACCGGAAGTGGACCACGTAATCCTGCTGAATTAAAAGCACTTAGAGCTACGGGATGGCAGCCTAACTCATTTGTTATTGGTGATGAAAACAATCCAACATATGTAAGTTATCAAAGGCTTGATCCATTTGCGACGATGATTGGAATTGCGGCTGACTTTGCTGAACATATGTCAATGAACCCAAAGATAGAGCAAGGAAGCCAAGAGTCGTTTATGGCCCTCGCTTTTGGAATGGCTGAAAACATAACAGATAAGTCTTTCCTTCGCGGTTTAAACAATGTCTTAAATGCAGTGCAACAGCCTGACATCTACGGTCCTAAGATCGGTAGGGATATTATTAGCGGAATGGCAGTGCCTATGTCAGTTAACCAATTTAAAGACATGGGTGAAAGTGAAGTAATGATCCGTGAATCACGCAGTGTATTAGATGCGGTGTTACGTAAACTTCCTATTGCTGATGAAAAGATACCACCCAAAAGGACATTCTTAGGTGAGGCTATTTATAAACAAAACCCACTAGGACTTCTTGGTGTTATGAATCCTATCTACATATCAAGTAAAAAGAACGACAGCGTAGATAAGACCTTACAAGAGCTAGTTCACGGGTTTGATATGCCTTCGCCAAACTTTATTGGAAACAAAGAAACGGACATGCAAACCTTCTATAACGCTGAAGGACGACAAGCCTACGACAGGTTTCTTGAATTAACATCTACAACAACTATAAACGGACGCACTTTGCGTGACGCGCTAAAAGGTTTAGTCAATTCAAGGCAGTTTAAAGCTGTCACCAAGACGGTCAAAGAAGCCGGAGGACAAGCTGAATTGGTCTCGAAAGACCCGCGTATTAAAGAAATTAACAGAGTTCTTGGAGCTTACAGACGTAAGGCTAAACGTGAGATGAGCGCAGAGTTTCCCGAGCTTATTCAACGCGTTAAAGACATTAACACTAATCAACGACAGCTACAAAAATCTGTTTCTGAAGAACTTAACAACCCTATCCCAACCTTATAAAACACCATGCCAGCCACAAGTGGACTATCCTTCTATCTATCCGACTTCTTAACACCCTCAACAGCCCAGAGCATTACCTATGGTATTGAAGCCCTCAGCAATGACGACATAACCGTAGTGTTCATCAACGGCAGTGACGTGCGTGTGGTTCTTACAAAGGATGTTGATTACACCGTAGACGCTCTTACAAAGACAGTTACTTGCACTGCTGCGACGTGGATTTCCTTAGCGTCTGTCAGTAGTGTTGTTGACTCTTCCTCAAAGCTAAGAATCTATCGCACGACCTCAGTCCTTCCTTTGATTGACTTTACATCCGGAGCTGTGTTAAGCGAAAGCGATCTCGATAACGCCTATAAGCAAGGTCTCTTTGCCGCACAGGAGATGACCGAGGACGCAGCCGACACGAACGCAGGAGTCCAAACGGTAACTACAGGTGCGATTGAAGCCGGAGCAGTCACAGGAAGTAAGATAGCAGCAGGCGCTGTTGACACGCTTCAACTAGCTAACGCCTCCGTAGATAACACTAAGCTACAGCCCGGAGCTGTTAACCAGTTAAACCTACAAGCAAGCTCGATCAATACCGCAAGCCTAGCTCTAGGTGCCGTAACACATGATAGACTTGCAGCCGATGCTGTTGAGACAGATAACATTAAAGATGCAAACGTAACACAAGCTAAGGTAGTCAAAGCCTCCAAAGCTAACATGGAAGGACAAAGCAGCACCGATGGTGTCGTTACTCCTGACGTTCTTAAACACAGTCCGTTCTCTCCAAAGTGTTATGGGACAGTAGCTTATAGCTCAGGTTCCGCCACCTTAGCTACCGGTTCGTATAATGTTGCGTCAACATCAGAATCAGGGGACCAAAGAACAATTACGTTCACAGACGGTATGGACGATAATAATTATGTCGTGTTCGCTAACATGGAGACTAGCGGATCTATGGGTGACAACCACTCTGTAACAGTTATGGCTAAAACGACCGCCGGGTTTACGATAGAATCGCAAGCTAACGTAGCAGCGACTACTAGTATTAACTTTATCGTCTTCGGAAGCACCTTTGCATAATCACTATGAACTCCTCAGTCAATACACCCTTAGTAGGTATCACCGGATTGATTGCAAACATAACACTTGAACAAGTTAACACCACTGTGGCTATTGCAGTAGGACTCTCCACGTTGATCTATATGTTAAT
>Ga0208434_1001320_pt1 | contig 10252 bp, 16 predicted proteins | sample 13_taG_FD_184086 | JGI IMG/M metagenome (GOLD analysis project Ga0208434, IMG submission 184086) | Marine viral communities from the Subarctic Pacific Ocean - 13_ETSP_OMZ_AT15268 metaG (SPAdes) (version 2) | ecosystem: Environmental > Aquatic > Marine > Oceanic | place: Pacific Ocean | collected... | reverse complement strand
ATCTATTGGTCTTGACTGATTACCTTCTCTTGTTACAATTACGTATTTCATTTGTTTGTTTTTTTGTTATATGTAAATATAATACAAATAATTTAATTAACAAAATTATTAATAAAAAAAAGAGGCTTACCTAAGTAAACCCCTTTCAGAAAACAAAACAAAACAAGAAATTATTTTAAGTTAGTTAGTAATTTATTATAATATTCTATTAAGTCTTTTAAGTGTATATCACTATACTTTGTTATCTCTCTACTTTTATTATGCATTAGTTCTGCTGTTCCTTTTTCATATGCTTGTTCTAAATACATTCCAAATTTAAATTGTTCTCCGTATCTAAATACGTTACACCCACTACATTGTACTTGTACATTAATCTCATCCCATCGTGTTGAGTAATGTTTCCTACTCATAAAATGACCAGCTTGTAAATCTTTCCAATGTGCTTGTTTGCCACAAGTAACACATTTAGCTATCTCATTTACTGCAAATCTTCTTCTTATATATTGACTAAATACTTTATCAAGTTTTTTAACTAATGTTTTTCTTGATGGTTTTTTAGCCATTATATTATCTCGTTGTCTATTTGCTCAATTAAATAACGTAAGTCCTCTTTAGTAAATTTACCTTCAATACTTTCTTTGTATGTAGAAAGCTTTAAGTCATAATATTCACTCTGATTATCGTACCTTTTTATTTTTACTGAAATATTCATAGTCTAAATATAGCATTTTTTTATTAAAAAAAAAAGTAATAACTTTAACATTTTTTAATTATTAGTATTTTTATATAAATAAATACATAAATAAATATAAAGAAAGATAAATATATATAACAACATAAATAAATATTAAATTAGAAATATAAAGATATCTGAAGAATATTCAAATTTATCTGGCTACTTAATTGATTTAAACTTTTCTACACCTCGAGAACCGAAGTATGCTACATAAACAGTTACTAACAGAGATTTAAGTAAATCTACCCAACCAGTATTTACTTCGAAGTTAATGTTGAAGCTATCTAATAATATTAAACATACCATAGAAACAGTTAAAAATATAAGTGTCATAGGTCTGGTATTTTTACTTAACCAACTATCACTTGTCATATCACTACTCCAACGCTTAGATATCTCTTGCATCTCTACCATATCCATTTCAAGCAGTTTTAAAGCCTTTTCTTTATCTTCTGGTGGTAATGACTCGTCTTTGTCTATAAGCCCTTTAACTAACCCCAAAACACCAGAATCAGGTAATGCATCTCCAAGAGTGTTTACTATGCCTGAACCATTGTTTAGCAAGAACTGACCTACTTTTGTATCTTTAAATTTCTTCTTCATATCCCCATTTAAAGTGAATACAAATAAATATTAAATAAATATTTAACTCTTCGTTGTCTTCTTCGTCTAATGCTGGGTAATATTCCCAACCAAATAATAAACCTCTATCTACTGTAAAACTAAATCCTAATAACATATTATAATTTTTTTTGATAATCCCATCTTGCTCTTGTTCCTCTAATATCATAGTGAACAAATGTGTCGTATAAACCTAAACCTCCTTGTAACATATCTCCGTTTTCTATAAGTCTTTCTATTGTGTTATAAACTTCTAAAGGTGTCATTCCTTTAACAGCTATATCACTTGCTCTTCCCATAATATGTTGTGATGTTTTTACTCCACCTATTTTTGCATTATATTCTTCTGACCTATATGCACTATTTATGTGAATTGGTTTACCCAACTCATTTCTTAAATATTGTAATTGATTAGCAACCTTAACTATATTATGATAAACATTTATAGGCATCTCGCTACCGTCATTGCAATCAAATTCTTCTTTAGTAAAATTCTTTGTCATCTATTATAATTTAAAGTTAATGCCAGCTTTAATAATTTTAATTTCTCTATCCCAATATCTTTGCATAGTTATCTCACTAAATAATCCTAATTTCTTGCTTATCTTGACTCCAAATACTCCTCCATATTTGTAATCTATCCAATTATCTTTTCCTATGAAGTTTCCGTAAGAATATCTTTCGTCTCCTTTATGTAATGTATGTTGAGGTAATATATTTCCGTAAGCGTGTAACCAGAAGTTTTTTCTGTAATGATAAAAATCTAAACCGATAACTGTTGATATATCAGCGAAACTTCCTATAAGTGCTAATTGTTCAGCGTTGTATTGGTTTACTAATTGTCCGTATATGTTGTTTCTGTAATCTAAATCAGAATTACTTAACAAAGTACCTTCTGCATCATACCAAAAGTAATCATATCCTGTTTCTCCTGTAGATAAACTTTCCCATTCATATACTTGGTCTGTATGATTAAAGTACTCATAGCTTAATGTATACCAAGCATTATCCTCTAAATACTTTTGTATTGGATTAACTCCGTATGCTTTATCATAAGTTCTATATACACCACCTAAACTTAAAGATAGTTTCTTTCCTAAAGGTATTCTAACTCTTAAATCTGCTGATTTGTAGTCTATGTCAACTAACTCGTTTTTATTAGCCTCTGCTTTGGCTATCCACCATTTAGATAAATAACGAACAAAGAATTGTTTATTGTTAAATTCTCTGCCTTGTTGTTTACCTTCTTGGTATTCAAATAAATATTCTAATCCTTTTACATTTCCTATGTTAGAATTTAAACTATTGTTTTGTTCTTCTCCATCATAGAACCTTTCTTTATCTTCATAACCAAAATGTGCAAGTTTTCTAAATCCAAATGTTTTTATTTCGTCTGCTGGGTTTCTTTGTGTTGTTTCTATTAACTCGCTTGATTGAGTTACATAAAATGTTTTATCCCCTTGTATAGAGTTGCTTTGACTATATGCTCCGTAAGCTGTAGAATACTTAAATATCTTCTTTAGCAATTGAGCTTGTGTGTTAAAACTAATTAATAATAATACTAATAATATTTTTCTCATTTGTTTAATATATTTATAGTTAATGTAAAAATAGTACCTCCTATTGCAGTTGCAACTAAATCTTGATGGTCAAACTTATTACCTGATTGTTTAGAATCTATTAATTCTTTTAAAGTTCCTACCAATATAGAAGTAGCTATACCTCCTATAACAGATTTTTTTCTGTCTTTTGTTCTTTCCCAAACATACTCATAACCTACTGAACTACTAAACATTCCACTAACAGTATGTAATTGTTTATCGAATGGTATTTCTAATAGTAAAAGTAGTATAAGTGCTTTCAAAATCTATCTTCTAATAATTCGTCTATATATTCTTGTAATCTTTCTTTGGTGCTTTTTGGTAATTCCATTGAAATACCAGCTTCTATTTTTTCAATTAACTCTCCATTGTTATAAAGACAGATAGTTGGAAGAAATATAATTTTTTCATTAGCAAATACTTCTTTGTCTTTTTCTAAATAAAAGGTATTGATATTGTGTTCTCTAAAAGGTTTTAAAGAGAAGTCGTCATTAACAAACTTAGCAGTATATAAGACAACACTTATGTCGTCTTTATAAGACTGGCTATGAGTTACAGAAAAAGCAAATAGGGCAATCGCTACACATAATTTATTTTTTAGATATTTCATATAATCTCTCATCCATTTTATCAAGATGTTCTTTTATTTCTTTAACGTCGTCTTTGATTGTATTCATATCATTGACAGCGTTCTCTAAGGTTTTTCTTGTAAGTTCATCCTTATAAGAAAATTCTATTTTTGATACTTCAGCTTCAGGTAATTCCATAGCTAATGCAATTTCAGACTTTAATGTAAAGTAAGTAGTAGCTAAACTTATTGTAAAACCTACTATCATTCCTATAGTTTTTAAGTCTAATGTTAGCTTTGTATCTTCTCCTATTTTTGTCATTTTTTGTCTATTTCTTTAAGTTTACTTATAGCCCAATTAACACCAGCACTTCCACCCCAAGCATCCCACATTAATCCTCCACATCCTTCTGAATAAGGTACATCTTTATGTTGTTGATGTCTTTTAAAACTTGCCATTCTTGATATTGTATCTCTACTTATTTTTTCTCTTCTTGCTAATTGTCCAGCTCTTGTCCATCCAACTTGCGTTCCACAATCACTACCATTCTTTTTTTTCCATTCAACAGCTCTTTTAGCATTGTTTACAGCACCATCAGGATAATCATTATAACTTTCTAATTCTACTTTATTAAAAGCATCATAGCATATAGCTATAGCTTGGTCTTTTTTGTGATAAGGTGTAAGCATAGGTACACAACGAATCATAAAATCGCTTTGTTTTTCTGCTGGTTTAGGTTTTGGTATTGGCATTATAGTTTATTATCTTGATATTTAACTCCAAAAAATCCGTGTACTCCTTCATCATCTAAATCAATAGCTTTAGACTTCCAACCATAGGGATGGTCAACAGTAACATTCCCATCTTCATCTACTTCTTCTAAATCTTTCCATAGTACATCCACGCAATATTTGTCTGATAATACAGGTGCTTTAGTTTCTTCTCCATCTGCATCATATTCTCCTTGCTCTACTACTATGTGTCCTAATTTGACAATAGTGTGTTTGTGCGTAGGGTAGTTGTTACCATCTTCGTCTGTTGAGTGTGGTAAAGCAGCTATTTTAGATTCTGCGTCTGATTGTGAGTTAAACTCGTATTTACTAATTTTCATATTATAAAGTTGTTAATGTTTGTAATTGTGTATCTGTTAATGCTTCGTTATATACTCTTAAATCTCTTGTGTTGGAATACATAAATAAATTATCTACTGCTGTATTAAACTCTAATACATTTAAACCAGTAGGAGATGTAACAGACTCTGTATTTGTTTGAGTCCCATTTACATAAAATTTCATTGTTCCACTACCCCAAGCTAAAGCATATTTATTGTTGTTGGTTTTAGTAACTCCAGTTGCTCCAAAAGAAGACGTTTGTAAAACTCCTCCAGAAATCATTTCAGCAATAATATTTCCAGCAAATCTTGAATAACCTATTGCTACATAATTATTCATTGTTCCATCTGATAAAAAAATTCTTTTATCGGTAAAGTCATCAGCTAAAGCACTTGCTTCCCAATATATAGTTCCTTCTGAATCGTTAAACGTAGAAGCATTCCCAGCACCATTACAAGTTTCAGCAGCTCTTGTCTGTGAGCTTCCAGCTGTAGGAATTAGACTTGTTGCGTATGCCAGATTTTCAAGTTGAAATCCCCAAGCTAATAACGATGCAGTATTAGATGTATTTTCATTACCTCTTAATCTAATTCTAATTAAATTTGTAGATGTTGTACCACCCCCATTATATAATGTAAATCTTTGCCATTCTGGAGTTATTACTGCTTCACTTGTTATGCCATTAGTGTTTAATAATGTAACTGTATATGAATTGCTATCAGAACTTTTTAAATAAAAAGAACTCGTATAATCCCCTGTTAATGCAGAACCAGTATATGCGAATTGGCTTAAATCACTTGATGTAGTACCACCATTTATATCAAAAAATAGCTTAACTGCAGTTGATGTTCCGTCTGGCGAGATTCCAGCATTAGCAGTATATGTTGGTGCAACACCCACTCCTCCTCCAGAATAACTATAAGGTGAAGAATTAATTGGTGTTGAATAAGTAATTAGATTTGTAGAAGCTGGTTCTAACAAAAGCGAAGGACAAGATTGTACTACTCCATTTGATATATCGTAGTTTAGTCTTGGTTGGTCTCCTAATACTTCCTGTACAGATACATTGTCTATTGAGCCAACAAAATTATTATCATTATCTTCTATGTGAATATTACCATTTGCACTTCCAGTTGCAGTTATATATCCTGTATAAGTTCCAATAGTTGTTGCTGTTATTTCATCTACTCCAGACATACCACCAAATCTTACAGCAACTTGTCCAGCAGAAATAGAAGAAACTTCGTATTGTATTTTATAAGTTTTACCATTTGTTATTCCAGCTGCTTGATACATTGCTTTATTTCCAGTTCCACCAGAAAAATTTGCAGTACCACCACTAATAGTCCATCCAGTTTCTAAAGTCCAATCACTATTTGTAGCAAAGTCTCCATTAGTAACTAATTCACTGCCAAAATATCCTACTGTTTGTATTAGTCCATTTTGTCCTACTCTTGTAGCAGAGCTATCTCTATTAAAAGTAAAGTCTCCATCTCCATTATTAGGAAGTACTGAATATACTTTAGAATCTGCATAAGCAGATGGTATCATTGCTATACTTGGTGTTGCCATAATTATATGTTAAAAGTTTGTTCTGCGCAGCTTAAAGCCTCTGTATTTGCTCCTACATACTGCATTCTATAATAATAATTTAAAAATATTTCTCTGTTGTTTGTACTTGTTAAACAAGCTAATTCTGTATCTGATAATGCTTCTTTAAATACTGCTACCATTTTGCATTTACCGTAAAAAGGTTGCGTTCCATCTGCATCATCAAAACTTAAATCTGATAAACCTGTAGGTATTGCTCCTGAATTATCTGTTAAAACTTCTGTTCCATTAACCCACAATGCAAAATCATCTACTTTATATTTTAAAGCAATTTTATTAAATCCTAAAGCATTGTTTAATGTAAAACTTAAATTCATTGAAACTGCACCACCACCTCTAATAAATGCTTTTATTTCATTTGTGGTTGATAAATATAAAATAGAAACTTTATTTTGAGAACTTGACCCATCGCTTAATGAAATTTGGCGAGTAGTTCCATCATTAGCTAAAGCAGCTGTTTCTATATATAAAACTCCCTCATTAGGATTAAATAAGTCGCTATTAGCTGCGTTGTTTAAGGTTTCTGCTGCTCTTGTAACTGTTGAGCCGTCTGTTGGTATTAGACTTGTAGGATATGATTGTTCTTCTAATTGTAAGCCATATATAAGTATTTCTACACTATCTTCACACTTGATTTGTATTCTTCCTGAAGTAGTTGATGATGTAGAGCTAAAGCTAAACCTCTTCCAAGTATTATTTATTGTGTTAAAAGTAGAGCTTCCAATACCTCCACCATTTAACCCATCTAAACCCTTAAAATCATTATTGCTACTTGATAGAGAACCACTTTTTAATTTAAAATAACCTGAAATAGTGTATGTTACACCTGATGTAATAGCAATTGAGCTTTTTTGTATTAACTCATTAGAAGTACCACCATAAATTATATTTGTAGCATTAACAACGCCTTCAGGAGAAGTTGAATCGTTAGCTGTAATTGAAGCTCCGTTAAATGTAGACCAAGATGCACCTAAATAATCAGTTATTAAATTAGTACTTTGTGGCTCAAGTAAAATACTTGCAGTTCCATTAGTATAATCTAATCTTGGTACTCCGTTATCTTGTATTTCTATTAATGATATATTGTCTATTGACCCCTCAAAAGATGGGTCGCCCATTATAGATAAAGTTGAGGCATTTGCAACTCCTCTTGCTGTATAAACACCAGCTGAAGATAAAACTCCTTGTAATATATAATTAGTACCTAATCTTATACCAAAAATAGAACCACTTGTAACAGATTTTAATTCAATACTAAAATCGTAAGTTTTACCAGATGTTAATACATTTTGTTGCAAAGCTGTATAAGTACCTGTATTAGTTCTATTTGCTTCAGAATTACTAATAGTCCAACCAGCTTCCGTAATCCAATAATTATTAGGGTCTACTTGTTTAACTGATACGTTGTCTATTGAGCCAACGAAAGTAGAACTCGCTCTCAACCAAAAATTAGTACTTGTAGCAGTTATATATTCAGTATAAACTCCAACAGTTGTTCTTGCTAAACCACTTACATCTCCTACAAAAACTCTAATTTCTCCAGCAGTAATAGATGTTACCTCGTAAGTTACTTCATATATTTTTCCAGACACTATTGCTCCAGATTGATTTAAATACGATAATCCAGTTTGAGTTCCATTACAATCTGCTCTTTCATTGTTAAAACTCCAATGATTAATGTTATAACTCCAATTTGCACCTCCATTACTAAAATCTCCATTAGTTATTAACTCGCTTCCTAATTCACTAAAGTCTCCATTCTGTACTAAATTAGCAGAGTTTATAGATACTGTTTCTATTAAGTAATCTGGATTAACTCGTACGGCACTTGATGTTCTTGTGAAGTCGAAATCAGCGTCTGTTACTTGCTCTATTTTTATATTTTTGTAATATGCTTTATTATTTCCTGTGTTGTAAGCATAAAGTCTAATAGTAGTTTGTGTTGGCTGTACAACTTTACTAAATGTTGTTTCTGTTTCAGTAGCTTGAAAATGACCAAAAGCATAACTATAGTTAGCTCCATCAGACATATAAAATTTACCATTTGCTCCAGAATCTTGATACATTGTTGCAGTAATCTTATATTTATACCCAGCTACAACTGTTACATTTTGCCTTGCATCACAAGTTCCATTTGTGCTATCTAATATGCCATAACCATTGTTTTGTGAAGTATTTTGTGGTAAAGTAAGATTATCCCAATTATCCCAGCCTTCAATCGTATTAGTTAAAAAATCTCCATTAATTACAAGATTTTCGCCTAAAGCATAAGCTGGTTTAATAGAATTTAACACACCTACACCATAAGCTGTTGGAGTGGTTACAATACTTGCTTTTTGTAGTAAATTACTCATAACATTCTTTTAAGTCGTTTAACAATTGAATAGTCATTGTGTTATTCTCATACGTTGAAACTCTACGTCTTAAATCTGATTCCAAATAAGAAACGTAATAATCATCTCCCCATTCTACATCATTCTGCGCAGTTCCCCACCAAGAATAACTATAAACTAAACCCCAATTTGATGTGTTCGCTGTTATACTCATAATTTATTTCTACGTTTAGCGTGTTCGTTTGTGTCCACATATTTCTTTTTTAGATATTGTACTAACTTTACAATATTCTCTTTTTTTTGTTTATATCTCATAAAACCCACCCTCCAAAACTATCTTCTCCAGCTGGAAAGAAATCGTCTTCTGTGTTAGCATTATATTCAGGGAATAGATTTTGATTAAAACACATATAACTTACAAAATTATTTGTGTAAAATTGTGCTATATCTCTGTATTTGTTTGTTAAATAATCTACCTCTTCTTTAGATACTGATTCACTACTTTCTGATTGATGTTTATAAACACCTCCATTAGCTACTGTATAAGCAGCAAAGGGCATGTAATAAGTTAAAGCCCAGTAAATAGTCATAGGTTTTAAATAAGTCTCTAAAAGCTGCTTAAATTTATCATTAGCAGGTAAATTAATTTCATTGTTTAGGATCAAGCCTTGTATTTGTTCATATAGTTTAGTTCCCATAAAATTTTGAACTTCTGTGTCCATAGATATCTCTACCATGTATATGAACTTGTCTGGATCTACTGATCCTGAGAGAACTGAATATCTCTTTATGTCTTTAGTTGTTACAAATAATGCTTTAGCCATTTTCTAGTTCTTTATTTTGTTAAAATCCTTGAGGGTTATTAGGTAAAAATCCCTTGTTAGGTAGATTCATTGGTTTTCTAGAAACTCTATAGTCGTTGTTTACTCTATAACCATCTTGTCTAGCTCTTCTAGTTGTTATTAGATCTTGTGTAGCTTTTACATTTATTTTAGCGCTATCGCTTTTATAAGTTAATCTTCTCCAGCGATGGTGGCAGTTACCTCCACCCTTCCAGATCCAAATGGAATAAAAATTTGATCCATTAGGACCCCATCCAGAATTTACATTTCTATCTTCCATTCTAACTATATCCTCTTTTCTGTAAATTTTATTAGCGTTAACCATTGCTCTACAAAACTTTCTTGCATTTTCAGACACTTTTTTAGGGCTATAATAATATCTTACTTTAAAATATTCTTCTCCTATTTTTTTATCTTGATCGCTAGGGCTGTTAGGAAATGGGCTTCCAGTACTTACTACAAAATTCCAAACTTTACTAAAAAAACTTTTAGGTTTAGTATTTAATTCAGTCATAAGATCATCTAATCCATCTTCTGTTTCATAATCTACATCAGCTTCATCAATTAGCTCCCACCCTTTCTCAGGAAAATCTTCTCCTAAAGCTATAAGCTCTTCTGCTACCTCAAAGTCATTTTCTTGTTCATGTGCTAAACAAGTTAGCTCAACTTTTGTTTCTTCATCTGATAGACTTGCTTTCTCGTGAGATTCACATGGCATATACCAAATCTCTCCATCTTCTTCATGTTCGTGATACCCTTGACAACCTTGCTCTAAAGCTTTAGCTTCTGCTTCTTCTATAGTCTTATATGCTTCAATTCCGTCTATT
>Ga0208434_1001306_pt1 | contig 10323 bp, 7 predicted proteins | sample 13_taG_FD_184086 | JGI IMG/M metagenome (GOLD analysis project Ga0208434, IMG submission 184086) | Marine viral communities from the Subarctic Pacific Ocean - 13_ETSP_OMZ_AT15268 metaG (SPAdes) (version 2) | ecosystem: Environmental > Aquatic > Marine > Oceanic | place: Pacific Ocean | collected... | reverse complement strand
TAGAACAACAGAAGAAATCTTTGCGTTAGAAAAAGATAGACAAATAAGACGCAAATATATTATAAGGAAGTAGTATGGCATCAGTAGTAGACATTTGTAATGGAGCATTAAATCAACTAGGTGCATCGACAATATTATCACTTACAGAAGATTCAAAAAACGCAAGACTTTGCAACGCAAGATACACACAAGTTAGAGATAGTTTATTTAGATCTCATCCCTGGAACTGTTTAATCAAAAGAGTTGAACTTGCAAAAGATACAGAAACTCCTTCATGGGGTTTTAGTTATCAGTTTACTTTACCTGCAGATTGCTTGAGAGTTCTTACAATTTTAAACTATGATTATGATTATAAAATTGAAGGAAGAAAAATTGTAGCAAATCATGGAACAGTAAAAATTCAATATGTTGCAAGAATTACAGATGCTAATCAGTATGATGAATTATTAAGAGAAACAATTTCTGCATCACTAGCAGCAGACATTGCATACGCAGTAACATCTTCTAATCCTACTGCACAAAATATGTATAATTTATTTCAAGACAAATTAAGAGAAGCTAGATTTGTAGATGCTACAGAGGGTCAGAACGCTAATCCAGATAATGGTCAATCAGATGTTATTGGATCTTCTTCTTTTATAAACTCAAGGTACTAACCTATGGCTAGAGTTGCTGTTCAATTAACGAACTTCACAGGTGGAGAGTTATCACCAAGGCTAGATGGTAGAAACGATTTACAAAAATACCCTACAGGATGTAAGACTTTAGAAAACATGATTGTATATCCTCATGGAAGTGCAGCAAGAAGATCTGGCTCACAGTTTGTAGCAGAAGTAAAAGATAGTTCTAAAGAAACAAGATTAATTCCTTTTGAGTTTAGCACAACACAAACTTATATGTTGGAGTTTGGAAATCAGTACATAAGATTTTATAAAGATGATGGTCAAATATTATCTGGTGGTTCGGCTTATGAAATATCTTCACCTTATTTAGAAGCAGAACTATTTGATATTAAATATGCTCAATCAGCTGACGTTATGTATTTATGTCATCCTAATCATCCTGTAAAAAAATTAGCTAGAACAGGTCACACATCCTGGACACTAACAAGTGTTGAATTTACGAATGGTCCATTTATGGATCACAATATTGAAACAACAACTATAGCTGCTTCACATACTAATAAAGGTCAAACAGGAACATTAACTTTATCATCAACTACTGGAGTTAATTCTAATCAAGGTTGGTTAGCTACAGATGTTGGTAGATTAGTTCATGTACTTGATGGTCATGTAAAAATTACAGGATACACATCAACAACTGTTGTAAGCATGGAAGTGTTATCTGATATATCAAATGGATCTGCTCAAACAGATTTTGCTTTAGGTTCTTTTAGTTCTACTACTGGTCATCCTTCTTGCGTAACTTTCTTTGAACAAAGATTAGTATTTGCAGCAACCTTATCTCAACCACAAACATTATTCTTTTCTAAATCTGGTGATTACGAAAACATGGATGATGGTTATCACGAAACTGTAGCAGACGATGATTCTATTATTTATACAATTGCTTCTAACCAGGTAAACGCAATTAGATTTATGACAGCTACAAGAACCTTAATCATTGGTACTGCAGGGGGTGAATTTGCAGTTAGTGGGGGTGGTACTGATATTGCAATTACACCTACAAACATATTAATTAAAAAACAATCTAACAATGGTGCAGCAAACGTAGATGCTTTAGCAGTAGGTAACGCAACATTATTTTTACAAAGAGCAAGAAGAAAGTTAAGAGAACTAGCATACAACTTTGACGTAGATGGTTATGTTGCTCCAGATCTAACTATCCTTGCCGAGCATATTTCTGAAGGTGGATTTAAACAACTATCATATCAACAAGAACCTAATCAAATTATCTGGTGCGCTAGAAATGATGGTCAACTAGTTGGTTTAACTTATCAAAGAGAACAGCAAGTAGTTGCCTGGCACAGACATATTTTTGGGGGAGTATTTGGATCTGGTAATGCAGTTTGTGATAGTGTTGCTACAATTCCTACAGATGATTCTGAATATCAAACATGGGTTATTATTAAAAGAACAATCAATGGTGCTACAAAAAGATATGTAGAATATATTCATCAATACGACTTTGACGAAACAGATGATACTTCATTTAATTTTTTAGATTCACAATTAGCTTATAGTGGATCTGCAGTTACAAATATTTCTGGTCTTGCTCATCTTGAGGGTCAAAAAGTTTCAATATTAGCAGATGGTGCAACACATCCAGATAAGGTTGTAAGTTCTGGAGCGATAGTTTTAGAAAGAGCTGCAAGTAAAGTTAAAGTTGGATTAAGTTATACATCTTTATTACAAACAATGAGAATAGATGCAGGCGCACAGAATGGTACATCACAATCTAAGACTAAAAGAATATATGATATTACTGTTAGACTTTATGAAAGTATTGGTGTGGAAGTTGGTCCAGATCTAGATAACATGGAAAGAATACCTTTTAGATCTTCAGCTAACGCTATGAATAGTGGTGTTAATGTATTTACTGGAGACAAAGAAGTAGAATTTAGAGGAAACTATGAAACAGATGGTTTTATATTTGTTAGACAAACTCAACCTTTACCTTTGACGATACTGTCATTATATCCTAAACTTCAAACAAACGATGGATAGAATAATCAATATTGTAAAGTACAGAGGAGAGCATGGAGCATACATTATGAAACAAGAAATGAATCATATGTTAATGGATAAAGATATGGAGTTTGAAGGTAACGCAATGAATTTAGAACAAGAAAATTTAGCATTCACAGGTATGATTGATGGTAAACCTATCTTTGCTGCAGGCATGAAAATTATTTGGGATGGTGTTGCAGAGGGTTGGGTACTAGCAACTAAAGATGCTTTAGATCATCCTATAGCAATTGCAAAAGCAATAAAGAAAGATTTTGCACGAATTGCTAAAGAAAATAATATCAATAGAGTTCAAAGTGCTGTAAGAGCAAACTATACAACAGGTTTAAAATTTGCTAAATGGTTAGGATTGGAAGAAGAAGGTTTAATGAGAAAATTTGGTTTTGATGGTTCTGATCAATATATGTATGCGAGGTTATTCTAATGAGTTGGCAATCAGCAGTAGTTGGCGCAATAGGTGCAGCAACATATAAACAACAAGGTAAGATTGGAAAATTTAATGAAGCTATAGGCAATCGTAATGCTAAAGTTCTTGAAGCTGAAGCAGAACAAATAGAAAAAAAAACTGAATTTGATATTGCTAGATTTGATGAGTCTTATCAAAAACTAGTAGGTCAAGCAGAAGTAGCTTTTGCTAAATCTGGTATAGTTTCTGGAACAGGTACAGCATATAGAATAGCAGCAGCAAATGCTAGAGAGAAGTATATGCAAGAAAACATTATGAGATACAATTCTAAAGTTGCTCAATCTAAAAAAATAGAACAAGCAAACTTTGCAAGAATAAACGCTCAAATGGCTAGAGAGCAAGCTAGGATGGCTCAATATCAAACTATTGCATCTACTTCGACAAGTTTACTTAACATGAGTAATTTTGGTGGTGGTCAACAATATACAGGTGGAATGCAAAGTGATGGAAATTATTATGATCCATTAAATATAGGAACAACAGAATAATGCCAAAGATACCTACATTTAGAACTGAAGCAACAATAACAGGTGAAGTTGGATCTGTTCAATCTAATACTCAAATGAGTCTTAATCAAACTATTGGAAATGTTTTAGCACCTGTAACAAAAGAAATAGTACAACATAGAGTTAAGCAAAAAGATTTTGAAAACAAAACAGAAGCATTAAGATTAGAAAATGATTTTGTTAGAGATATGCAATCAGTTTATGATCAAGCAGGTAATTTAGAAAATCAAGATCAAGCACAAAATTTAGTTAAGACTCAATCGAATATTTTAATGAAAAAATATTCTAATCTTGCAAGCAATAGAGGAACTCAAAATTTATTTAATCAATATGCTTTGTCTGAAGTACAGAAAGGAATATTCAGAACAACTAGTGCAGTTGAAAAAAATACTTTAATTGCGTTAGATACTTTGGTTAATGAAAAAAAACAAAAGTTAATGATAACTGCCATAGATACTGATGAAGGATTTGACTATGCAGTTTTGGGTAGTGATTTAGAAAATTTATATACAACAAATTATAAAGGTAAAGTTTCAGATGCTATTTTAGGCAAAATGATTGCAGGCATACCTAATGAAATAAAATTTTTAGAAGCAGAAAAAATGATCTCTAACAATCCTAGAGAAGCATTGGAAATGTTAAAAGATGAGAAAGATTTTGTAGGATTAAATTATGATTCAAGAATAGAACTTATAGAGAAAGCTAAAAAAAAATTAGCACCTATAGTTAGATCTCAATGGGAAATTCATACTGCAAATATAAATGAAGGTAAAGATGTTGAGCCTTTTGATTTAGATTTAGCTTCAGAAGTTTTACCAGATGAAGTAGTAAACAAAATGATAACTGCAGAAACTCTACATAGAGAAACAGCAGATAACAGAAAAATTATTTTAAATACACCTAACAATATTGTTGATGAAGTTACTGAAGGTTTTATTGAAGAAGCTAAAACAAAATATATGCCAAAAGAATTTGAGGAAATAAAAGATTATTATATTAGCATTTTAGAAAATAGAAATAAAAATTTAAATTCAGATCCTGTACAATATTTAATGTCTATTGATACTGAAATAGAATCTTTAGTTTCACAAATAGGAACAGAATCAGATGCAGGTAATATGGAAAAAGTTACTTCTCTTCAGTTAGAACTTTCAAATATATTAATTAATAAACAAAACGAACTTGGTGTTCATCCTTCAAAACAAAAAGTCATGACTAATAATATGGCTAAAAATTTTATTAATAATTACAAACTAGCTTCACAAGAAAAAGATGTAAACAAACAATTTAATATGTTGAGTGCTTTAGAAATTCAGTATGGAGATTTAGAACCACAAGTGTTTGCTCAATTAATGCACGCAGGATTACCACAAGCTGCTAAATTTTTAAGTTCTGGATTTGCAACACAAGAAGATGCAATGAAAATTTTAAGTCTTGATCAACCAGAAAAAATAGAAGCATTAAAAAAATTCTTAAATGATAGTGATGATACTGATGTAAGTTTTAAAAAAATGAGAACAGAAATTAGAAATAATCCAGATTTTAAAGATATTGAAAATATTATTAGAAGAAATGTTCCTTTTGATACTGGTGAATCTTCAGTAGAAATGGAAAACATTGTAGATTTTTTAGCCGTATATGGAGCAAACGAATTTTATGCAGGTGAAGCTAAAACATTTCAAGAAGCAGCAAAATCTGCTGCGTTAATGTTTACTAAAAATTTTGATATGGAAGATACTTATTATTTTCCTGTATCTTATAAGGATTCTATTACAGGTTTACCTGTTTCAACTGGTAAAAAAGATAAAATAATATCAATGGCAAATACTATTAAAGAATATTATTTAAAAGATTTTAATGCTGTAGCTTTTAATTCAAAAAAAGATGGTGTTACAGAAGCTGAACTTACAGAAACAATGGAATTTCAAATGAAAGAAAATGGTGAATGGAGAAATACTGCAGACGGAACAGGTATTGTTTATGGAATAGTAATGAGTGGAAATACTTTTGCTACAATTGTAAATGATAAAGGAGAAGAATTATATATTCCATTTGATTATAATAAAAATACAGTTCCTGGAACTGATGTTGTTGTTGATACAGATATTGCATCTAAAATACAAATGTCTAGAGGATATACTAATATAGGTCAAGGAATGAAAGCAGCAGAAGATATTCTTACTATGGGTAAAAGAACAAATGATATTCCTGCAAGTGTATTTAAGAATAACATAGGTATTTCTGATGTGGCATCTGCATTATCAACAAACGCAGAAGCAGCAGAAATAGATAATAGTTGGAGACAAAACGAAACTATAAAAAAAATAATTGAAGAAGATCCTATTATAGAAAAAATTATAATGGCAGAAAGTTCTGGTAATGCTGCAACTCCAGATTCTCCAGTAGGAGCAAGAGGATTAATGCAAATAATGAAAAATACAGCAGAAAAAGATACAGGTTTTGGTGTTAATTATAATTTAACTTATGAAGAATTATCTGATCCAGAAAAAAATGTAAAATATGGAGCAGCATATTATAAAGGATTAAAAAAATATTTTGGCAATGAAAGAGATGCATTAATTGCTTATAACTGGGGACCAGGAAATACTAAAAAATGGTTAAAGAAAGGTGGTAAGTTTAAAGATCTACCTAAAGAAACTAGAAATTATATTAAAAAAATATTAAACTAACATGGCAAATTTTACATTTGGTTTAAATTTAAATGAGACAGCTCAAGAGTCTGGCTACGATCAATATAAAACAACATTTGGTCAAGCATTAGGTGCTACTTACGAAGAAACTATAAACTTTAATCCTGCAGTAAGATCATATAGTAGCTACAAAATAGCAACAGCTAAAAATGAATCTGCAAATTCTGGTGCAGAAAAAATAAATAAAAATGAATTAAATAAAGAGTACGCAGAGTTAGGTTTGTATTTTGATAATGATGAATATCAATCTGTTGTTGATATTATGGTTGATCAAAAAAAAGAAGAAAGAGAAAGACAAAGTATATTAGAGCGTGGACCACAAGGATCATGGAATCCTTTTTCTAGTGGTTTTTATGTTGGAGCATCAAAGCTAGCAGTAGGTATTGGTGCTAGTTTTCTTGATCCTATAAATATTGGAGCATCTTTTATTCCTGTATTTGGTCAAGCTAGATTTGCTGCGTTAGCAGCTAGAACAACTTTAACAAAAGCTAGAACAATCAGAGGTGCAGTTGAAGGATCTTTTGGTGCAGCAGTTGTTGAGCCTATTGTTTATAGTTCTGCAAAACAAGTACAAGCAGATTATGGTATAGTAGATAGTTTTATGAATATTGGTTTTGGTACTATTCTTGGTACTGGACTTCATGTAGGTGCAGGTAAATTAAAAGATATTAGAACTGCTAGAAAGTTTCAAGAACAACTAATTAAAAATAAAAAAGATTTAGATGCTGGTACTGGTGGAGAACCAGAATTAAATTTATACAAACAGTATTACCCAGAAAATAGTGACATTATGATGAAGTTAGAAAAAACAGATCCTAGAACTAGAGAACTTTTATTAAAAAAAGCTATAGGTGATGTTATGCAAGACAACCCTGTAGATGTAACTGGTGTTGTTAATGCCGATGCAACTCTTCGATCTGGAAAAGCAGAATCACCTACAACTAAAATTGAAGGTACAAAAAAATTAACTACTGATGAATTAGAATTACAAAATTTTAATAAAAAAATTATTAATAAAGATTCACAAGCATTAGAAAAAGATACTCCTATTATGGAACAAAGATTATTAGATTTAAGAAATAAACAAACTGAAAAAGGTTTAAATTATGAACTTAAATCTAAAACTGGAGAACCTACTGTTCAATCAACAAAAGCTGATTTAGATGCAGTAAAAACAAGAGAAAAAGATTTACAAGATACTTTGATAGATCATATCAATTGTATTAATGGGAGATAATTATGTCTAAAAATGTATGTATAACTAGATTACAAAATTTATTACGAGACTCATCTTTTACTAATGTAAAAAAAGAAGAGATAATGAATAGTGTTAAGCAAGCCATGGCAGAAAAAAGGCTTACTCGTATAGATGAAATAAATGTAGATGAGATTGCGCAAGATGCAGCATCAAAAATAAAAGCACAAAAAATAATAGATAGAGCCAATGCTTTAAATGATGAAATTATTGCAAGAAAAGAAATAGAGTTTATTTTAGATAATTACAAAGGTGTTGAGCAGGAAGGGTTGTTAGCGTTATTGGTTGGATCAAGTGAAATAAGAGCAGGCGCAAGAAACTCTGTAGCTAATTTACAAGATACTGTTCAAGCTAATTTAATTAATGCATTCAAACAAAAACTTCGTAAAGAAGGATTAGAAAAATTATTTACTGATGCAGATCTTCCTACACAAAAAAGAATAGTACAAGTTATGGAAGAAGCTGGCGCACAACAAACAGATATAGAAAAAAGAGCAGGTATTAAACCACCTATTACAGAAACTAATTCAGATATAAAAAGAATAGGAATATTATTAGAAGAACACTCTGAAGCAATAAGAACTATGTTAAATGATAGGGGAGCAAATATACCTAAACTTTGGGGTTGGGTTGTTAAACATAGTCATGATCAATTCAATGTTAGAAATGCTGCCGAAACTTTAGGAATAAAACTAGATGAAGTAGAAGCAGATGTAAACATGAAAGGTAAAGATATAAACTATAATAAAAATTATAAAGCATGGAGAAACTTTGTAGAACCAAAACTAGATCAAAGAACTTTTGATACAGTAGAAAATATAGATGAGTTTATGGCAGAAGTTTATAATTCTTTGGTTGGAAACAAAATACAAATAGCTGATGGTGTAAATGTTTTTGGTTCAAGAAGTGTAGCAAAAGCAGCTAGTGGTAAAAGGGTTTTACATTTTAAAGATGCTGGAGAGTGGTTTACTTACCATGAAAAATTTGGCAATGGTAATCTTCAAGAAACATTCCTTTCTGGTTTGATGACAGCAGGAAGAAATATTGGAATGATAGATAGACTAGGTACTAATCCTAAAAAGAATTTTGAAAGTATTAGAGAAGCTATTTACGACAGTATGCAAGGAAGAGACAGAAGTAAGATTGCTAATTTTAATTCATTTCAAAAATACTGGAATGTAGTTGATGGATCTTTAAATACTGTAGAAAATTTTGCTCTTGCAAAGTATGGAGCAATAGGAAGATTAATAGGAAATGTATCAAAACTAGGTGGAGCTGCTATATCTGCTGCAACTGATTTGGGTATCTATGGATCTGAAATGAAAGATCAAGGTGGTAATACTTTATTAGGTGGAATTGCAGACGCATTTGGTGCGCTTGCAAGAGTTAAAAATACAAAACAAAAAAAAGAAATAGCAGAAATGTTGGGGTTAATGCTTGATGGAACTATTCATGATACTGCAGGAAGAAATCAAGTAGGAGATAATTTAAGTAGAAGAGGAACAGAAATACAAAGAACATTCTTTAAATTTAATTTACTTACTTGGTGGACTAACACATTAAAAGAAAATGCTATGTTGGGTATGGCTAACTATTATGCAAGACAAAAAAAACTACCCTATAATAAGTTAAATAAACAACTACAATTACTATTTGAAAAATACAATATAGACTCAAATAAGTGGGATGTAATAAGAAAAACTGCTATGGAAACTGCAGATGATGGCATGGAATTTATTAATATTGGTTTGTTAGATCAAGTTTCTGATGCAGATATAAAGAAAATTACAGGTATAGAAAATTTAAGTAAAAGAGAAGCACAAATAGAAAAACAAAAGTTTAAATATTCAGTATCTGGAATGATGCTAGACAGAACTTTGTATGCAGTAATTCAACCAGACGCTAGAGTTAAAGGAATAATGACACAAGGAACTTTAGCAGGTACTCCTCTAGGAGAAGCATTTAGATTTCTTGGTCAATTTAAAGGATTTCCTATTGCTATATTTAATAAAGTAATAGGTAGAGATTTAGCTTATATGAGATCTGGACCAAATCAAGATATAGGTAGAGGTGCAAGAGGTATGGTTGCAACTATAGTTACAACTGGTTTGTTAGGATATGCTTCAATGACAGCAAAAGATTTTTTGAAAGGAAGAGAGCCAAGAGATCCTGCTAAATGGAATACAGTTATGGCAGCTCTATTACAAGGTGGTGGTTTAGGTTTATATGGTGATGTTTTATTTAAAGAACAAAGAGACGGATCAACTATTATTGCTGGTCTTGCTGGACCAGGAGCAACAACTGTAGCAGATGTATTGTTAGCAATTAATTATGGTATTCGTGGAGAAGGTGGTAAAGCAGGTAAAGCAGCATACAGAGCAGTAAATAGTAACATACCTTTTATGAATTTGTTTTACATTAAAACAGTATATGATTATTTAATAGGTTTTAACATGATGGAAACTATGTCTCCAGGATCATTAAAAAGAGTAGAAAAAAGAATGAAAAAAGAGTATAACCAAGAATATTTATTGACTAAACCATCATCAATGTTTAAAGGTTTTTAGCATATGACAATATCATCGACTACAGTAAAAAATTCGTACTCTGGAAATGGTACTTTAGATACCTTTAACTACACTTTTAAAATCTTTGCAAATACTGATATTCAAGTAAT
>Ga0208434_1001299_pt1 | contig 10347 bp, 10 predicted proteins | sample 13_taG_FD_184086 | JGI IMG/M metagenome (GOLD analysis project Ga0208434, IMG submission 184086) | Marine viral communities from the Subarctic Pacific Ocean - 13_ETSP_OMZ_AT15268 metaG (SPAdes) (version 2) | ecosystem: Environmental > Aquatic > Marine > Oceanic | place: Pacific Ocean | collected... | reverse complement strand
TTAAGCGACCTCATGTTTTTAGCATTTGGATACTTTTCTTTAATGTCTTTAGAAATGTTATTCCCAATTTTTTCAGCACTTGATTTGGAAAGTGTATCTATTGTCTGTTTAGCAAGAAAAGCACCACCACCAACTTTTGCCACATCTTCTACCGATGTATTATCTATAAATTCTTTGGCTGCTTCAGGGATAGTTCCTGGCGTACCGTCTGGATTATTTAAAATTAAGTTATTGTTGTTGGGGTCAGTCTTGTCAGTTTTGGATTCCATCGGTGGGACAAGAAGTCCTGAATCTCTATCTACATTAACAGGGAACTGTGGCTGAACTGCATTATTTAAACTAGGCGAGTATCCCAATTTGGTTATACTTGCTAAAGTTGCATTGAAGGAATCGTTTATTTGTTTACCCTGTGCATATGTTGCCGCTGATGCATCCTTTTGTGCTTTTGCTTCGATTGTAGCAAAATTTGGATTACTCCTAAGTAACCTCATTGCAGTATTTAAATAATCAGGAGAATCTACCTCTAAGTCTTGCTCTGTAAATCTACTTGTTTGATTTGGTCCGAGCTTTTTATTTTGCTCCTCTACCCATGCTTTTCTAATAGTAGGATCACCCAGTGCATATGCCTGTTGATTGAGCAACTGAGAGTATGTCTCCCTTTGATACTTTACCGCTGCTCCTTGATCCCATGCATTCTTTCGCTGAAAAATTCTACCTGCAGGTTCTCTTAAATCAGCAAATTGATCATCTTTTAAAATTTGCAAAGCTTTAGCCTGCTCAAGTTTATCTTTCCTTTCTTTATCTTTTGCTAATTTTGCACGATTTTCTGCATCAAGTATGGTTTGCCTGTTAAGTTGATCTGTTTGTTCTGCGGTGTCTAATGCATTCTTATACCTAGTTTCTTCCCTAGCAATTGCCTGCTGATTCTGCAAAGCATTAAGATCAACAGCGTGTTGTCTTTGTCGCTCTTGATTGAGAGCAGTAAAGTCTCTTGCTTGCTTGCGATCTGCATACATATTTGGATCAACGGCAAGCATTTGTGGCGTCGGACCATCCATGCGAGTTCCAATTTGACCAGTATTTAACTGTTGTCTTTGTAAGTTTTGAGACTGATTTACCGCACCCGTTGGTTGTATTGCAGAGGCTCTATTTTGGTTTGAAGCCCGCGCGGCTTGCATTGCTTGTAGTGGATTGATCATGCTGGTCGGGTTGGTTCAGTAAATGGCCTATTATCATTATTACCTCCTCCGAATATTGATCTAGCTCCACTCACAATTTGCGGAAGATTGCTCAAGGTATTTTGCCAGCTAAATCCACCTCCCCCACTTGTAGGAGCAGGATTATATTGTGTGACGGGCGTAGGAAGTAATCCGGTTGATGTAAATGGAGATGCTGTTCGTATTAACCCTCCCAATGGATCAAGTCCCGCGTCTGCAATTTTACCTGGCAGTGCAGCTGCTTGACCACCAAGCGAATCGATAAGCCCCGTGTTACCCAATCTCATGTTTATAAGCGAGTCTGTTAAATTTCGATCATCATCAAGTACTGCTTGATCAATACCCAAGTTGCTACCCTCCCCCATGAGAGTTTGATCACCATAATCTAAAGCCCTAAGCCTGTTCTGTAAGTTTGCTTGCGAGCCATAAACTTCTGCAAGTGCAGGGTTTACCTCTGCCAATCTTTCGTTGCGCGCAGCTTCTATCTCACTACCTTCCCGAAGCATTGATGCAAGAGATCCTGCTTGATCTGCACCTCGTTGTGCTGAAATCATTCTGCTTGCCATATCCTGACCAGTTCCACCACCACCCATTCTATTTAAAAGCCTTCGATTATTAGATGCTTCTTGTGTTGCCGCTGCTCGCTCGGCGGCGGCTTGTGCCATTCCACCTGTAACACGACCATCTTGCAATGCATCAAAACTTCTATTGGTGTAATCTACCTGACTGTTAATTGAATCCCTTAGTGCGTCAGCGTATCTATCGCCTTCACCCAATACATCATCTACAAAGCCTTGGTTAGATAGAGCTGTCCTGGTGTTTAATTCTTTCTGCCGATCAGCTAAGTCCCTAAATTGATCTTGAAATCCTCGATACTCAGATTCTACACCATTTGGATCATATATTGATCCTGCAGTATCAAGCGCGCTTTGGGACATATCCCTGAGCTTGCCATAAACATTGTCTTTGTAGTCCTGCATTAGCTCTTCAGAGCTACCCACCATATCGCCAAAGTTAGAGCCTACGCCCTCAATCCCTTCATTAATAGTATCACCCGTATCCCGAAGCCAATCTGGAAAAGCGTCAAGATCTTGCCCGCCAACTGAAAATCCATCGATGTATTCAGCATCTCCCGGTGAGGCTAAAAGATTCTTAATCTTGGCAGTGTCAGATGGATCTATAATTCCAGCTTTACCGCGTGATGTTAATGTGCCTGCTAAGGCTCTATTATTTGCAATATCTGCTTCTGTCATATTTCCTACTCCTCGTTTTGCTACTCCTGCGGCTTCTGCATTGCGTGCCATAGCTTCGCGTGTTGCTTGCCTGCCACTTGTATCCCCTGAATTATTTTCTATTACATGATCACCTACAGTCCATGCAAGTGACGCAAGAGGTCCACCCACCAAGCCTGCGCCAGTACTTGCCAAATCATCCCATGTTGCATCGCTTATTCCAAAAGTTTTGGTTGAGTCAATTCCAAGAATATCATCTCTTACCTTGCCCAATGGGCCACCTAGTAGAGTTTTGTGCTTGATGCCAAGGGTCTTATTGTCATCAATCCCCAGGATATCATCAAAAACCTTTTTCTTAATCCACTTAAATAATTTATAGGAAGGAACATCGGGATCACCCTGTTCTTCAACACCAGGAATAATTGTTTCACCCGACCCTCCAATAGATTTTAAAACTTCCTCTTCAAGAGGATTTAAATAAGCTATGCGCTCTTGCCCAAATACACCATCTACGGGAGCATTTGAATTAAGGAGCTTTGCTGCTTTCTGGAGTTCATTCATCTAGCTAGATCCAACCCATAAAGTGCACATGAAATTGATCAGGGTCTGGAGACCAAATAATCACCCTTATTCTGCAATTAGAACTTACTATAGGGCAAAAAAACTGACCTGCTATATCTTGAGATTTATCTGAGTTATTTTTAAACACCTTTGCGCCCCCACCCGAAAAACTATTAGTTGCCCACACTCGAACCTCTAACCCAGGGAGAGATGAGCCAGTATGATCAATAGTAAATATACCCCATGTCGCTGTAGATGGAGCACCCTTTGTTGTAACATCAAATGTAATATTTGTTGTTCCAGTAGTACCCGATTGAACTAAGTTATTAGCAGATGGATTTGCCCAGCCCGGAGAATTAATAGTGCTACCAGATGACTTTAATGTCATATTTCCATCGGCATCAATATCTATATCACCACCTTCTTTAACCCCACCGATTGCAGTGCCCGCTACAGGTAGCGAATATACTGTGTCTGTAAATAATGCGCTAGCAGGGACGTTTGTTAGAACCTGACTGTCATCTACTTTGCCGTCGAGTGCTGTTGAAAGTCCTGTTATTTGTGAAATAGGAAAAGCAGTTGATCCACTAGTAATACTAGAAACGCTAGTTTGAAGCGCTGTAATATTGCTAGCATTGCTTGCAATATCAGTATCATTTGATCCAATAGAACTACTTAGTGTAGTTAAATCTGATGCCTGAGAAGCATGATCACTAACCAAACCATTAACTGCTGACCTTAGTAATTCAAAGTTTGCATCAACATCATCATGTGCCAATGGGTTACCCGAATTTTGAGTACGATACTTAATGCCAGTAGCACTTGTTGTATACGAGTGCCCGCTAGCTTGTGTTACATTCCCTTGTGGCATTGTTACATTTTAATTAGTGTTACACTTGGTGTCAAAAACTATATTTCTTCTTCTGGTGTCCACTCAGCTGTACCTAGTATCTCAAGAATCTCAAAATGTGAGTGTTCTGTTTCACCAGATAAAAAGGATGGTTGCTCACCCTCGTACTTTACAAAAGTTTTAGATCCGTCTACCGAGTACCTCAAGGTGTCGGCTGAAGTTTCTAATACTTTACTAAAATCAACCGAAGAAACTTCGGCTTTGTCTATTATTACATATTTTCTGCTCATAATTTAATAAGGTTAGATAGGTTCGTCACTTGTCCACTCATCCGTTGCTAGAATTGCAAGAATTTCTGAGTGAGTATATTCTTGTTTACCGCTTAAAAAGGATGGTTGTGTGCCTTCGTACCGTGCAAGTATCTTTGAACCGTCTAAACTCTTTCTGCTGTACGATTCATCAATGTCAACAAGTTGAGCAAAGTCAAAACCACTAACCTCGGAAGTATCTGCTATAACATATGTTCTGTTGTTCATATCTATTAGTATGGTTTATTAGTGCTAAATGTTACGCCGTTGTTCGTGCCGTTGTAGCCACCTGTTACCTCTGTTACATCGTTTTCAAATCTCCAAACAGCAACTGGTTCTACATATGTTTTATTATTGTAAATATTAGAAACAGCCGTAGATGTTAAAGCCCTATCGAAAATCGCAATCTCATCCATGAAACCATCCCAATACGAACTGTTAACTACTTGACCTATATAAAGATTAGCACTAGTTGATGTAATTGTAGTGCCAGATTGAGAACTGCTTATACTTCCATTTATATAAAAATCTGTACTTCCACTCGTGGCGACAACAGCTATATGATACCATGTGTTTGCACTTAATGCCGTGGTGTCGTTGACTATGGTACTGCCTTGGTAAAAACTTAATACATTTGTATCTCTAACTATCAATTGGTAGTTGGTGTTTGAACCTGATGTATCTCTCTTAGCTAGTATAGCACCGAATACACCTGTAGTATCTTTTCGTATCCAAGCTGTTATTGTAACACTACCACCTATTGAAAGACTTGAAGATGAAGGTACTTGAATATAATCTGCTGACCCATCAAATACACCGCTATAACTATTAGATGAAAACGAGTAAGAAACCCCGTCATTCTCCCAAACTCGCCAATAAGCACCATCGTATATGATGTAGTTATTAGTGTCAGTTTCAAAGTAAGCATCACCTGCATTCGCAAATGTTGGGCGATTGGATGAAGTTGTTGTTGGTATAGTTGCCATAATTTAACCTGGTGTATCTGTTGAAAATGTTGGGCCATTCACGAGGGTTCCATTATTTCCTCCACTGCCCTGATCTGTAATGTTTGTTCCTACTCCTCCGTCATTGTCTCCCATTCTGTAGTATAGATGTGGATTAGCTTTTAATATTTCTGAACCATGGTTATATATTTTAGATATTTCAGCGCCACTTAGTTCGCGTTCCCATGATGCAAATTCATCAATGCCACCGGAAAATCTATATGCATATAGGTCATTAGATGTGTCATCATAACCACCTATTGTAAAATAATTAAAATTACCATAACTTCCACCAGTACCTAAAGCAGAAGTTGCTGTTTTTGTTCCAAATGGTGTGCCTTGATTATTTGTAGGGTTACTACTATTAATGGCAGCGTCTCCACCATCTTTGTAAATTTTTATACTTGTTCCATTAATAGTAATTGCAAAATGATGCCATTCACCATCAAGAATGTCTAATGCACCACCTACTCCCCCAAATTCAGATGGAGCCCAGCCTGTGCTATATCCTCCGCCCCAACCTACAAGAAAACTATTTCCATTATTTCCTGATGTAACACAAGTTGGACCGCGTAAACCTGAGTGAGTTCCATATGCAAATCCCAATGCTCCCGTAGAATTTGGATGTCCTATGCCGTTTGCATTTTTTATCCAACAACACCAACTAATTGTAGATAGGGACAGATTTGCTGGTCTGTAGTTTGTTTCTATAAGATCGTCTGTTCCGTCTAGTGTTACACTATACTTACTAAATGGTTCCTTGTTGTAAATGTACCATGCCCCGTCATAGATATAAAAGTTGCCAGTGTCTGATCCAAACATCTTTGTTGCGTACCCAGATGGTGCGGTTGGGGAACTTGCTAATATATTAGCTTCTGTGTCTGAGTCTATATTGAATGGGTGGGTGAAGTCGTACCTTGTTAGTGTTGAATCAATTGCTCCCGCGGTTGTATTCGCAATGTATAATGAACGACTATCTGTAGCATAATACATTTCACCTTGCACGGCTTCCTTGCCAAACTTTGACTTGTTTGCATCCGTACCCTTTTTAACAGCGATACTAAAATCTTTCCTGTGTAATTTATTCATGATGGTACATCTGTTGAGAAAGTTGGTCCGTTTGCAAGTGTGCCGTTATTCCCGCCACTTCCTTGATCGGTTATTGTCGTGCCTATTCCCCCGTCATTGTCTCCCATTCTCCACCAACCTACAGGATTAAAAGAACCTATATAATTAGGTACTCCGTTGTTGTAGATTGATGTTATATCGGATGCGGATAAAGCAGAGTCGAATACTACTACTTCATCTATTTTGCCATTAAAATGATTTGAGGAAGAGTATAGCATACCTCCTATGACTGTTTGCGTATAAGAAACAGTATTAGTAGTTACAGATTTAGTACCTAAATCCGAACCATTTAAATACATTCTAGCCGTACCTGAAGTAAAAACAACAACTGCATGATACCAACTTCCTGTAGCTATAGCGGTGTGCGCAAAAGGTAGATTCCAGCCACTTGCATATGTGTTAGCTACCATTTGAGCTCCCGATAAACCAAAAGCCCTGTCAACTCCTGTTGATCTTCCATCAGTTAAAGAAAATATATAATTATAACCACTAACAGAACTAGGGTTGAACCAAGCTGATATTGAACAGTCACCACTAATGCTTAGGTCAGAAGCTCCTAATATAGTTACATAGTCATTAGTGCCGTCCAAATTTAAGCTAAGTTGATTATCGTAAGCTAATTCACTTGGGGTTATCTTACTTAAGAACGCATCACTTGCTCCCGCGGTAGTCTGTGCAAAATATAAATTTTGAGAGTCGGTAGCATAATATGCCTCACCCTTCACCGCTTCTTTTGCAAACTTTACTTTGTTCGCATCCGAGCCCGTCTTAACGGCAATTGTGAAATCTTTGCGATCTAGTTTATTCATTAGTAAGGCTTGTCTGTACTACTAAATGAAACCCCTCCGCTTTGAGTACCATTATATGATCCAGTCTCGTCGTTAAAATTATTCTCAAAACGATACATTGCTTGAGGACTTTGATAGGTTTTATTGTTATAAATATGTTGAACCTCAGAAGCAGTTATTGCTCTATTAAAAATAGCGACCTCGTCAATTAATCCTTCAAAGTGAGCGCTCACTCTTTTTGCTTCACCAATCGCTAACTGACTTCCAGAAGTTGAATTTGGAGCTTGCATGTTAGTATTAGATCCCACTTGTATGCCATTTAAATATAATCTACCCGTTCCGGCTTTTAAGGTAGCAACAGCGTGATACCATGTGTTACTCGAAAGACCTGATACGCTAATTATTTCGTAATTGCTAGTCCTAGATCCAAAGTTTAAAAGCGATGCACTATTTACTGAAAAAAATGTTTGGATATTGGGTTGGGTTCCTGAAGCAATCATTGGCTGAAATGTTGCAGTTCCCGTGAATTTAAACCAAGCAGAATAAGAAAAATCAGCATTCAAAGTTAAACTTGAAATATCAACAACATCATCCGTGCCATCAAATGAAGCACTATAGCTATTATTGCCGAAGTAATTAAAAACACCATCACTCAGATATGTTTGCCAATCATTTCCGTCTGAAATTTCAAAGTTATTTGTATCCGTTCTAAAGATCATAAGACCTGCATTGCTTGATGCTGAAGGTCTGTTTGCTATCGTATATGTTGCTAATTTACTCATGGTGTATCTGTTGAAAATGTTGGCCCGTTAGTTAATGTTGCATCATTACCCCCGCTTCCTTGATCTGTAATGGTTGTTCCAGTTCCCCCATCGTTATCCCCCATCCTCCACCAATGAACAGGAGATAAAGAAGATATGTCTGAAGGTATTCCGCTGTTGTAGATTGCCGATACATCGGAGTTAGATAACGCAGAATTAAATATAGCGGCTTCATCCATTAATCCGTCGAAATGTAATGAGCCGGTACTATAAACACCAATTTGATCAAAAGACAGATCACTACTAAATGTAGTTGTTACTTTAACCGAGCCGTTAATATAACAAATTATATTATTAGAACTGCTGCGGGTTAATACAATGTTCGTCCAAACTCCTGTGCTTAGGGCATTATTTGTAAGAATTGTATTCTGCAGTTGAAGAAGGCCGGATGAGTTTATATATAAATAATCAGAAGTATTATTGGATTTACCCAATAAGTTTCTACCAAAAGCATCTACTTTAACCCAAAAAACAACAGACCATTCAACATACCTTAACAGATTAAATGTTGGTACTGAAAGGTAATCATTAGTTCCATCAAAATCTAAGCTGTAGTTATTACTAAAACTATTATTATAATACGCCCATCCAGAACCATTTGATATGTACACCCTACCGGTATCACTTGCATATGCAGCAGTACCCGCGGGGGCAATAGAGCTAATTAAGGCAGCCTCCGTGCTGAATATTGTTGCATCCCCAAAAGCAGGCAAAAACTTACTTAGTGCAGAATCATTTACACTCGCACTACTCTCAGCAATATACAATGCATCATCACTGAGATACAATTCTCCATGCACACACTCTTTTGCGAACTTGGACTTATTTGCGTCCGAGCCCGACTTGAATGCGATTTGAAAATCTTTATTGTGTAGTTTTTGCACTAAACTGTTCCAGCACTAATACAAGGAGATCCTGGACGAAGGCGAAGATCGCCATTTTCTAAGTCTATAAATAGTGGATCATTATTTATATTTGTTCCACTTGAGGTGTTGTCAGTGTTACATTGGAAAAAACAACTAAATGTAGCTTTCGTGTTTAAGGATTTGCTTGATGGAAAAGCAGACACATTATTGCTATAAAAAATTATATTTTTCATGTCACTAGGGAAAGCATTACCATCAATAGACCTTTCTGTAGAATCAGCGAACAGGAAAGCAAAAGTGCAATTCTTAATATCAAAGGTATCTATATACCGAAAAGGTTTACCGTCTCCAGCTACTGAGCGGTATAAAGTAGAATTGTTATGAAATTGTACGCCTCCGCTCCCTGCACTATAACTATCATACACTCCTACATCTCCATAATTTGCTGTTACTGTGGAAGTGGTAATTACAGTATTCCCAGAAAAAACATTACTGGTACCCGATTGGTTTTTATTGAACCTGAAGCGAGTATTGTAAAACTTAAAATTTTTAATAGACCACGCATCTGTCCCATTATTATTTGTATTACCTACAGTTTCTAACACTATTCCAGTTGCTGTTGCGTTACCAATGACTGCACCTTGAGGATTTAAAGATTCATACTTTCTTCCCGCATCAAAGGTAATAGAGTTATCATATTCACCATCTGTGAATAAAACAGTTCCATCAGTTCCTGCTGCTGTTTCCGCGGTTGATAATTGATCATAATAATAAGGGTCAGCTAATGTCCCTGAGCCCGATCCTGATCCTGGTTTAATATATACTGTTGCCATAATTTTTGTTTGTTAAGTTTAAGAAATTGTTCCACCTGAAATTAATAAAGGTGCTGGATTTGCCCCCATGCTTGGGAGTTGGTAGCCTTGCCTAACGGGTATTCCATTAGTACCCAAAGTATCAGAATCACCACTGACCACAGAATATTTCTCACCATCTGAATCTGTAAGTTCAATGTCAGGTTCGCCCGAATCTTTAGAAATAATAAAAGAAGGTAATTCGCTAGCCTCTGCTAACCTTGAAAGAGCATTACCTCCCTTTTTAATAAATACATTTGCAGTAGTGTCTTTAGCTACAAATTTTATACTTCCATCTGAATCTATAACAATCATTCCAGATTTAGAGGGATTATCTAAGACTTTAAGGCTTTGATTAGGGAAAGCACCTATATGTGGATTATCAGTTCCGCGAAGATTTTCATCCGTAATACTAACGGCCTGGAAAGAACAAGTTCCATCTCCATCCTCCCGTAAAAATTTAGTTCCACCTGTTTCACCTGTAGATAAAACTGCTGAACCTTCTATACTCGCTAAGTCTGAATCGTTTGCTAGCGGAATCCAAGATCCACCATGTGCGAAATACATTGCTCCGTCAGCGTGTGAATGCGCAATCGCTCCATGGTTAGAAGATGCACTAGGAAATGCAGATTGATCAGCGAAATATACAGGATTTACAGTTCCTGGTTGAATTGCTGAATCAGCAGTTGTTCCTTGTGCTGATGTTGCGTAATTGGAAGAA
>Ga0208434_1001286_pt1 | contig 10442 bp, 11 predicted proteins | sample 13_taG_FD_184086 | JGI IMG/M metagenome (GOLD analysis project Ga0208434, IMG submission 184086) | Marine viral communities from the Subarctic Pacific Ocean - 13_ETSP_OMZ_AT15268 metaG (SPAdes) (version 2) | ecosystem: Environmental > Aquatic > Marine > Oceanic | place: Pacific Ocean | collected... | reverse complement strand
GAGTAGTTCAAGAATATAAGTTTATTACCTTTAAACCTAAGAAACAATTAAAAGAATTAACTGCTGTTTTAAGAGCAGAACCAAAGAAATTTTTGGGTATTAAATACAGTAAAAAGTTTAATCTAAAAGACCGTTGCGTAGTATGTGGTTTTCATCACATATGGGAACAAGGAGATTATATGCGTCCTCCTATTCCTTTAGATAATGTAACTAAAGGAAGACCACTAAGAGGAACTTATTGTCCTAAACATGCTTCTCATTATATGCAACTAGAAATGCTACAACAACAAATACTAGCAGACCAGCATGGATTAGAATTTAAAGCCTTTAAGCCAAGAATGCCTAAAATGCTTAAGAGTGGCCCTATTACTAATTTAACTAAGAATGATGTTGCCTCGCTCACGGCTACCGGATGGCTTATTAGGCCACCCGCTTTAGGTGATAACAGGACAGCCACCGAAGAGGTTATCCGCTTGATTACTGAAATCAACATAATGACAGATAGATTGAATCATTTAATGTTAAGCAATAGTATTCAAGCAACAAATGAACTACCGCCGCAAGAAGAGGCAATTAAGGAGGAATAAACATGGGTGTATTTGGAACGACTAATGGAACAGTAATGAACGCAGTTCAGGCGCAGGGCGACCAACAATTTAAGAATGTAAATAATTTACTTTCTTTACAAGATAACCATGTTGAAGAGTTCTTTCAATATCATGGTGAAATGTTTTTAACTGCTCTTGAGCAAATGATGGAAGATGTTGTAGAAAGAGTTGTTTCTCAAATGCTTGCTAAATTAGCATTTAGCCAAAACGGAAACATTATTTCTGTAAATCCTGATGCTATGAGAGAATATGAAAAAATTACTCAAGAAAACATTGACCTTGATATTCAAAGATTATTACAGTCTGCTATCAATACAGAAGTGGTTAATCAACGAAAGATGGCGAAGCAACAATACCTAGAATCTCAAGGGTTTGGTGGCGGCATGGGCGGTAATATGGTTCAACCAACCGCAGGTATGGCTATGGCCGGAGTTATGGGGCAACAACAACAATACCAACAAATACAAGGTGCTACTCAAAACGGAACAGGTTATCCTATTCCTCCATCGGGAACAGACGGATATGGCCGTCCTTATTGGATTGATGCACAAGGCCAAATGAGTTATGAACCTCCTTCAAGCGGTCTTCATTTAGGTTCAGCCATACAAAAAGGTGCGGCTTGGGCAAAATGGCTTATGTGAGGTGAATTAAATGGTATCATTTAAATGGGGTCAAGTAAATACTGCACTCCCAGAAAGAAAGGATTTTTTTATTACTGAGATAGGTAAATATCTCAAAGACGGCAATAAAAGTTTTATTGTTAAATATAGACGAGCGTTGGATGGAATTAGTGAAGAAAACGCTAATACTTTAGAAAAAGAGTTTCTAAAGGTCTATGAAGAAGTTCTAGACCAACCACTTGAACCCTTACTAAAACAAGACGGTGATGGTTGGACTAGATTTTCTATGATGAAAAGAGGAAAGGCTAAAGTAGAAAATACTTCTAATCTTAATTTTATCAAAGACAAGAAAATAAAAGATATTTTAGATTCTAATGTAGTTAATAAATTAAGGGGTAGCGGCGTTTCATCTTTTTATAAGGATGGACAAATTAATTTGCCTGACTTTGATTTCTTTGAAGAATTTAAAACAAATGAATTAGATGTTGAAGAGAGTGTTTCATTAGTTGAACGAAAAGGAGAAACCGGTATTGGCAGGTATGATATTAGACCAACAGAAGGCTCAGAAAAACACTTTTCTTGTGATTTTCCTACAAGAGATGATGGTAAAATAAGCAATCTTAAAACTGATTTTCTTATGGATTTATTAGGAACTTCTCCCCCTCTTGAGATTAACAATAGCGAATCAAAAATAAAAGTTGAGCCTATTCAATATTCTTTTATAGTTGATGAAGAAACTTTTATGGGGCTTTCTCTCGGTTCAAAAAGTATGGCCTATTTAACGCCTGTTAAAGAAGAAAATAATACATTTGTTGATGATGGAGCGCAGATTCCATTAGATAAGTTTAGCCAATTAAAAATTATGGCGGCTAAAGATGATTTAGATAATAGAACTTCTCAAATGCAGGAAGAACAAGTAATTATTCTTGATGGACAAATGTATCAATTTAGAAATAAAGATACCACTGGTAGAAAAGATATTTCTATGGGTTTTTCTGAAAATGGTAGTCCTTTGTCTTTTATTGAAGAGAATACTGGTCTTTTTGAAAGAATATTAACTCCTTTATTAAATGACCCTACTACTGTCAAAACAGTTAAATTAACAGGAATGATTAGAACCAAGAAAGGAAACGAACCCACTTTTTCATCTAGAGTTATAAGTTCTATTAAAAGTAAAAATAGCAAAGCAGGACAAGATAAGTTCTATATGATTGCTAGAAAAAAGAATAAAGAAACGGGCGAAGTTATCTCTATTGAAGATTGGACAGAATTAGACGAAGAAAAGCAATCCAATTATGAATATATTGAAGAAGAAATGACGGCGGCTGAAGCAGTAGCAATATCATCAAAAGCATACCGTTCAAAAGAAAAAGGAGAAGACGGTGAATATTCTTATATGTCAGAAGATGACTATAATAAGATAAGAAGTAGTATTAATAATTTTAATGAAGAAAGGTTTTTAATGTCTGAAATAGATAATGCTGAAGGAAAAGAAAAGCAAAAATTAGAAAAGTTAAGAAAAAAAGGAATCCAAATCAATAATGATAATAAAACTCTAATAGATTCTTATGTCTCCGATATTCAAGTCCTGTCAAGTGCAGAAGAAGGAAACCCTAAATTACAACAATCTTCTGATTATGGAAAGGATAGATACTCAACAAATGAAGTAAAACAAGAAAATATAAAAGAAAAATTAAAAGAGGCATATGTAGAAGTAGATTTAGTAATAACTTCTCATGGAGAATATGACTTGAACCCATTTTCTAATACTTCTGCTAATCGCCCAATGTCTAAACATGCTAATAAAATTAAAAAATATGTAAGGAAACTTAAAAGAGAATTTGGTGAGTAAGTATGGGAACAACAATCTCGCCAAGCGATTATACTTCTATTGACCCTGATTATTCTGCGGGTAAAGGATTTTATACCGACCATACTGAAGTAGCAAATCTTCTACAAGTTCCTGCTTTTAGTGATTCTACTTATCCTACTAAAGCACAAATAGGTGCTATTATTAAAAGAGTAGAGGGTATTATTGATGATAAAGTTAAGCGGTCTTTTAGACCAATTGTAACGAAAGATGAATACCATAACTTTGAGTTCACTCAACTTCCTCATATGTCTTATTATGGGGGTCATGTAGGTTTTATTCAATTAAAACAAATGAAGGTTAGAAAAATTGTTTCTCTTTTACTTTGGCAGGGAAGCGAATACAAAGAGTTCGCTTCGGCTCAAGCAAAAATAACATTACATGATAATTTTAGAGACTTGAACTCTATTATTTTGCAATTGCCCGATAGTGGAGTATCTTTTGAAATGCTGGCTGAAAATGTAGTCGGTAGTTTAGGCAACGATGAGTTCTGTAATACATTCGGTATTAAGACTACTAATGAAGAAATCGTTTCTTTAATCAATGAATCTTTTCCTTCTATGTCACAGTTTACTAAGGCAACTGCTCCAAAAAGCCTCACTTCTTCTAATTTATCCATTTCAGACTTTTTCTATGCCTCTAAGAACCGTGATAACGGCAAGCAAATCTTCATCTCATCCCTCCTTTCGGGGGATGATGGGGCGGATTGCAGCCTCAAGGCAACAATAAAACAGTCATGCTCAGGTAATAACTCAACAAACCTCACTGTTGCGGATTCTAGTAAGTTATCCGTAGGAATGACTATGACATTATCTAATATTCCTACTACTGCTACAATTACTTCTATTACTGATTCAACGACTGTTGTTTTGAGTCTTGCTACAACAGGTGGTGCTTTTAGTAGTCAAGTAGTTACATTTACAACTACTGATTCTATACCAAGTGTTTGTTCTTTAACTAACTTTACGGACAAAGAAGATTTAAAAAGACTTGGTTCTTACTGGACTATTGGTGAAGAAGGCAGAATCTTCTTTTTAAGAGACTATCCTTATCACCGAGATAATTCTGTTGTTGTTTCTTATATTGCTGGTGATGGTAGAGTTCCTTCTGCTATTCACGAAGCGGCCACCAAATTAACTGCGGCTGAAGTTATTAGACATGACGACCAAAGCGTTCTTATTGCAGAAACAGGTGGAAATATTTCTACTAAAGAAAAGTATGACATACTTCGCAAAGAGGCTATGGATATTTTGAAAGGAAAGGGCGACATTGTTTATTTCTTGGACTGATTAAAATGGCTATAACAGTTGATTTAAATTTATTTAATAAATTACTTACCATTCAAAAAGAAAGGCAATTAATTATGAATGACTTATCGGAGAGTCTAGGTATTGATATTTCATTTAGCGACGAAGAAGTAATGAAGTTTGCTTTAGAAGATTTTCAAAAATCAATTGAAAAACAAATAGATACGGAGGTAGAAGCATGGATGAAGTCTCTCTTCTCTTAGATTTACTTTCTACTCAATGGTCTTCTAATGCTAGTGCATTAGTAAGTTCAGGGGATATTGCAGTTAGTCATGCAGTTACACCTGATTTTATTGATATTAGAACTACTACTGCTAATAAAGGAAGCAGGGTTGATTTAAGCAGAACACCTGCTACTATTGTAGTATTTGAGGATTCACAGAATCTTGAATATCCAACAGTGCATTATGATATAAGAAACGAAACATACTCTTTTACTATTCATATTCGGGTATTACACGATGAAAGGGGCGGTGCTGATTCGGCACACGGCAAGGATAGGCTAAGGGCTATATACTTGATACTGCGTAGGGTGCTTGAGAGTAAGCGCACAGGCTATACGGCTAGTGATGGTTCTAAGTTCAATCAATTATTTGTTGGTTCAAGAAGCGAGTCTAATGATAGAGCCAAGCGTTTATTCGGATATAAAGTAACATTAGAAGCAAAAAGATTCGCATTAACACTCCCTTAGTAAGTTTGTAAAGGAAAGGAGAGGATAACATGGCAATAAACACAGATATATTTTTAGGAAGCGGCGCAACATTAACCATGATTCCAGAATTGGATTTAAAGGTTCTTTTAAACAATTCAGGTTCAACAACAACAAAATTAGTAGTTGATGCTCTTTGGAGCGATAATGTTAGAATGGTAGAAAATCTTTATGTTGGTTGTGTTGTTGATTTATATGATGCTTCTACATCTACTACCGCCATTCATTCAACACATGTAATTACTGGAAACGATGCAACTTCCTTTACAATTTCTCCAGCCCATACTTTAACTGTTCAAGACGCTACTGATTTTATCATTGTTAGAGGATATGGCGCACCAGCCCCTACAACCTTAACTGGTTCTATTGCACGATTAAGTGCTGATAATTGGCTAGGTGTTCTAGAAACGGCTGCTTTCCCTAGCATTGAGGTTGAAATGAAACAACTAAATCTTTCTCTTGGAAGTAGCAGAAACTTTTCTCACCAGTATAAAGGTATTGAAACTGCAAGCGGTGGAAACCTAAATATTGTAGCAAATCACGGAACATGGCTATATTATGCTCTAGGAAAATGCACACAGATTAATGCTACTTTTACAGGTTCAGGTTCTTTAGACCCTGCTACTCCACCATATACTGCTCATGCAAACAATGTTCATTATTTGGATATTGGAGAATCGGCAACTGCAAAGGCATTTAGTGATAATATTACTGGTTTTACAAGCACTGGCCCTATTTTCTATAGAACTGCTAAGGATTCAACATTTATGATTCCTCCAGTAGCGAATCAAGATACTGCTACACATATGGCTCTTTTGACATTACCTTCGTTTAATGCAAGTGGGGTTTTAACAAACCCAATCAAATACACTTTTGCTGAAGCAAATGGTGATGAATTACCTTCATTCGGTTTAGAACAAAACATGAGTAAATTAGAAGCATCTAACACTTATAGGACAGGAGACACTACAATAGCCACAGAATCTCATAACTTTGTAAGAATTGCTAGAGGAAACCGTGTAAATACTTTAACTATGACGGCTAATGAAAATGAAGAAGTTAAAATGACTTTAGACTTAAATTCAAGAGCAGTTCATAAATTAAAGACTGATGAAGCCTATGAAGGTCGTGCAGGTGTTTCCGATAATTCGGATTTATTTAATTTTGGTAGCGGTTCAAATACTTTGGCCGCAACAGGTGAGGAATCCCTTGAGCCATTCTTTTTCTCATCAGGTTCTTTCTCTATCTTCGGTCAGCAATTTTTGAAGATTACTAATATGAGTTTAACAATTAACAACAACCTCCAAGATAAGAGATTTATTGGTGTCGGCAACAAGTCGGTGAAGACAGCCATTCCTGCTCAAAGAAATTATGAATTATCCTTTACTGCTATGATTACGGATAATAGGCTCTTTGAAGAACTTCTTGACCAAACCGAAGAAGGAACGGCTAATTTAATTACGCTTCAATTTGACAAAAATGCGCCCGATGGAACACTTAATGAGCAAATTCTTTTGAAGTTCCAAGACTATTACTTAAGCACAGCCAACATTACTATTCCTGATGATAAAGGGCCAATTACTATTGAAGGCACAGTTATGCCTAGAAACCTCAACACTTGTGAAGTCAGAACTCATTGGATTTTACAGGGGTGATATTATGGATAAGTATGAAAAATATCTTCTTAAAGAAGAAGCAGCCAAAAAACCCGCTAAAAAGAAAGAAACTCCTAAAAAAGAAACCCCTAAGAAAGAATCTAAATTAAGCAAGTAATATTCCACCAACACCGTTTGTTTGTTTGTTGGTATTAAAGGTGGAGAATATGTTAAATAAAAAAGTTATAACCGATAAAAGTGTGCTATTTGCACTACAAGAGCCGACGCTACATTATATTAAAGTAGCACCCGAAAGTGATGAATACCTAAAAGTATGGGTAAAAGACCCAACATGGCTAGAAGTAGATAAAGCCATGAATACTTTAATGAACATTGATGCTAAAAAGCAAACAATGGATATTGATTTAAATGCTATGTTTAGATATATGGTGGAAAACTTTATTACTAAGACTGAACCTAGTCTTTCGGCAATTGATATTCTCCGCTTAACTCCTTATGTTGGTAATCAACTTAAGGAAATCCTTCCTAATCCTCTTGATTCTATGTCGGGGGATGAAGAAAAAAACGACTAATTAGAAAGGCAATAAGAGGGGGTAGTGCGCCCCCAAGCCTTTCTTCTCAAATAGTTGTTTATACATTAGCAACAACTTTTTCAATAAGCCCTATGGAAGTATATAGAATGCCCGCATCAATGGTTGTAGATATGCTTTCAATTCATAAAGAAGTGAAAGCATTAGAAGCCGAGGCGATGGAAAAATCTCAAAATAAGATGGGGTGAAACAAATGTCTGTTGGTCTTCGTGGTAGTCAAAAAGGATTTGGGGCAGGTCGTCAAACTATTGAAATTAAAGAATTAACTGGTGCGGTTAAAAATTTAGTGGAAACAATGCAAAAGGCTAGCCTCGCTTCTTTAAATGTAACTGATACCCAAAAGAAACAGGCAAAAGCGGTTAAAAAAACTGCCGAAAGTTTAAGAGAAGCCGTTGAAGCGGGCGACCAACTTAATAAAAGAACTAATATTTTAAATGCCGTTATTCAAGCAAATAATAGAGAATTTAAATTAGGCTTTAAGTCTTTTAAAGACTACATGAACGCAGGAGGAACTACCTTTGAATATTTTGCAACCTTTATGACTTCTACTAAAGAAGAAGTTAGATTATTTGGTGTAGAGGCTCAAACAGCAAGAAGAATAATGTATGGGTTTTTACCGCCCGGAATGTTTAGAATGGTAAATAAAACGGCTTCTGCGTTCAATGGAATGGGAAGTATTATACGAGCATTAAAAGGGGATAGTGAAGAATCCAATAGTATTTTTATGAAATCAATTAAAGTTATGGGCGTATTAACTAGAACTAGGAATATGATGATAACTAAAAAACAAAGGCAAGCAGCCAAAGAAGCCAAACAAAAAATAAAAGAAAAGGCTAAGACAATAGGGCCAATTAGTCCAACAGACCCTGATTATGCTAAAGTAATTAAATTAAGGGAAAGAATGTCTAAAATTAGAGCCAAAAAAGAGTTGAAAGCGGCTAAGAAATTAGCAAAGGAAAAACAAAAAGCAGCAGAAACTCAAGAAAAAATAGATGCTCGTTTTGCTCTTAGAAGAGCAATAGCAGCAGAAACAAGATATTATAAAATTTTCGAAGAAAGAAAGGCAAAAGAAGCCAAAGAAAATGAAAGAGTTGAAAATGAGTTTATTGCTTTGCATGGTAAAAGACCTGCTAATCTTAAATTTGATGAAAACCCAACTAGGGCTAGAAAAAGACAAAGAAGAGCAGAACAGGAAGAGTATGATACTCAATTAAGATTATTTAAACATAAAGATGCTGATTTAGTGGGGGCTAGAAAACAAACTTCTTCTGCCGAACAAAATAAAAATAACTTTAATGCTGGTAATGCAATCGCTAAGGCACAAGAAAGATTAGCAAAAACAAATCCTATAAGAAAGAACTTAGGAAAAGTAATGAAGTTTGCTAAAGGTATTATGGGCAAATTCAAAACATTCTTAAATGTAGCCGTGAAAGGTATATTTATGTTTATGCTTACTCTTGTTGCTACATTAATTGTATTACAGGCTCTTTGGCCCACTATTAAAAGAGCATTTACACCCGCTATGGAAATGCTTATGATGAGTTTAAGTTATATCGGGGAAGGATTTACATTAGTCTTTTCAGGAGTTATGGATTTATGGAATGCAGTATTTAAAGGAGGAAGTATCGGTGATATATTATTGGCTCTTTTGGATATTTTGTTAGGTGTGTGGAAAATAGTAGTGGGTATTCTTGGTGCATTACTAGGAACACTCTTAGCATTTATTGGTGCATTCGTTGTAGATTTAGTAGTTCAAGCAATAAATTGGGTTAAGAGTTTAGGGGATAATGTAAAATCAGTTGGAAAAGTTGTTGGGCTTATATTAGCGATAGCAGGTATGATAATTGCTTTCTTATTAGGAGCAGCACCTATTGTAATTGTAGCAGTAGGCATAGTCCTATATAAGTTTGGAAACTGGTTTATTGATAAAATTAAAAAATATCTTCCAAAAAACCCTGTAAAATCCGCAAAAAAGTTCTTAACAGGAAGAGCCACTGGAGGGGTAGTAGGTAGTGGAGAAACAACTTTAGTTGGAGAAATGGGGCCGGAAATAGTTAAACTGCCCGCAGGTTCAAGAGTTTATTCTAATGAAGATTCTAAGAAAATGGCTAAAAGCGATAATATAACCAATAATTTTCATATTACTATCAATGCTAGAGATACTTCCGATAAAGAACTAAAAAGAATCACTGAGAAAATAGGTAAAGAAATAGCAAATAAATTAAATAGAAGACTGGGTTCTCCTGGATTTATTTGATAAAGAGGTGAAATAATGTCATATGTTTATTTAAAATTAAATGCTTTCGGTAAAGATTCTACTGATTTAACTACTGATACTATACCTTTAAAAGTAACTAGTGTTTCTGTTGCTGTAAATAGACAAGTATTAGACTTTACAGTTCCTTTATCTAGTCTTGCTACGGGAGAATCATTAACGGTTGGTGCTGATTTTGGTGCGGCTGATAAAAATATTTCTCTTCAAGGTTTTATTACAGATGTTGAACTTACAAAAAGTCACACTTCTGGAGCATTAACATTTACAGCGCAAGAAGTTGCTCAAATGATTGCGGCAAGTGTAGATTCATCAAGTCTTGCTAAGTATCAAAACTTTAATGAATTAGTAATATTAATTCCTTCTAATATAGATTCTAATTATGTCGCAAGAGGAACATTAGGAACTCTTGTTCCCTTAACTTTTTCGGCAAGAGGAGAGGCAAATACTAAAGATAATATAAGAGTTCCTTTTCCTAATTCTTTTCCTGATATTAATACAGCAGACGGAATTAGCGGATATATCCAATCATTTTCATTTACCTTAGAATCCGAATCAACCGATGTAGGTTTTACTATGGAGTTTAAGCAAGCAAATATTTTCCCATGAGGTGATTTTTAATGTATGATGTTTATGCAGGAAAGAGGAAAAGTTTAGTTTTCCCCATAATGTGTAATGCTCATGTTGTTATTCCTTATTCCGAAAATATCGTTGATATTGAAGGAACTCCAAGCGACACAACCGACGATATTCCTTATGGCTTGTGGGCGCACGACGACGATTTTACGATTGAGTGGCTCATCACCCCCTATGACATAAATGGCCTCGGAACAAGCGGTAGGATAGACCG
>Ga0208434_1001282_pt1 | contig 10451 bp, 7 predicted proteins | sample 13_taG_FD_184086 | JGI IMG/M metagenome (GOLD analysis project Ga0208434, IMG submission 184086) | Marine viral communities from the Subarctic Pacific Ocean - 13_ETSP_OMZ_AT15268 metaG (SPAdes) (version 2) | ecosystem: Environmental > Aquatic > Marine > Oceanic | place: Pacific Ocean | collected... | reverse complement strand
CATCACCGATATCCGCGGATAAAAGGTCTCTAAACAGACTTTCGTTCTCTCTTCATTATATAATATAAATGAAAACCAATATTGATATAATTTGGAATTGTCAATTATTTGTTGTATATTAGTATAACAAAACCAAAAGATATGTTCTATATTTACCACATTCCCCAAAGAAATAAGATTGGCGCAACTGATAATCTTGAAGTACGTATGAAATCACACAAATGGACTGAGCCATATGAAATACTTGAAACACATACTTGTGAGTTTAAGGTAGGTGATAGAGAACAAGAACTTCAGAGAGAGTATGGTTATGAAGTTGATAAGAGGAAATACCACGAGGTTAGAAGAATGGCCAGAAAGGGTGGACTTGCCTTGACACGAGACCAACTTATAGAAATGAGTATGAAACAACCACTCGAAGCTAAACAAAAAGGTGGTAGAATGATGAGAAAGCTTAACTACCAAACAGCAGAATACATCCGTACGCAATACAAGAGAGGTACAGATGTACTCGGTAAACCGATATCTTATCGCAGATTATGTAAAGTGTTTGATGTAAGTCCTGATGTAATTATGAAAATTATAAAAAAGGAAACCTACAAGATTCCTTAGTCTAGCTTATTCACAAGTTGGTCAGCAAAGAAACCTTCTACTGATAGACCTTTTACTAAGCCAGTCTTGATATAGTTATCCCAAACATCTTTGTTCTTAATTTTCATGCTGACCATCCATGTACCTACGGGCATCTCTTCACCCATATAGATAAGTGACTTATCTTTTTTAGGGTCTTTTACCAACCAAGATTCTACCACAAACACATCCTTGATAGGTTCATAGGAATTATGTTCTATGTTAGCTTGGTCCGTGTATTTCTTTTCCATATACTTGTAAGCGATACGTTGTACTGCTTCTTGTGGAAAGTATACGTAGTAAGGTCCTTCCTCATCAACACGATAAATCATCTTGTCAGGTATCATTGCTGGAGCAACTAACATTTGTTGGTCAGCAAACTTTTCTTTAGATAGATTGATACCTAATGCTCCAATGTTTACAGCACCTTCCAATGGGTTTGTTGTTTCACGTGGTTTGATTAGGTCAGTTACTCTCTGAAGTTTATTTGGAGATTCAGACCACTTACCATTTGATTCGTAGAAGATTACAGTTTCCCAAATATGTCTACAATTGTTACCACCTCTATATAAGAATAGATTGTATGGATTACCACCTTGGCCAGGTCCAAACTTACGATTTACTCCAAGAGTAGATGCGTTGTTAATATCTTCCTTACGATATACATTATCTTTTCTAGCCATCATAGCTTTACAGAATCCACGACTATTACCACTCTTGTTCGAGGGTGCCGATGGGTTGACCACATACCTATAACGAATCTTCGTACCCGGTGTGTCTAAAAAAGAAACGGAGTTACCTACGTTTCTCTTTTGCTTACCACCTGTAATACCTGCAAAGGTATCTTGGGAGAAGTTTACATCGATGGCTACTGAATCTAAATAATCCATTACATCGTCTAACTCTTCTACTGATAACTTATTAGCATCAATTAATCTTGACTTCATCCACTCATCATGAGCTTCTTTTAATAAAACATCGTAAGACTCATCGTGACTTTCACATGGCATAAAGACTGTAAGTTCACCAACTTTGTGTTCGTGGTGTCCTTTACAACCTGCGATTTCTGCTACTTCTTCTGCTTCTTCTTTGGTTGAGTATACTGGCAATCCATCAACGTATCCTAAGAAATCAAATAGTTCTTCTATGTATTGTTCTACAAATGAATCTATTTCTTTGAAGTCTCTTGTTCTCCAATCAGCGTAACAAATAGCTAGAGATTGGTCATCATCATATCCTTCACTTTGTAGTACTGATACACATCTTCCAATGTACTCTGCTTCACTTTCTCCTGCTCTTGGGTCTACGAATGTCTGAGCTGAGTTCTCTACTCTCTTAGGATGTTTTGTAGGTAGTAAGTCGTAATCAGTTGTATACTTCTTGTTCTGAGGTCTACCTTCTTTTACTAAGTATAAGAATGCGTTTACTCTAGCTTGTGCCCATTGTTCTGCTGACTTTACATCGGGTGAGTGTGATGTTTGATATGCACCTACACCTCTTTGGTATACTGATTTCAACATACCTATGTTTACTCCGTATCCTAACTTCTCTTTGTATCTTTCGTTAAAGTCATCACTTTTTTGTTTCAATGATTCTTCAACTCTCTTTGGTATCTTGATGTTACCTCTTGTAGTTCCAGCCGAACCTTTAGGATTCTTATCAGAACCTTTCTTACCATCACCTGGCGTTTTAGACTTTGGTGCCTTTGGTGATTTCTTTACTCCACCTCTTGGACCTATATCTGCTAGTCCTAATCGGTCATGCCAAGTATCATTACCTTCATCTAACTTTACAATCAGAGAACCACTTGGTTCGTTTATATATGGTGCTAGACCACTAACATCTAAGTCACCTTCGAATAGACCTAACTCTTTTAGTTTTGATTCTGCCCATCTTTTACCAGCAAGACCACCCCACAACAAATATGAAATAGTCCCACAAGCAGTAGTATCAGACTCATCATAATTTACCTCTGCTCTACTCAAGTAAGAGTACATGCGTTTAATTGTTTCTACTGAGATAGGTTCTTTCTTAGCTAATTGTTGCGCTCTTACTTTACCTACTTGGGTTGCACATTTATTATTAACCTTCTCGTTTAACTCTATACCTCTCTTTGCATTATTACTAACACCACTTGGGTAATCTGAGTAACTCTCAAACACTTCTCTATTTTGTTTCATATCCGCAAAATACATAAAGTTTGATTCTATCGCTGGGTCTTCTACTAATGCAATAGCATCCACACCACTGAAATCGTCCAACTCATCAATGTCTAATCTAACTATTCTTACACTCTTCTTGCTCATAATAATACCTTCTTACTATATAATATAAGTCACGACTTATAATGTCCTTCTATTGTTTAACTTAGCTTGTGCTTCTTGTTCACTTGTCACGTCTCCGGCAAGTACGTATGTTCTACCTACCAATTGGTTATCAGGTGCTGTTGGAGTCAATACACTTCCCTCAGCCAACTGACCAATAGCAGTTGTAGCTCCACCGAATCCTCCACTTGGAGTACCACCCGTAGATGGTCCACTCGCGTCTGGTCCACTACCACCGCCTGGCACTTTAGCAAATACACCCTTAGCTTTATTTACAGCCGATAGTACAGCAGCAATTTGTGTAGCGTAGAATATAGGGAAAGCAAATGCAGCACCTGGCCCTGTTGCCTTAGCTGATTTTTGTGCGATGTCCAAACCTTGGATAAATCCTATACCTGTATTGATTGCTAAATCAGCAAGTGCAGCTGCCTTAGATGCGGCAGTACCTTCTTTGAGTAGTCCACCCAATTGAGTAAAGATACCTGCAGCAGCAGATGCAAATTGAACTTGAGCAGCAATCTTCATATCACGTTCTTGTTGTGTTGCTAATACTCTCTTCTTACTTTCTTCTTGTTCAGTCGCTGTAATGACCTCTTGTGTACGTCTATTAAAGAATTCTATTACTTGTGCCTTTTGTTCTTCAGTAGCCTTTAATCTATCTAATTCAGCAAGTGCTCTTTCTTGTTCCAATGCAATCTTCTGAAGTTCAGTCTCAGCTTGGATGTCTTGTTCTTTAGTTCTGAACCCTTCTAATACACCAGCAATACTATTGACTCTATCTTGTTCTATCTTAACAGATTCTTCTGCTGCTTTCTTCTCTTCTGCTAATCTTAATTCATTAGCCTTCTTTTGTTCTTCAAGTTCTTTCTCACGCTCTTCTTTACGTTTCTTAGCACGTTCAGTTGCAGCATCACTAAGTTTCTTATTGTAGTTTGCTTCTAATACTGCCTTATCATTTACTAAGTTTTTATACTCATCAGAATCCTTCTCATAGAGTTTCATCTTCTCATTGAGTAGATTTCTTTCTATCTGAATTGTTTCTTCACCACGAGCTTGAGCAAGTTTGAGTTCTCTCTCTTGTTGTTTAACACGTTGTTCCGATAGTTTCTTAGACTTCTCTGCAGCAATCTCTTCTGAACTAGCTACGATACCAATAGCTGAACCTATCTTACGTAAGAATTTACCAACCTTCTCTGCCATTGTAGCGAGTGGTCCTAACGATGCTTTGATGAATAGTTTTATCTTATCACCAAACTTAGTAAATATAGCAATGAGTGCTGTTACTGTAAGTATGATAAGACCAAGAGGGTTCGCATTAAGAACAAGGTTAAATGCTTTCTGAGCAATAGCTGCTGCCTTTGTAGCGACAATGGCTGCTTTCTCTTGGACTACCCTTGCAGCAATCCTAGCATTTAGAGCACCTTCCGCTACTGACCTAGCACCAACAGCGATAGCGATACTAGCTTGAACCTTTTGTTCTATCTCACCTATACGTTCTGACTCTACACCAAATAAGGATAGTGTACCGGCAGTAACCGCAACAGCTCCTGCAATACCCTCGAATCCTTTAGCGAATGCCTCAGTCCTTTGAGTAGCATCCAATCCCTCAAATGACTTCTCTATATCTTTTATCTCACTACTTACTTTAGCAGATTGCTTAGATAATTCTTGGAACGCCTTTGAACCAACCTCGACTTGCTCTAACTCCTCATTGATTGATTCGAGCTCGTCCCTCATTGTTCCGAGTGTTTTTACCGAATCACCCGAGTCGACTTCTACGTCAAATGTTACTGTACTCATTGTTTATTCCTTTTTCGTTTAATCATTCAAACCTGTCGTTTACTCATTCTCTTTAAAATAGTTTACAAAACCTGTATCAGTTTACCTGGTCAACTTATATTATTAAGCAATAAGCTTTCCCAAGGGAATAAGTTACTACCCTTTTCTTTGTATCACAATCCACTCATATCCGGTAGACATTACACCTAACCCATCAAAATCTTTATTAGTGGTTACCTCAGCTGCGCCATCTATTGTTTGTGAACCACTTGGTACAAGTGCTATAACTTTAGATGCAGCACCAAATGAATCATCAGTCATAAATCTCAAGAACCTACCCGTATTATCAGTAGCATCTGGAAGGAATACAAAGAAGTTTCCATTACCTCCACTCCAATTAAAATAGGTTAGATACGAATCAGTATCACTTGTCATATCATAAGTACCTGCAGCACTTGCGGATACCTCAGTTACTTTAAGATATTGTGCACCTGTAAGTATAGAATTACCTAAGATAACTTTATTAGCCTTAGGTACACCATGTGCTACTGGCGTATTTGGTAGTTGACCCAATCCTACTGAGTTCTCAAATGTTTCAATACCTTCAGCTGATGAAGTCTGATAGTATAAGAATCCATTACCACCTATGTGTGTATGTCTCTCAAAGTTATTACCACCACCAAAGGTTATACTCTCAGCTCCGAGAAGCATACTTTGAGAAATGTTAGTTTGTTCCATAACACAATTCTCAGTAGTAATCATCGAGTTCTTATCACCAAAGATTGTAGCGTTCTTAGTACTAATCAATGATACATCGTGAGAGCCTGACTTGATTGTCGAATCCTCAGATGCAAGAACTGCAAGATTGTCTGAATCATTACCTATGTTAAGGTTATCACCACTTATCACCGAGTTCTTTACACTTGACTCAATGTCGTTATCAGTACCAATGATTAAAGCCTTATCTACACCTTGACCAATAGAACCACCATCTTGTGCACCAATGATAGCTCCTGCACTATCATCTACTTGTACTGTACCTATGATAGCTTGTTCATTAAGTGCGTTTAGGTAAGTATTGTAATCGGATGACCAATATACTGAACCTGATAGGTATGTGTAACCTGTAAGTGATGCAAACTCTCTTAGTATACCATCATCAGTAATCGGATTGAGGTCAGAGTCTCTTACTATAACATCACCACGTGGGTTAAAGTCGTCTACATCATATACACCTACGTCTATATCACTAATCCTTCTACGAGGGTATTTAAACTGGCTTATAGGAGTCTTTAACAACTCTACCCTTACATTGTCCCTATCACTAATGTTAAACCCACTAATCTTGTTTATACGATAGTATGCGTTGTCAATGAATATCTTGTCATTGAGCTGAATATCTTTTAGGTCAATTGGGTCGAACTGCATATTCAACGTTAGGATTCTTGCAGACTCATCATATAATTCGTTGATGTATCTACCCCAATACGTGTTGAATGCACCATCAGGTGTTTTACCATCAGCTTGATTTTGATGGAATGGATACCATCTACTAGCATCATAGTGTAGAGAACTACCTGTACCAATTGGATATGATTGTAGAGATGATATAGTAGAGTAAGAATTTAATCCTACTGCACTTGTACTTTGTGCATCAAATATAAAGTACTGACCATTGGTTGCACCTATTGATTGTTGGTCATCTACTCTATAACCTAATCTTGGTTTAAACTTATAAGCCTTATTATCCGTACCATCCTTACGATATAAGTGAGGTATGATTACTTGTGGACCCAATGGTATACCCTTAGCAGGCAAAGGTGAGAAGAACCCACCTACTTTTCTTGTACCTTGTGGGATATCAGAATCTGATACGTAAGTGTACCCACCATAGGGTAGTGTATTATCAAAGTTATTCTTAGCGTATGCTGTAAGTGAATCTGAATCATCACCATCCGTAAATGTGATTGACGCTGGTTGGTCTTGTATAGGATGTTTAACTGATATCTTTGTAGACCTATCATACTTCTCAGTCCAATCCTTAACTACACCACTATCAGCCCATGTATCAAATGGCTCTATGATTAGTGTGTTACGTTCGTTCTTCTTAGGTTCTATAACCAAGTTAAACTTTTGGATAACACCCTTTAGGAAATCTAATGCCTTGATTTGTGGGTCAAATTGTTGTCCCATATCTACATCACCACCTACTACTTGTACCGGCGCATATATAGTTCCAAATTGAGAACTAGCTAATATTTGTAAGTCAATAGGAGCAATACTAATATCGTAACCTTCCCAAGTTACTGCTAATTGTACTACATCACCAATACCCAATGTAAATCCAGCAGTTGTAAATGCCATTGTACCTACATTGTTTTGTTTGATATCATAGTATTGTGAGGCAACTGCTACATTATTAATAATGAGAAATACCGTACATAAACTAATCTTACCAATAGCATTCTTGTTAAAATCAAGACTTGCTCTAAATGCATAAGTACCAGGATTAGATACTACAAATTGACTCGTAGTAGGATTGTATCCATTCGCAGGGTCATATACCTCATCATTAAAGTTTATGTCTTGTACGAAGGCAACAGGCCCAGCAAGAACTTGACTACCAGTCTTCTCAGCTAAGAAGCCAGAATCTTGTGATTGGTTTGTTGTAATACCTAACTTATCATTGTTTGTAGTTAGGGTATATATGTTTTGAAATTCAGCTGAATCAAAGAATGACGACTCGTAAGAGTAATTAGCCGACTCAAAGATTTTATCAAGTACGGACTTTAGCCTTACTGCTGGTTTAAATTGTTGTATCTGAAGTGGTGAGTTACTATTATCTATCTTACCATTAGTACCACCAAACTGAATAGGTCTAATAGATGGGTCAGTACCATCAAGACCATAATCTACCAATGGGTAGTATACATCACCTCCAGCAATACCATTTTCCCATGATGAGGTAACTGAAGTAATATTGTAGACGTGTGTTAAGTCAGAGTAGTCTAAGTTACTTAGGTATGTTTCCTTAATAGCGTTTGTAAAGTCTACCGATTCGTTAACAAGCGTTATTGAATAGGTTGTGTCAGATTCTCCATCCGATACAACTTCGTTAAGTATAAGGTTACCTGTAAAGACTTCTGCACCTTGTTGTAACACCTGACATGGTATAGAGTTCTTGAATCCCTTTACCTCAGGCGAGTTTACATTGTATGCAGCGTCAAAGAATTTGTTATTAGTGTCTGAGCCAGGTAGGTCTATGTTTTGCGAGGCAACTCCGAAGACTGAACCAATCTCATTATTTTGGATTGCAGATACATCGACTCTGAATGGTATAGAATCAAAGGTATCAAGGTCGTATCGTACATCCTCATATGTTGCCCTAAGTACTAAGTTATTTCTATTCATACTATCTACCGAATCTTTGATTAGCTAATTTATATTCTACTGATAACTTATACATCTTCTGAGAAAGAGGGTTAGTCTTGTAAGTGTAATTGCTTGTAGTGATTACAATAGGTCTAAAGTCAGAACCATCTTGTATATACACCTCAGGCGACTCTATCAATTGTCTTAACCAATCTGCATCGTCTTGTAAAAGATAATCAGACTCAGCTCTTCTTGTCTCAGTGTAAGTTGTACTATATGTCTTACTACCACGTCTTGTCGTATCATATGCGATACCATTAGTTGAGGTAGAGTAGTTTACAAAGTTTTGTTCAAAGTTCTTACGTGTGATGTTGTCTATCTTAGTATCAGCTAATCCAAAGTTAACATAGTCATAAGCTCCGAGTTCGTTTAGGAAAGCAAATCGTGTACCATCATACCCACATCTACCTTGTTCCTTAGTATACATTCTTTTAGACCATACACCTTCATTGTTCTCTAACCCATCACTGGCTTGTTCATAGAATGAGATATTATAATATGCCCAATTACTATTTAGTGTATTACCAGCATCAGCAAAGTTTTGTGGACCTGCTGCAATGTGTATAAGTTTAGTACTATCAGTTTGTGATGCTGCTACATCAGCCCATAGTTGAGTAACTGCTGAAGTTCTTGGACCACCACCATTACCTGTTATGTTCTCCCAATCAAAGTTTTGGATTTGACTTCCTGCTTCGTTATATACATTTACTTGTATAGCGTATATATCATGTGCCTTAGTAGTAGAGTTATCAAAATTTCCGTTGTATACTGAAAGTGTAGCATATTCATCGTTCCTAATAGATTGTGTAAGTGGGGCATTAGTCAATGCATCTTGACGATTGAATGTACTATCTTGTAATACACCTGAGCCACTATAATAAGATGACGATGGGAAGTTAAAAGCATCGTAATCATTTACACCATTGGTTAGATATAATTGTGAACCACTTATACCACTACTATAACCTACTGAAGAAGATACAGATGAGCCAGTCTCTTCGTATAATACTGTACTAATAGTTTTACCACTATATGTTGAGGTAGCCACTTTAGCTGTTTTAAAATATGTATCTACACCTACGTAGTCCCTTGTGATTTGTCCAATATTAAAAACACCTTTGTTTGAAGGATTAGGTTGTTGTTTAATGGTCAAGGTATCAGTGCCATCAGACACCTCCATCACAAATTGGAATTGAGGGCTATTGGTATTGTTTGACGTTACTACATATAGTAAGTCTCCGTTAGCCTGATTAGGTGTTGTTGGTTCTTGTTGAATTGTTATTGCCATACTACTTACTCAAATCTATCATTGAGAGTCCTTGAAAGAACTCGGTTACGTCATCTACTCCAGCTTCCTCTAAGGCATCCACGAAATCGGGTGTTACTTGGTCAATGGAGTTTTGTATATAATTGGTAGGATTTAAACCTATTCGTCTTTGTCTAAACTGATAGTTAGTACCATTCAGTGGGGGTGGGTTGATACCAGCTGGAACTGTAATAGAAGTATTAGCTTGTGTACCACCTACACCATACGATTGGAAAGGACCATAGTACTCACCAAAGATTTGCATATTCAGTTTACCACCATTCTCACTAACGGACGCTCTATAAGAGTTCTTTAGTCTACCCGTAGCGACAGGTGCATTAGCTGCAAATCTTTGAGCGTACTTATCAGCGTACTCAAGTGTTACATCTTTTATTCTATCTAAGTTAGCCAACCTATGCCTCCGTTGGAATATTACATATGGTAATGCCTGATGAATCAGTTACGATACTCATATTACCTAACCATCCGTATAATCTATCTTGGAATGCTTCTGCTACGGGAACAATACCACTCATACTAATCTCGTACTCTTGTTGTTCTGCTCCATCTCTCCAATAGGTGTATACATCATATAAGGTACGTTCGCAATCTGACATCGTTTGTACATCAGTACTTTTATCTAACTTAGGTACATCAAGTATGTATACCTCAAAGTTAAGAGTACGTTGTCCGTAAGGTGCAATACCTGGCGATGCCAATGGACGTACATACATAAGTGGATAAGGTTGGTTGATGGTATCGTTAAGTTTGTCTAACCCACCATGACCGAATGACTGTATGAATGTATGATACTCAGAGGCTCTTTGCCATTTATCTAATATCTCTTTATATGTCTTCATTATTTATTCCTCATCATTTCTAAGCGTTGTTGTCTAGCTTCTTCTTGTTGTATATCTAATTCCATTGCCATCCACTGAAACATAAACCCTACATTGACTCTAAACATATTATCATCACCT
>Ga0208434_1001268_pt1 | contig 10519 bp, 10 predicted proteins | sample 13_taG_FD_184086 | JGI IMG/M metagenome (GOLD analysis project Ga0208434, IMG submission 184086) | Marine viral communities from the Subarctic Pacific Ocean - 13_ETSP_OMZ_AT15268 metaG (SPAdes) (version 2) | ecosystem: Environmental > Aquatic > Marine > Oceanic | place: Pacific Ocean | collected... | reverse complement strand
CGCGTCCCATCAGGCTGGTGCTGTGTGATGAGGTTGACCGATACCCTGCATCTGCCGGTTCTGAGGGCGATCCTATCCAGTTGGCAAGAAAACGAAGTGCGACCTTCTGGAATCGCAAGATTGTTATGGTATCCACGCCCACCAACAAGGGCGCGTCTAGGATAGAGGATGCTTATGAAAAGTCTGATATGCGGGAGTATTATGTCCCGTGCAAGCATTGTCATCACGAGCAGACCCTAAGATGGTCTAATGTCCGATGGACAGACAACAATCCTGATACAGCTCAATACTTTTGCGACGAGTGCTCCTGTCTCTGGTCAGATTCCGACAGAAGGTGGTCTATCCGTAACGGGCGATGGATTGCCAAGGGTGATTTCACTGGGATCGCTGGCTTTCATATATCTGGGCTGTATTCCCCTTGGACACCGCTATCTGACGGCGTGAGAGAGTTTCTGTCGGTCAAGAAGAATCCCGAGCAGCTTAGAGTGTGGACGAACGTGTACTTAGCTCAAAGTTGGGAGGATGAAGGCGAACAGGTAGACGATTATTCACTAGCAGAGCGAAGAGAGCCTATTGAAGATCTGCCTGAAGAGATTGCGTTTATCACTTGCGGAGTAGATACGCAGGATGATCGCCTTGAGGTGAGTGTAATAGGCTGGGGAAGAGATGATGAGTCTTGGGTCATAGATCACCATGTCCTTTACGGAGATCCCTCTACGCCGCAACTGTGGGCCTCTCTGGATAATATACTGTCTAAGGCTTATGACACTACTGACGGCAGAACAATCGTCTCTCGCGCTGCATGTATAGACTCTGGCGGTCACTTTACCAATTCTGTCTACGCATACTGCAAGAAGAACTATGCCAAGAGATATTTCGCTATCAAGGGTGTTGGCGGTGAAGGTAAGCCGATAGCAGGCAGACCTAGCAAGAATAACACTATGAAGTGCCCATTATTCCCAGTCGGAGTTGATGCGACGAAGGACTTATTGTTTGCACGTATGCGAATCAACGAGGAAGGCGCTGGATATATGCATTTCTCGGACAGATTGAACGATGAATACTTCCGTCAATTAACGGCAGAAAAGATTGTCACAAAGTTCGTTAGAGGTTATAAGAGGAGGGTTTTCGTTAAGAGAAGGCCGCGCAACGAAGCATTTGATTGCATGGTGTATTCTGTGGCTGCTTACGCTATACTTAACGTAGATGTCAATACCATTTCGGACAGAATACGATCTGAGCCGAAGGAGGCTGAGAAGCCTAAGGAAAATTATTCTAGACCTTTTGTACCTAGAACGAAAGGTTTCGTCAATGCATGGCGGTGACAATGGCATATAAAAACTATTTTGACGATATCTTAGAGGGTGAACCGACTGAGATCGTTGTAGGCGATTTTATTCAGTGGAAGCGTTCTGATCTCGTTGATGCCTACCCTACCAACTTATACAGTCTGAATTATATTGCTCGCATAGCTGCCGGTGGTGGCAATCATGAGATCAACTTAACAGCGACTGAAACATCCGACTACTACTTAATACAAGCTAACTCAGCAGATACTGCTAACTATGAGCCAGGTGATTATCACTGGCAAGTGGAGATAGTAAGGACATCGGATGCACAAAGGAAGGTAATTGACCGTGGTCACTTCACGGTAGTTCCTGACCTTGACGTTAATGCTTCTGATCCTCGGTCTCATTCAGAGATCATGTTAACCAAGATTGAGTCTTTGCTTGAAGGTAAGGCTGACGCAGATGTTTCGTCTTACAGCATTGCGGGACGAAGTCTGACCAAGATGACATTCCAAGAGCTTGTAGATGCTCGCAATTACTTCTCGGGCAAGGTTGTGAGCGAGAAGGCAAAACTGGACGCAGAAAACCACCGTCCAACCTCGGCAACAATTAAGGTGAGGTTCTGATGGGAATCTTAGACGTTTTTAGACGTAGTCCAGAAAAGGACAAGATAAGCAAGAGAACATACGCAGGAGTAAACAATGGTCGGCTTTTTGCTGACTTTGTTGCATCTGAGAGGTCGGCAGACAGTGAATTACGCTATGCGCTGAAAGAACTGCGTAACCGTAGCCGCGATCTGTCCATGAATAACGAATACGCTCGCAGATACTTTGAACTACTTAAGGTTAACGTGATTGGCGAGAATGGCGTGTTCTATCAGTCTAAAGCCGTTGATTCATTGGGTCAGTTAGACCAGTCAGGAAATCAAGCTGTAGAGACCGCGTTTAAGATGTGGGGCCGGTATGCATCGCCTACAGTCTGCGGCAAGATGTCATGGATTGACGTTCAGAAGCTTGCTATAGAGCTTTTAGCGAAAGATGGTGAAGCATTCCTGATCAAGCATAGATCGCCAGACTTTCACGATTCATTCGCGTTAGAGTTCATTGAAGCTGACCAGATTGACGAGACTTACAATAAGCGTTTAGAGAATGGCAACGAGATTCGCATGGGTATTGAGGTCAACAAGTTTGGCCGTGCAGTCGCTTATCACATCTTGACGTATCATCCTGGAGATTATGATTTCTCATCTCAACGAAGAGAGAAGAAGTACAACAGGGTATTAGCCGACAAGGTTATTCATTTATACAAGCAGCTAAGACCGGGCCAGACCAGAGGAGAACCTTGGCTGGCACCGGCAATCCCTGCAATCAAGCAGTTAGGCGCGTTTAGAGAAGCCGCGGTTGTTAATGCGCGAGTCGGTGCGTCAAAAATGGGCTTCTTCAAGGTTGCTGGCGGTGATGGCTTCGTCGCTGACGATTACGAGGATACAAGCCCTATAATACAAGCCGACCCTGGCAGCTTCCATACGCTCCCTGCTGGAGTTGATTTCACTGCATTTGAACCGGCATTTCCGAGCAATGAGTTTGATACCTTCCATAAATCTATCCTGCGAGGCATTGCAAGTGGCTTAGGGGTGTCTTACACATCACTTTCTAACGATTTAGAGGCTACATCTTACTCAAGTATCCGTCAGGGAGCCTTGGAAGAGCGTGATTTCTACAAAAACATGACATCTTTCATGATTCAGCACTTCATCAAGCCTGTTTATGACTCTTGGTTGGGTGCAGCGATGGAAATTAACTCATTTGGCATCCCGTTGAAGCAATATGACCGTTTTGCAGTCTCTGCGGAGTTCAGAGGCCGTGGTTTTAGCTGGGTTGACCCTCTAAAAGAGATGAACGCGGCTGTTACCGGCTTGAAGAACGGTATTTTGAGCTTAGGTCACGTTGCAGGCCAGTATGGGATGGATACCGAAGAGCTATTGAGCCAGATTGCGCGAGATAAGAAGTTATCCGAGCAATTTGGAGTAGAATATGCTATAGAACCCTACGGAACTCAAAGAAATATAGACTTAGAGGACGAAGATGGCGAGTTATAAGCCCAATGAAGGCATGAAGACTGCCGCTAATAGGGCTTTAGAGTGGCGCAAGGAGTACGGCAGAGGCGGTACTGCGGTAGGCGTAGCTCGCGCTAGAGACATCAAGAACGGCGCAGAATTGTCTGCAAGCACTGTAAAAAGGATGCATTCGTTCTTTAGTAGGCATGGCAACAACAAAGCCAAGCACTATAGCAAGAAGATGCCTGATGGAGGTCCAACCGCGTGGCGAATTGCGTGGGATTTGTGGGGCGGGAATGCAGGCGCATCTTGGGCGCAAGGAAAAGTGGCGAGCATGGAAAATGAAAGAGCCATAAACTCATCCTCTGAGAAGGGGTTGCAGAACAAGATGAAGGCTCATAACGAGTCTGTCACAGCTCAGAACAAGAAAGTCACGATGGGAATGCTGAGAAAGGTATTTAATCGTGGTATAGGCGCTTATAAGACCAATCCAGGGTCAGTAAGGCCAAACGTAAAGAGTCCTGAACAATGGGCTATGGCGAGAGTTAACAGCTTCTTATACGCGTTAAAGAATGGGAAGTTTAGAGGCGGTAAACACGATACTGATGTATTCCCTAAGGGACATCCGTTAAAATCAAAAGGTGATGAAAGACAAGAGGATATTCCTATGGAACGTCATGTAGTCAACGTAGAAGAAACTGAGGAAAGTTTCATCATTGAGTTAGCCAAAGCGCATGACTCGGAAGAGGAATCTACAGAAGAGATTGAGACTTCTAGCTATGATGATGAGCGAGACTCTGATTATGAGTCCATGATAGAAGACATGGATCGTGATGCTGAACTCAAGGTTGAGTATCGTGCAATGGGGATGGACAAAGGCCCGATTGACGAAGAAAGCAGAACGGCCCAGATTGCCCTATCATCTGAAGAGCCTGTTGAACGCTCTTTTGGTAATGAAGTATTAGAACATAGTGCAGAAGCGATAGACCTGAGTTTTCTCGCATCTGGACGAGCGCCTTTGCTCATGGATCACGATCCAAAGCAGCAAATCGGCGTAGTAGAATCTGTAGAACTAGACAGTGAATCTCGGCGACTCCGAGCTAAAGTGCGTTTTGGACGAAACGGACTTGCCGCTGAAGCGTTCTCAGATGTCGTTGATGGCATTAAAGCTAACATAAGTGTTGGCTATGCTATCAATAAAATGGAGAAACGAGACAAGGATACCTATGTAGCTAAGTCTTGGAGACCCGTTGAGGCCAGCTTGGTAAGTTTACCTGCTGATGTGACAGTCGGCGTTGGACGATCCAGCGAGCCTTCCCAACCTATAACTGTAACTGAAAATAGAGGTGATCCCATGACTGAAGAAGTCAGAGAGTCAGTTGACGTTGCGGCAGTACAAGCGGAAGCTCGTAAAGCTGAACAACGGAATGCTGCACAGATTGTTGAGCTAGGCGCTCGGCACAATAAGTCTGATATGGCTCAAAAAGCTATCTCAGAAGGCCGTTCAATTGAAGAGTTCCGCGGAATCCTTCTGGACGAAATCAAAAGCACTGAGGGACTTGAGTCTCAAAACATTGGCATGACTCGCAACGAAGTTAAGCGATTCAGCCTTGTACGTGCTATCAACGCGCTTGCAAATCCCCATGATCGTCGCGCTCAAGAAGAAGCTGCATTTGAGTTTGAGTGTTCACGGGCTGCTGCTGACCAGTATGGCCGCACTGCACAAGGTGTAATGCTTCCTGCTGATGTTTTGCGTAACTGGACTCGTGACATCAATACTAGTGATGATGCCAACATGCTTACGGAAGATTTCCGTGGCGGTGACTTCATTGACGTATTGCGAAACCAGTCTTCAGTAATGCAAGCTGGTGCGCGTATCCTCAGTGGTCTTCAAAGCGATGTTAAGATTCCGAAGAAAGCGACTTCTTCTTCTGCTGCTTGGCTTGCTAGTGAAGGCGCAAGCGTAGCTGAATCAGAGCCTACCTTCAGCCAGATTTCCCTCTCTCCGAAGGATCTGGGTGCGTTTACTGAAGTAACTCGGCGTATGATCCAGCAGAGCACTTTAGACATTGAAGCGCTCATTCGTGATGACTTGGCACAAGCTATTGCAACTGCAATGGACTTGGCAGCGTTAGCGGGAACTGGCTCAAGCGGTCAGCCTACCGGCATCAAGAGCACCAGCGGTATTAACGCTGTTGACTTCGGTGCTGCTACGGACTTAATTCCTACGTTCGCACAAGTTGTTCAAATGGAAACAGAAGTTGCAGCAGACAACGCTCTGCAAGGTAACCTTGCTTACATCCTTCCTGCGTCAATGTACGGCGCGTTGAAGACTGTAGAAAAGGCTTCCAACACTGCACAGTTCGTCATTGAACCAGGCGGCACGATGAACGGTTATAAGGCTATTGTCTCTAACCAGTGTTCAGCAGGCGACTTGTACTTCGGTAACTTCAGCGATCTCTTGGTTGGAATGTGGGGCGGTTTGGATGTATTGGTTGATCCATACACCAACAGCAAGTCAGGAACTATCCTGATCCGCGCAGTCCAGACTATGGACGTTGCTGTACGACACGCAGTTAGCTTCTGCCTCGGTAATGACCAAGGTGACTAACAGTGGTAATTAAGATAGGTGGGGCTTCGGCCCCACCGAATCTTGGAGGCAAGATGAAATATCAAGTTTTGCGGAACTGTGTTATTGACGGTGCGCCTAGAAAGGCTAAGTCAATAGTAGAGATCTCTGATGCAGAGGCAAAGGCGTTGTTGGGCATTGGTAGGATCGCCCCATACGATGAGCCTAAAGTTGAGAATAGGGCTATTGCTTTAGATGAATCTTCTGAAGCGCCTAAGAAAAGAACGTACACAAAAAAGAAGAAGTAAATGGTAGAGACCGCCGCAGACCGGCTGATCATGTTGAACGATTTCGGCGTTGACTGTAGTTATACGCCTGCCGGTGGTTCTGCAACTACGATCAAGACGATCTTGCTCAACGATTATTTTTCAGTTGAGACCGGCAGTGTTGCGGTAGAAGTCAATCAACCTATTGCAGTTATTCGTACTGCTGATGCAGCTTCTATTGCACATCAAGATACAATGGTTATCAGCGGCATCACTTACAAAGTTGTAAACATTCGCCCAGACGGCACAGGCATCTCTGAGATTCAACTGGAACAGCAATGAGTCACATAAGACAGCAGATCAGAGAGCAAGTAGGCACTACGCTGACAGGACTTACTACGACTGGCACTAACGTGTTTCAGTCTAGGGTTTATCCTCTGAGCGATTCCTCAATGCCTGCACTGGTCATTTACTCTAAGGCTGAGACCAGCAGCATATCTACGATAGGGACAGGCTTAGGTATAGACCGAGTTATGACCCTCACTATAGAAGCCTACGTTAAAGCGAATCTTACGTTTGACGATACGATAGACACTATTTGCGCGGAAGTAGAAACCGCTATGGGCAATGACCCTAAGTTAAACGGTAAGGCGAGATTTAGTTATCTGGAATCCACTGACATTGACTATGATGGTGACGGTGAGAACCCAGTAGGGTATGCAACGATGAATTATGTTGTAGAATATAGGACAGCACAAAACGCTCCAGAAACAGGAATATAGGTGATATACTATGAAGTTATATAGCCCAGACGGTTTATCGGAAGTTGATGCACATCCGTCTAAAGTAGAATCTATGATCAACCTCGGTTGGACAGAAGAAAAGAAGGGTAAAGCAAAATCTAAGAAGGCTCCTGAGCCTGTAGATGCTGTTGAGCCTGAAATTAAATCAGATAAGGAGTCTGAATAATGGCAAGTCACATCGGACGCGATGGAATTGTTAAAGTCGGCAGCAATGCTGTAGCCGAAGTTAAATCATTTTCCATAGAAGAAACAGCCGACACGGTTGAGACCACAAAAATGACGGATACAGCCCGTACTCATGCAGTTACTTTGACCAGTTTTTCTGGATCATTAGATTGTTTTTGGGACGAGACGGACTCATCAGGACAGGGAGCTTTAACAAACGGCGCTTCTGTTACTTTGAATTTGTATCCTGAAGGCGATACCACTGGCGATACTTATTACACTGGCACTGCTTTAGTTACAGGCGTATCTAGAAGTGCAAGCTTTGACGGAATGGTAGAAGCTACTATCTCCGTACAAGGTACAGGCGCATTAACGTCAGCTACGGTATAACATGCCTAAGCTAATTGAGAACGCTGTAGCTCATTTTGGCACTAAGGAATTACGCAAGATTGAAGTCCCCGAGTGGGATGTGACCTTGTATGCAAAGAATCTGACGCTTGATGATAAAGCTCGGATGCTACGCCGCGCAGATGCAGATAACACTGATTATCTTATCTACGCGGTGATCTTTGGCCTTACTGACGAAAATGGCGATCAAGTATTCACTCTTGAAGACAAAGTTTCGCTAAGGAAAAAGGTTGATCCAGACGTTGTGACTAGGCTCGCTACGTTTGTTCTTACCGCTGACAATGAGTCAGAGGAGGAAAGGGAAAAAAACTTATAACTGACCAAGACAAACCAACTCAGCTATACTACATGTATGAGTTAGCAGAGCGCCTTGGTCAGCCCTTAACGACAATCCTAGACATGACTGTTTCTGAGTTTGATCACTGGTGGACTTTCTTTAGAGTTAAAAGAGAATTAACAGATGGCGACAAGAGACACAGTCCTAGCAAGAATCCTAATAGATGATCAGACTAAGTTAGGATTCAACTCCTATGCCCGTAATGTAGAGCGAGCAAAGAAAACCTCCGAAGCCTTTCGCAAGCATGCGATAGATAAAATATCTGTTGGGCTGGAGAACCAAGTACAAGCACTGAAGAAGTCAGCTAAAGAGTTAGATCTCTTGGCTGCTGCCAACATGGGCGCTAATCAAGCCCAGCTAGACCACATCACTTCACTTCATCAAGCCATTGATGCTCACAAGCGTGAAGCAGAGGCCCAAGAAGAAGCCGCTCGCCAAGCTAAAGCCAAAGCAGACGAAGACAAACGTGCTTCTGACATCACCGCTAAAGCAATCCGACAGTTACAGTTTGAGGCTGATACGGCTGATAAGACTGCTGACGAGATACAGATTCTCAAGCTTAGGATGCAGGGTCTTAGCGATGAACAGATAGAGTCTGTTAAAGCAACACAACTAGCAACGGCAGAACTCAGGGGACAAGGTCAAGCAGCAGCAGGAACAGCTAAAGGTGGTCTAAGGCTGATGAGGGGTGGCTTAGGTCAATTAGGTCATCAAGTTCAGGACGTTGCGGTACAGCTTCAAATGGGGCAGAACGCCCTTCTCGTATTTGGACAGCAAGGTGGTCAGGTTGCGTCCTTATTTGGGCAAAATGGCGCAATGGTTGGTGCTCTATTGGCTGTCGGAGCAGCGCTAGGCACAGCATTCATGCCTAAGATTTTTGACTCAAAAGATGCACTAGAAGAGTTAAAGAAGACTGCCGAAGAAACGTCTAAAATATTAGATGTAAACTTCCTTAATGCGACTGCGAACATAGCAGAAGAGTTTGCAAAGCTGTCAGCAGAAAGCAAAGAACTTGCAGAATCTAGAATAAGACTTGCTTTAGTTACAGCAGTACAAGCAGCTTCTGAAGCTATGGATCAGTTTAGAGATTCTGCTGCTGATCTTAAATTCAAAGATATGGAGCAAGGTATAAACCATACCGCTGATGCTTTGTCTGTTATGTCAGGAAGGCTGAACATAAATAGAGATGAAGCAGAAAAGCTTCAGAATATGTATTTTGACTTATCTACTGGCGGCGACGAAGCCGCCGTCGCTCTTGCTGCATTCACTCAAGAGTTAGTCTTAGCTAGAGACGCATCGGACTTAGAAAACTTCGCTTTAATACAAATTAACAACACTTTGCAAGAGACCGTAGACGCAGTTAAAAGATCTACGACAACTCAAAATCTCTATAAAGATGCAATCAGCGGCACTATAGATGTTAAGAAAGAAGAAAATGATGTAATAGATGAGGCAATAGAAAAAGCCGCAGATATAAGAAAAGGCTTGGATGATGTCGTTGAAGGATATCATAAGCAGTTGATTGAATTGCAGTTGGGTGAAGAAGCGCTCATAAGATATAACCTGGCTCAACAAGGTGCTACAGAAGGTCAAATCAACTTAATCATGATGTTGAGGGCGCAAGTTGAAGCGCAAAGGGAAGCCAATCAAGAAGCAGAAGAAACAGCAGCCAAAGATCTAGCGGCAGCTAATGCTAAGGATTCTTTCGTTGAAGGAGTCATTGAGCAAGCAAATGCAATGGGCAAGTCATCTATAGCATTACTTAGAGAGCAAGCTGCTATTCATGGTGTTACTACTGAGTTGGATAAAGCCTTTACAAAACTAGAAGAGTTCAAGCAAGCTCAAGATGATGCATCAAGGCAAGAAAGAGTTGGCGGCAACGTAGAAGCTATTAGGCAGAGCTTAATGACAGAAGAAGAGATTCTTCTTCAATCGCATCAAAAGAAACTTGCTGATTTAGACGAAGCAATGTCGCAAGAAGATACGATGATATTTGATCATCAAGAATTGCGATTAAAACTTATTGCAGACTACGAAAAGAAGAAAGCCGATATACAAAAGAGGAATGGTAAGCAGGAAATATTGCGCGGGTCACAGTTGACCAGTTCAATGTTAGGTCAGTTAGGCGAGCAGTTTGCCGGTGTCCAAGCTGTAAACAAGAAGATGTTCGCAGCCCAGAAAGCATACAAGATAGCTAATGCTATTCAGAATACATATGACGCGGCTAACAACGCACTTTCATCGCCTTACCCATGGCCTCTTCCACAGGTGTTTGCAGCAACCGCTGTAGCCGCTGGTTTAGCTAACGTAGCAGCAATCAAGTCAACTTCATTTGAAGGTGGTGGTTTTACCGGCATGGGAGGCAGATCTGGCGGTGTAGATGGAAAGGGTGGTTTCCCTGCAATCCTTCACCCTAATGAGACGGTTATTGACCACACTAAAGGTCAATCTGGAGGGATAACGGTTATTAATAACGTAGACGCAAGCGGGGCTGATGCTAACGTAGATATGAAGATCCGAGCAGCAATGCAGCAGACATCACAACAGACGGTTGCGACAATCCAAGATTTGATGCGTAGAAGGCGTTTCGTATGACAACCTATAGTTTCCCATCAATAACGCCATC
>Ga0208434_1001264_pt1 | contig 10547 bp, 13 predicted proteins | sample 13_taG_FD_184086 | JGI IMG/M metagenome (GOLD analysis project Ga0208434, IMG submission 184086) | Marine viral communities from the Subarctic Pacific Ocean - 13_ETSP_OMZ_AT15268 metaG (SPAdes) (version 2) | ecosystem: Environmental > Aquatic > Marine > Oceanic | place: Pacific Ocean | collected... | reverse complement strand
CAAATCAGTAAATTCAATCAGAGGTAAAGCTTTATCTTTACTAAGAAGTGGTGAAATCAACGCGATTCCTAAGCAGAAAGAAACTAAAGGTTCAAGCAAAGCTGACGTTTTAGCTGACATCGATATCGAAACTTTAACAGTTGACGAAATCGCTGACCAAATCGGCAAAACAGTAAGAGGAGTTAAAACAATGTTGACCAGAAGAGGTCTAACATGTTCCGATTACAACGGCGCTGCTAAAAAAGAAATAGGTTAATATTTCTTGCATTTAGTCGGGTGGGGACTATTGTCCCTACCCATTTTTTTATCATATACTTGGGAGAGTTAGTTTGAATATTGCGAGTGCGTTACTAAAGCAAATCATAGTACAAAAAGATTTAGATACTTGGGCAAACCTCAAGGAACATTACCTACCTGGTGATTTTCAATCTATTTTTAAAGTACTTGACAAGCACATAGAGCAATATCAAGACCTTCCCCAGTTCGAAGACCTACGTTACGAAATCCGTGACAGAAAACTCCAAGAAAAAATATTCGCAATCGAATCAGTAGATGTCGAGGTAGACGCTTGGCTTTTACTTGACTATCTAAAAAATGAGTATGCACAAGTAGAAATCTTAGATCAACTTGATAGGTATATAGATAATACAGTAGCTATGGCTACAGCAGAAGAAAACATAGAACAGTTACAGGAAATAGTTTTAAAGGTAAGTGAGTCGGTAGATGTCAAACCACCTGCAGAGAGTATGGAAAAAATCTCTCTATTTGAGGATGACAAAGAACTATCTAAGTATTTACCTTTAGGGCTCAATTCTGATTATGATTCAGAAATTCAGTTCTCTCCCAAAGATTTGGTGCTTGTGGGAGGAAGACGTGGTTCAGGTAAGTCAGTTACCTGTTGTAATTTAGCAGCTAACGTATATGAAAGTGGTCGTTCGGCTATTTATTTCACTATTGAGATGGATAGTCGTTCTATACTACAAAGAATATGCTCTGTTGCAACTAAAGTACCTCTCAAAAGATTACGTAGCAAAATGCTAAGTGGTCCAGAGTGGTCTCTCGTTGCTGGCTGGTGGGCTGGACGTTTTGATGGTGGGCATGAGTTGCTTCCCGAGTTTGAGAAAACAAAGGACTTTGAGGCATTTCATACTAAACTAACAAGGCTACAGCTTCACAAAGACAGGCAAATAGATGTAATCTATGACCCTGCACTAACTCTCTCCAAGATACAGTCAGAGCTTGACAAAAAAGTCAACCAACTTGATATCGGAGTTGTAATAGTGGACTATTTGAACCAGGTTAAACGTCACAATGCACCAAGTCGATCTGGTCAATACGATTGGACAGAACAAATAGAAGTAAGTAAGAAAATGAAGTTGTATGCACAAGAATATGAGACTATGTTCTTTGCACCTTACCAGACTGATGCAAGTGGAGAGGCAAGGTTTGCAAAAGGTATACTTGATGCTGCTGATGCAGCTTACTCACTTGAAACTTGGGAACAAGAAGATAACTGTATGACATTCAACTGCACAAAGATGCGTAGTAATGTTATGAAAAGCTTCAGTAGTGTTATTGATTGGGAAACACTTAAAATCGGACCTCAATCACAAATTAATCCTAAAGATAAAGAGGATATGTCAAACAGTATGAAAACAGGAGAAGAGGTAGACGACCTATGATATTATACACAGAAGCGCAACTACAACACGCATACATTGAATATATAAGACCAATGTATAAACAAAGCGTAGTAGTAGTACCAACATTAGAAGAATTTAGAGTAATTTATGAATCTGAAATGCAGGAGCAGTATGAAGACAAAAAACTATCCTAGAGCATTGATGCCTCAAATAAGAAAGTCTCACTTAAAAAGTGCACCTCATCCGTACAAAAAGATGAATATGTTGGTAAGTAGAATAAAACCTGCACAATCTGAAAGAGTAAAAGGTATGCATGATAAAGCCAGAAAAGGTTATAATCAGATTAAGATTAGACCTATTATAGTAGATAAAGACAACTACATAGTAAATGGGCATCATCGATACGACGTAGCCAAAGAATTAGGAATGAAAAAAGTAATAGTACTAAAAGTATTCGTTACTTTAGAAGAACTTATGGAGTACCATAAAGTAGTATGAAAAAATTATATGATACATTCTGGACGCATGTATGCGAAGTCAAAAAACTATTAGTATATACAGCGATAGGAAGTTCATGTATTTATTGTGGAAAAGTAAAAAATGACAGTTGAAGAACTATTACAAGAAAGAAAGATACAGTATAAGTTATCTCCAGCAGATTGTATAGTCTCGTGTTTAAATCCTGAACATGATGATGGCAACCCAAGTATGAGAATCGATAGAATAACAGGAGTATACAATTGTTTCTCCTGTGGCTATAAGGGTAACATCTTTGTTCATTTCGATGCGCCTTCTAATCCTTTAGACATAAGAAGAGAAAAGGTTAGAAGAAAAATAGAAGAAGTAAGGTCATCATCCATTGGACTAAAGATGCCTGCTAACTTCATGCCATACGTAGGCAACTGGAGAGAAATCTCACCTGAAACTTATAAAAGGTTTGACTGCTTCGTGCATCCAGACAAACCATTCACAGGTAGACTCTCCTTTCCGATCAAGGACTTGACAGGAAAAATAGTAGCATTTAATTGTAGGAGTCAATCGCCTACAGATATAGTAAAATATATCATACATCCCCCAAAAGCTGTGTTACCGCTATTTCCTGCTCGAGTCCGCCCCATGAAAGGAAGAATCATTTTAGTAGAAGGTATATTTGATGTACTAAATCTACATGATAAGGGGTTGGAGAATGCTGTTTGTTGTTTTGGGACAAGAAACATAGATATAGAAAAGCTAAAACTATTAAAAATGAGCGGAGTATCGGGCATAGATTTACTATTTGACCCAGACCAAGCAGGTCAAGATGCAGCACAACGAGTGATTGAAATGTGCGAGATAGCAGAGATACTACACAAAAACATTACATTACCAAGAGAATTAGGGGATGCGGGGGCATTACCAAAGAACAAAGTAAAACAATTAAAGGAACAATTATATGGCTAAAATAGCATTAATAGAAAGTAAACCTAGTCGTAATGACTATGTAAGACTGTTTGAGAACCAGTTTGATTTTGACCAATTTCAACTGTGTTCTGACCCAACAGTAAAGAAAGTACTCAAACGAGATTGCGATATTGATATCAATATTGATGATTACGATTGGGTAATACTTGTAGGTTCAGAGTGTTTAAAGTTTTATACAAAACAAAGCTCAGTAACCGAATATAGTGGTAGAGTTATCGACGAGAAATTTCTACCCATAATTAACCCAGCTATGTTAGCTTTCAAACCAGAAGCTAAAAAGACTTGGGAAGAATCAGTAGGTAATATAACTAAGTATGTAAAAGGAGAACTCAAAGTAATGAAACTTGGTTCTGACAAAGCGTACGGAATAACAGAAACTAAAGACTTCATTGCTTTTATTAAGAAAGCACTAGATGCTCCTTATGACTTTATTGCACTGGACTCCGAGACAACGGGACTATATCCTAGGGACGGATATATGCTTGGTATGAGTATATCATACGAACCAGATCACGGGGCTTATATTGATACAGATTGTGTGGATGAAGAAGTAGAACAACTACTACAAGAACTATTCACTAAGAAACGAGTGGTATTTCATAATGCTAAGTTTGACTTGGCATTCTTTGAGTATCACTTTGGGTTTGAGTTCCCAAGATTTGAAGATACCATGTTACTACATTACATGTTAGACGAGAATCCAGGCACTCACGGCCTAAAACAATTATCTCTAAAGTATACTCCATACGGAGACTACGAGAAACCTATGTATGATTGGATGGCAGATTACTGTCGTAGAAACGGAATACTTAGAAACCAATTTACTTGGGACATGATTCCTTTCGATATCATGAAAGACTATGCAGCTCTTGACGCAGTATGTACTTTTCTTCTTTTCCAAAAGTTTGAAAAGCCTTTACTTACTAATCAAAGATTGTACGGAGTATACAGAGATATCCTTATTCCTGGGTGCAGATTCCTAACTGATATACAAGATATAGGTGTACCTTTTGATAGAATGAGATTAGAGAAATCTTCAGTACTTATGCAGGAACAGATTGATGAAGCTATTGCAACATTATATACTTATCCTGAGATTAAGAAGTTTGAGGAAATTACAAAGAAAGACTTTAACCCAAACAGTACTATGCAGCTACGTTCACTACTCTTTGATTACATAGGATTGACTCCTACTGGTAAGAAGACTGGCACGGGTGCGGATAGTACTGATGCGGAAGTCCTAAAAGAGTTAGCTGAAGAACATGAAGTACCTCAGTTAGTACTTGACATAAGACAGAAAGTTAAAATCAAGAGTACATATCTTGATAAAATTTATCCACAGCTCGATAGAGACAGCAGACTTCGTACAGGTTTCAACCTTCACGGAACAACATCTGGACGTCTTTCCAGTAGTGGTAAAATGAATATGCAACAGATTCCAAGAGACAATCCAATTGTAAAAGGATGTATCAAAGCTGCACCAGGCAACAAAATAGTTGCAATGGACTTAACAACAGCTGAGGTATATTGTGCGGCTGTACTTGCTAATGACAAGAATCTTATGAATGTATTTAAATCTGGAGGTAACTTCCATAGTAACATTGCGAAGATAGTATTTGACTTACCTTGTGAAGTTGATGAAGTTGCAAAACTATACAGTACACAGAGACAAATGGCAAAAGCTGTTACCTTTGGTATCATGTATGGCGCAGGACCGAAAAAGATTAGTGAACAAGTTACAAAAGACTCTGGTACTTACTTTAGTATGAATGAAGCAAGTGCTGTTATTAAAGATTACTTTGAGCAGTTTGCAGGACTCAAGAAATGGTTAGACGACCAGAAACAGTTTATACAAGACAATGCATTTATCTATAGCCATTTCGGAAGAAAGAGACGACTACCTAACGTTCGCTCTACAGACAAAGGAATTGCATCACATGAAGTAAGGTCAGGAATCAACTTTTTGGTTCAGTCAATTGCTTCTGATGTCAATCTTCTTGGTGCTATAGATACCCATAATGAAATTATCAAACGAAACAAGACGAAAGATATGAGAATCTTTGCCCTTGTTCATGACTCAATTCTTGCAGAAGTGAGAGAGGAAGATGTTGATGAATATATGGAAATAGTACAAACCTGTATTGAGAAAGACAGAGGTATATCCATACCAGGTTGTCCAATCGGTTGTGATTTTGATGTTGATGAAGATTACTCACTTGGGAAGTTTAAGGCTAAGTATGAATCTGAATGATGTTGAGTTTCCAGTCTATGTACTACACACTGATGAAGTAGAAAGATTGGATGGAATATTGTGGTGCGAGGGGCAGGTAGTAGATGATACTAATGTCTCTGGCTACACGATAGGACAACGAAGATTAAATACACCACATAAAAATTTGTATGACTTAAGACATATGATCGATAACTTTGTGGACTTATCAAGGCATAGAAGGAAGTTCTTTGTAGATTCAGATGGAAAGTTCTTTCGGTACGAAAAAAGTATAACAGCTAAATTATACTATAGTAAGATAACAAAAGTAATAGAAAAAGATATATTAACTCTCATATATGTAGAGAATGTACCTTTTCCTTTTGAACTAAAAAGACCTCCCGAGCCAACACAAAAATACGCAGGAGTACTGTACATAAAAGATATACCATCTTACTTGTACGAACTCTCAGAAATTAAGAAGAAAAATACTTGGAGAAAAGTATGAAAATAGTAATAGAAATAGATACTGATAATCAGCAAGATTTGGAAACAGTAGAAGAACTTTTAGAGTTATTGAGGAATTTAAAATGAATATATGGAGATTATGGGCAAAAAGTTTAGGGGAGAAAGTAGGTTATGACAGGGAAGCAGATATTGTGGCTATCTTTAGGAGTTTTATTGTGCTATGTAATCTTATTACTTGTTGCTTTATCGTAGCAAATGTGGTAAGACACTGGGATATAAATACAAGTACAGAAGTTGTAAAACTAAAGTGCTATTATACTTATCATGGTATCGAGCACTGCATAACAGAAGACGAGTTCAATGAAAGCAGTCCTAAGTAATAGGATATTCATAGAAGTAACTCAGGAATATCAAGCAAAGCTTGATGAAGAACTCACCTATAGTATACCGCCAAGACGTCCAACAGATCCACCTATCATCATAAAGAATATGGGTATAATTCGAGCAGGTTTAGTTACTGTACCTATCGGAAGAACGGATTTGATACCAAACGATTACGAGATAATCGATAAGCGGAATGATGTACCCATCAAAGGTTATGAGTTTAAGTTCACTTTACGTGATTCACAGCAATCGGTATATGACGACATCCAAGGCAGTGCTATAATTAACGCTTGGGTCAGTTGGGGTAAGACATTTACAGCTTTAGCTATCGCAAATAAGCTAAAACAGAAAACACTTATAGTAACACATACTGTAGCGCTACGAGCGCAGTGGGAAAAAGAGTGTAAGAAAGTCTTCGGGGTCTCGGCGGGTGTGATAGGTTCGGGTAGATTTGAAATCGATAGGGACATTGTCATTGGCAACGTGCAAACTTTGTACCGAAATCAAGACAAAATCGCAAAAGAGTTCGGTACTATTATATTAGATGAAATGCACCATGTATCAAGTCCAACTTTTACACGCATTATTGACTCTAACAAGGCTCGTCATAAGATCGGTCTGACAGGGACAATGCAACGTAAGGATGGAAGACATGTTGTATTTCGAGACTACTTTTCAAATACAGTATATAAACCACCAAAAGAAAACTATATGGTGCCTCGCGTAGAAATTGTACAAAGTGGTATACGCTTCATGGACGGAGCGAACATTGCTTGGGCTACTCGAATCAACGAATTAGCGTATGATTGGGAGTACCAAAACATATGTGCAGTACTAGCTGCAGGTTATGCTGCTAAAGGACACAAGGTTCTAGTAGTAAGTGACAGAGTTGACTTTCTGAAAAGAAGTGCAGCACTGGTAGGAGATAACGCAATATGCGTTACAGGAGACGTTCCTCACGAAGAGAGAGGGGAGATGATCAAAGAGATATTCCATGATAAAGATATCCTGTTTGGAACACAGAGTATATTTTCAGAGGGTATTTCAGTAGATTGTCTTAGCTGTCTAATACTGGGGACGCCCATAAACAACGAGCCTCTACTTACGCAGTTAGTCGGTAGAGTCATAAGATTAAACGAAGGTAAACCTCAACCAGTAATCGTAGATATTCACTTAGAAGGTCGCACAGCTAGAAAACAGGCAGGTGCGAGAATGGGATATTACATGAAACAGGGATATGAAGTTTCCTATCTATAGGACTGAAAAATAGTTCTTGACAAAAGGTTAGATTTTTGATATAATGTTACTCTATAATTGGAAAAAGATAAAAAGAGAAAGCAACGGAAGCGTCAATGATATTTTGACAATCCTACACATCTTGACATACAAACTGCCTCCAGTTAATAGGCATGATAGAATATACAAGTTCTGGCAAAAAAGTTTTCATGGGGATAGTTTCCTTGTGAATCCTGAGCCTTTGTTTATTCAAAGAAGGAGATATTCTGATAGCGAGATTGCACAGTACGCAGGTATCGCGTCACTACGCAACTATTACGAATATCAAAAAACGAAAGATACCACTCTAGACTTCCTTTACTTTAGTAGGGAAGACATAATAGAAAGCAACAGATTACTTTGGCTCGAAGGGGATCGTATTCACTTCAAGTTCGAGGAAATCAATAAAGGAGAAATAAAATGGCAATAAGTTTTAATCAAGCCAAGGGCGAAGCCCAAAAGAACAAAATCGATAGCTACCAATATGTAGAAGGCGATAATAAAATAAGAATAGTCGGTGACATGTTACCAAGATATGTATACTGGCTAAAAGGTGAAAACGGAAAGAATTTACCTTTCGAGTGTTTGTCATTCGACAGAAACACTGAAGCATTTACTAATGTGGAAAAAGATTGGGTAAGAGAATACCACCCAGAACTAAAATGTGGTTGGTCTTATGCAATTCAATGTATTCATGACGGTAAAGTCAAAGTCTTAAATCTTAAGAAGAAATTACTAGAGCAAGTTATGGTAGCAGCTGAAGATCTCGGAGATCCAACTGACCCTGAAACTGGCTGGGATGTATGCTTCAAAAGAGTTAAAACAGGACCGATGGCTTACAATGTTGAGTATCAATTACAAGCATTAAAATGTAAACCAAGACCATTAACTGAGTCAGAGCAAGAGTTAGTAAAAGATCTTAAGTCTATGGACGAGATTTTGACAAGACCTACACCAGACGCTCAAAAAGAACTTCTTGATAGATTAAGAGAAGGTGCAGATAACTCTACACCAGACGAGTCTATTAGTAACGAATTTGACATTAGTTAAGGCACATTATGATTCTATTTACAGCAGACTGGCATATTAAGCTGGGACAAAAGAACGTTCCTATGGCATGGGCATGCTCACGCTATAAGATGTTTTTTGAACAGATAGAAGAAGCTGTAGAGAAGCATGGGGTCACATTACATATCATTGGCGGGGACTTGTTTGACCGAGTCCCTTCCATGGATGAACTTACTTTGTATTTTGACTTTATTAAAAATACAAAAGTAGAAACAGTTATCTATGATGGTAATCACGAAGCTACAAGGAAACACAGAACCTTCTTCGATAATTTAATCAAAGTTACAAGTCAATTGAATCCTTTAGTAACTGTAATTACTGATACATACTGTAGTAGAGACTGGGCAATTCTACCCTATGCAGATTTGCACAAGAAGAATAGTATAGAAGATATAGATACGGAAATATTATTCACACATGTAAGAGGAGAGATACCTCCACATGTAGTACCCGAAGTAGATTTAGAAAGATTTGATAAGTTTAAAACGGTTTATTCAGGAGACTTACATGCTCACGAGAATACTCAAAGAAATATTGTGTACCCTGGAAGCCCTATGACTACATCATTTCATAGAAATATTGTAAAGACTGGTTACTTAATTATAGATAATAAATATGACTGGACATGGCATCAGTTCGAGTTGCCGCAGTTAATAAGAAAAACAGTTTTAACAGAAGAAGAGATGGTACAAACAGACTATCACCACACTATATATGAAATAGAGGGTGATGTATCTGATCTAAGTAATATCAAAAATAGTGAATTACTTGATAAAAAAGTTATAAAAAGAAAGACAGAAGCAACTCTTGTTCTTAGTAAAGAAATGTCTATGGAAGAAGAACTCAATGAATATTTGAGTTATATACTAGAGTTGAATGACGATAAAGTAAAAAATATTTTAGGAGTGTTTAGTGATTACGCTAAAGAAGTTGCAGTGGAGTAATTGTTTCAGTTATGGAGCAGACAATGAGTTAGATTTAACCGAAAGTATAGTAACACAATTAGTTGGTACTAACGGTACAGGTAAATCCTCTATACCTCTCATACTAGAGGAAGTTCTTTTCAATAAAAACTCGAAAGGAATTAAGAAAGCAGACATACCAAATCGTGAAGTCAATAATGGCTATGACATATCTTTGTCTTTTGATGTAGTAGATGACGAGTATAAAATTGACGTAGTTCGTAGAGGTAATATAAAAGTAAAATTCTATAAGAATGGAGAAGATATATCAAGCCATACAGCTACAAATACATATAAAACTTTAGAAGAGATTATTGGAATAGACCATAAAACATTTAGTCAGATTGTGTATCAAAATACTAATGCATCACTGCAGTTTCTTACTGCTACTGATACTAATAGAAAAAGATTCTTGATAGACTTATTGCAACTAAATAAGTATGTAGAATATTTTGAAGTATTTAAAGACTTAGCAAGAGCATCTGGATCAGAAGCTACCAGGTTGCAAGGTAAAATTGACACTATTGTAAAATGGTTGTCAGATAATAAAATGGATGATACATCACTATTATCAAAAATCGATTTACCATTTAAGTCGGAAGAGAATGAAAAAACTTTACGTTCTTATATGAGAGAATATGAAAATATCTCTGAAACAAATAAAAAAATTATAAAAAATAATTTTACAAAGGAACAGTTAGATGAAATCGACCTTAGCGCTTACAAAGAGCAACTAGAAGAGTACAATGAGTCTGTTGACACGGCGTCCTTGAGTAAAGAAATTACACTATCTAAGTATCAAATGAATGAACATAGAAGCTCTCTAAAAGAGTATGGAACTCTAAAAGGAGAGTGTCCTACTTGTCATCAAGATATAGACGAAGCATTTGTTCAACAACAAATTGAACATCATAGTGCAAAAGTAACACACTACGGAGATGCATTAGAAAAACTCACAGTGGAAAAACAAGAAGCAGATAGAATAAATAGAATTAGAATAATAGCAACTAGAAAAGTAGAAGAATGGGAAGATTTATTTAGAGACATAGACAATACATTGCCTATAGATATTTTAGA
>Ga0208434_1001259_pt1 | contig 10573 bp, 8 predicted proteins | sample 13_taG_FD_184086 | JGI IMG/M metagenome (GOLD analysis project Ga0208434, IMG submission 184086) | Marine viral communities from the Subarctic Pacific Ocean - 13_ETSP_OMZ_AT15268 metaG (SPAdes) (version 2) | ecosystem: Environmental > Aquatic > Marine > Oceanic | place: Pacific Ocean | collected... | reverse complement strand
TCCCACATTTGCATAAAATGTTCTATCTCTTTATTAGATTCTACTACAATCATCTAACAAATATAAGAAAAATAATTGGAATAACCAAATTATTTCTTATGAAATTGTAAAAGATTTGGTAAGTATAATGAAATCTTAGGAATAGTCTTAGATGCGATTCGTAAAGATTCTTTATTAGATTTCCTTACATCGATAGGGTCTCCAATTAATCGCCAGTCTAATGTAACTGAAATATAAAATGGGTTTTGTGAGTATGACCCAGCATCATCATTTGTAACTTCAAATATATTAGAGGAAGTATCATTTGATTTTTGAATGAAACTACGCTGTATATATCCTCTCTTATACTGAGTTTTTGTTATAGATGGTATTTCGGATGAAATTTTTATTTCATCATAATCAGATGATTTCAAAAGTTGTTTATATCTATCTATATTCATATTTAAAATCCTTTTGTATTTCTATATCCACCAGTCACCTCAGTAGTCCATTCCATTCCTTGTATTGTATGCTTTATACCAGTTACTTGAAAAAATCCATCATTATATTTTTTAGGGATTCCAATTACACCAAACTTATCTCCTCTCTTTATACCACTAATACCATGAATAGTAAACGAAAACTGAATTGGTAGTAATGGGGATATATCACTATACTTTCCAACATCACCCTTTGCTAACTTTAAAAGTTGTTTATCATCATATATTGCAACATATAAAGTTTTATTAACATCAAATCCAGAGCTGATTACTCTATCTCCAGTCTTAACTTTAAAGTTCCTTATATCTACTTGTGGATATTGTCCTAACTTACCTAAGAAGTTTAAGTAATTAGCCTCTTTACGTTGTTCTACTTCTTCTGCATTTGCTGTTTTAGGTGCACCTGGGTCTTGTGCATCTTCTGCTTTTCTATAAACTTCTCCTAAAATCTTATCTGTAAGACCAACTGCATTTAATCTTCCCACATTTGGTTGAGTTTCTTGATTTGATTTTATATTTAATCTACTTCCGATAACTTGATTCATCTTTGCCCCACTCATGTCTATTGATAAAGATGAATCTTTAAAAATTGAATTAGTACCAAGTAAACTAAATTTAAAAGGTGGTGGAGCTTCTCCTTTTGGTGTAAAGTTTACTTCTTTTATCGAAACAATACTATCACCTTTTTTTATTGTAAGACCATCTATTGTGATTTTGTTTGGGGCCTGAGTTTCTAATATTTGAAAATTCCATAAATCATTAACTGCAGATGACATTCCATTTAGTATTTGATACAATGCATCTTTTATAGTTATATTTGTACTATCTAAAATTCCAGCAGCAAAATCAAAATTTACATATAAATCATCTAATAACCCCCATGTAGACTTATCTTTGTTTAATCTGTTTGAAAAATCTACACTTTTTCCTGCAGCAGCTCCTCCAACTATATTTCCATTCACTACACTACCCTCATATGGAAATGATATTTTCAAACCATCACCTTTTATTGAACAATCTGCTATATTTCCCGTTCCAGATGGAACTGAAGTTAATGGTTCTTCTGATTTTTTAGCATTAATAAAATTAAATTTAGGTATTTGGGTATTTGGTATAAATAATTTACTTTTATCTGTACTAAACATCTTTTCAAATGCAGAACATACACAATCCGAAGAGTGTACTATCATAGAAACATTATTTTTTGAGCCAATTTTTAAACTTTTTAATTCTCTTTGATTTATTATTCTCATCAAAGTACCAAATCTAATGAATTTATTTTCATCAACAAGTGGAGTTCCTGCTGGTATAGCAATTCGTTTTCCATCACCATCACTTTCTTGTGTTGCACCACCACTATTAAAAAATCTACCAACCATAGTTCCATCTGCATTATCATTTACAGAATCTGCTATTCTTGGGTCAAAATTTATGTAATTTACTATACTAGAAATTGGAATGGGTCTAAGTGAAAAATCTTTTTTACTTCTTAATGATTTAATTTCAGGAGTTTTTCTACTAGATGGTAGTGCATTAAAACAAAGCATCCACCTTTTTTCTCCTAAGTCCAATCCATATCTACTTAGATTTTTATAATCAGGCTCTGGTTTTGGTTTTTTATCCTTTTCAGAACCAGCATTATCACCATTTACTAAATAAGATGGTAATTCCGTAAAACCAGTACAATTAACTTGAACAGTCCATGTATCGCCTTCAGAGGATAAACCACCACCTGTTATAAATCCTAAATAATTATCATACTCACCTTTACCTAATACTCTTCGTTTATTTACATTTGTAAAATTATTAAATTCAGAGATATTATCAGCAGTAAGGTCTTTTATAACACCTTTAATTCCATCAACAGTATTCCATCCCCATTCTAAAAAAATACTAAATCCTGGTTCTTGGAAATACTGAGCTACTAACTCCATTTGTTCTTTTGAGAAACATTTTATTTGAAAGCTGGCCTTTCTACTTAAATTACCAGCACCTTCATCAATTTCAATTGAATCAATTGTAGGAGATGGTCTATATCCTTGTCCTACTGATGGGTTTACTACACCACCTTCCCAAGTTGTACCAATCGTACCACTTTGTTTATCGTTTCCATAAATTGATGAAATACCTGCAGCAGCAAATAGTTTGAAATTTGGATTAGATACTATCGTTAACCCATCTCCTGCGGAAGATGAGACACCAGATGTTACCTTTACCCAAGCATTTAACTTAGATATGGCGTACGGGTTATTTTTACGATTTTTTAATTTCGTTTGAACGTACTCTTCAATATTTGAAAAATTTGGAAATGTTCCCATAACTGTTATTCACTAAAATTTACTAATATCTCAATATAGTTTTGTGGTATTCTTAAAATTGTACCATCCTTTAAACCAAATGGAGCATTATGTATGTTATTTGCAGATGCAATTATCCACCATAGTGATGAATCTTCATAGTACTGATATGCAAGAGTATCTAATCTATCACCCATTTCACTTGCTACATAGATATCATCATCTCTTAATGGAATTTCAGGATATATCTTAGAACGATATACAATCCTACCATCATTAATTTTTTTACTTTTGTTATTTTCGTATCTACTTGCCATATTATGTTGTTGGTGTAAATGAATAGAATTTTTTGGCTGATGTATTGTTTTTACTTAACAAAAATTTAACAGTAATTGCTACATCAGTAATAAATGGTAATCTATATCCTTTCATATCTATATCAGCATTTTCAGAAGTACCAGTTATTCTAAGTGCATCATCGGTTGTTACGTTATATTCTTTATCAGTTATATTCCAAGGAGTATTATCATCCCATGTATGAGATAAAGATTCTATAAATGATAATTTACCTTTATATAAATTACCAATTGTTAATTTAATAAATGGTGGAACTACTGCAGATGACTCATAATACCCTTGTGGAAATACTAATGAGTTTAAAAAGTTAATTTTATCCCACCCTATTTTATGTTCTTCTGCATTTAATGAATAAACTTTAAAATTAAAAGTTACACTTCGTTCTATTCCACTATATGTGTAATTACTGAATGGTGAACCAATAAACTTTTGGGAATCCCAAGATGGAGAAAGTGTTTCACTCAATCCACTTAATGTTGCTCTAAATTGTACTGTTTTATTTGTATGTACCGAAGTAAACTTTAATGGTACAAAATCCGTTTCATCCAAAGTTGTTCCATCACCTAATGTAAGAGTTTCACCTTCAAAGATATTGTTAGTATTGATAGTATCGGCTATTTGACCCATACCTCTTTTCTTTTCTATAAAATCATCCTTTGATATTGGGTATCTAACCTTACTTGCAAATGATTTACCCTTTCTATCAGGGTTTGAACTGAATAATATTTTATTTGGGGTATCTAAGTCTTTTAGAGCCTTTGAATACCTTCCACCTAAACCACCTTCTTCAGATATATCAACAAAATCTAATTTGTTAGGATTTGCATCAATCTGTTTATTATTATCTAAGCCTTTTCTAGTATCTGTACCTTTTGAGTTAACTCCATCTAAATCAACACCCCACATTGGCATTTCTACCTTTGGTGGTAATTTTAAATCAAATGTCTTAGAATACATTAAACCCTTTACATCTATTACACCATTATTATCAGCAGTTCTATTGATTTCACCAGGAATAGAAATACTACCATAATTTATTGTTGTATTTTTTAGACCTGCTAATGATGCCCCATTAAACCCAGTTGTAGGGGCTCCTCCAAATAATGCTCCTCTTAACTTATCTTTTCCTAATTTTATTGCACTACCTAATGCTTGTTTACCAATATCTTTTATATTACCACCACCTAAACCTTTTAAGAACTGTCCTAATGGTTTACCTTCACCAGCTTTTTTTGCAGCTTTTAAAGTTTGTAGATAATTTTTTTGAATTTGACCACTTTCTATGCTATCACCATTACCAGATAACACATCTTTAATCCTTTTATTAGTTACTACTTTGGTTGGTATTATTGTTTGTGGAATTCCTAAGAATTTACTATTAAGTACCGCATCTCTACCTTTTTTGATAAGACCACCTAATAATCCACCACCACCTACATCACCATTAGTAGCTTCTCTCATTGTGTCCAAAAGTGTAGTAGTTCTAAGTGTTAATCTTGGTAATTCAGTACCATAAATGAATGGCATTGATGCAGTTCTTATTAATCTAGCTCCAGTTACTTCTTCTTCTAAAAGAGTTTCACTTCCTTTAGCTCCTAAATTTTTTCTAGCTAATCTAGCCAATGACATACCAACTGTATTCACAAATGGGTCAGCTGCTGAAATACGAATATCTTTTGAATTTCTAATATCGTATGCTTCTTCTGCAGTCTTTCCACCTTGTGAGGGAAGTTGTCTATTTTTAAATAATTGTTCTAGTGTTGGCATATCTTATTTTATTGAGTATGTATTACTTCCTACCTTACTTACTCTACTTTGTAAAACAGATGTAAGCTTTGCACCATCCATATAAACATCAAAACTTTTATTTTCTATTGCTGCTACAACTCCTTTTAATCCCGTAGTTATTTGTTCACTTATAAACATTAATGATTCATCTTCAACAGATGATACTTCCGATGAACTACTATCATCTCCACCAAATGCACCAAATAACATTCCCAATCCTGCTCCTGCAATTCCCAATCCTAATAACGCTGGTAAAGCTGTAATACCCGCTAATCCTAATAATGCAAGAGAACCGGCTAATAACGTAAATGCAGAAGATAACATAAATAGTCCACCTACCATTGATACTAAACCACCTAATATTGGTGCAATTTCACCAAAAGTTTTAAATCCACTTGCTAATTGATTAATACCAAACCCTAAGGCGGCAACAGCGGCTCCTATTAAGAACATTCCTGCAGCTGCATTCAATATAAGAATAGCTTGTGGACCTGTGAATAACGCTCCCAATCCCATCATCGTAAGACCTAATAGTACTATACCAGCTACTGCCATTCCTATTTCTGGTCCTCCAACAGTTTTAAATTCTTGTAATGCCTTTCCAAGTATAAAGAGTGAACCTGCAATTAAAACCATTGCTGCTGCCCCTTTAAGAACTGAACCCATATTTACTTTAGACATCGAAGACATGATTCCACCTCTTCCGGCTGGATTAGCGCTCCCTTTTAACGCACCACTTACACCACCACCAGTACCAACGTTACCAGCTACTGATTCGGTTGCTGAACCTGCTATGGAGGTTGCCGCTCCGGCTGCTTTCTTCCCTAAACCAAGGAAACCTTTTAGTTTACCTAATGTTTTTGAAATACCACCACCAAATGCTGTCCAAGTTTGACCTGCCTGAGCTGACATTGTTAGGAATCCACCAGCCCAACTCATCATTTTAGGTCCAACATCAGCTACTATTGCTTTAAGTGATTCTCCTATATTAGAGAAATCACCATTCATTAATTTAGATACGTTTTGTGCTTTTTCTTGGTTGATTGCCATCTTTCCAAGTTCTGCAACTGATACACCTAATAAATCTGCGGTAGCTTTCTTTTGGAAGTAATCCATTTTGTTAAATGCATCAATCCCACCAAGTGAACTTAATGTTTCTTTCATCATACCCTCTAAGTCACCTTCCATTGCTAATTGTCTAGCCTTATCAAGATTAATGTTTTTACCTAACATTGCTCCTAATTCTAATTCTTTGGTAATAGATGATTCAAAATCAAGTAATCCATCTGCTATACCACTAATTGTACTCATATTACTACCTAACTTAGCAGCATAACCAGCAGCTTGTAATATATTTTTACCACCATCTTTTCCAAATAGTGCAAACTCTTCAGTTGAACCAGCAACATCACCCATTAATTGAGAAACTGGTATGTTATTCATTCTAGCGAATTCTCTACTACCAGCTGCGAGATTACCAGCAGTTTCTAATGAACCACCATTTAACCTAGCTAAAGAACCACTTAATGTTGCTGCTTCGGCACCACTAATACCTAAATTATTAGCCATTAAGTTAGTTTGAAGTTGTGCTCCAAATGTAGCATCTTCCAATCCACCCATTTCGGCAGATAGTGATTTTAGAGTTTGTGCAGAATCATCAAATGCAAAACTTAATACAGTTGCACTACCAGCTGCTCCACTTAAACTTTCACCAACTTGCCCTAATTCTTTATTTACTTCGGATAGTTTACCAAGAAACTTTCCACCACCTATTAATAGTAATCCAGTTATACCGTTTGCACTTTTTAGATTAGTAACAAATGTTTCAGCAGTTTCTGTTATAGCTTGCATTGAAGATTTTAATGCATCTTGTGCAGCTTCTATCTTTTTCATAGACGCAATCTCATCTTCTGTAAGATTTGAATTATCTATTGCTATTTTATTTTGTTCTTTTAAATTTTGAAGAACTTTTGTATTTCCATGAAGCCCCTTAGATACAGACTTCATCTCCTCATCTCTTAAACTAACTAATGCTGCTCTTTGAACTGTCTCATCTGCAGATAACTCACTTATTTGCCTATTAATACCTGATATTTTAAGTGCTGATTTTTCTTGTTCACTACCTGCTGCGAATGTATCTTGTTGTAATTTTAATCCTTTTCGTTGAGAATCTTGTAAATTTTTATAAATACCAGATATAGAACCTATCGATTGTTCGGCACCACCATATGATTCAAGTGATGTTTGGTTTACTTTTTTAAGTTCTTTACCTAATTCAACAATTTTTTTCTTTTGGTCATCAACATATTTGTTGATTTTAAGTTGAGTAAGGACAGTAGATTCTCTGGCTCTGTTAATAGAACCTTCAACTTGTTGAATCTTTTTTAAGATTTCTAATCTATCCCTATCGTTGGCCATTTATATTCTTATTTATTTAGAATATTTCTTTATGAGTGCATCTATATCTGCTTTCTCTTTTCTAATTTTTTCCATTTTATCAGTAAACTCTTTTGGTAATCCTCTATCTGATGCTTTTTTTATCATTCTATCAGCTGTACCTTTTTTTAGTCCATCGAAAAAATCCCCTATAAATCTAGAAGCCATATTTAGTTCATTTATTTTCTTTTTTGACATGAGTAATCTGTTTATAGTTTTATACTCTTATAAATATTGGATAAAAAAAAAAGTAAGGATTATTTTCTAACCCTTACTTTTGATTGTCTTTCAGCCTTTTTATATTCAGCTGATTCTTTTTTCTTTAATTCTACTAATTTCTTAAAATAGAACTTTCTCCATTGTATTGGCATGAAGTAAACATCTCTCCAAGTAAATCCATTACCAAAGTTAACCATTTCCCAAATTTGGTTATGAAGTTGAATTGAGTAGTTATTCGGCAGGGTAAAAAAACCCGGCCCCAAAGGGAATATCGAGTGCCTCCTCCTCACCCGTTAACTCCGAAGTGAAGTTAAACTTTAAATCCATATCTGGACTGATTTCTTTAACGTATTTTCTAAATGCTTTAGTATCTAATGCTAAGAATGAGTTTTGTACCCACTTAGTAATATGTCCTCTATCGTTATTACCATCTACTGATTGAATCATATACTTTAAACGAGTAGTTACATCAAATGTAGCATCTCCCTTTCCCTTATACAATCTAGCCAATGCTTGGTTTTCTTTTGTAATTTCAGCTTCATCACCATGTGTTAAAAGTTTAAACTCTAATTCAGTTCCACTTTTTGGTAATTTAAATTTATAAAGATTTTCAGAATTTAGTAATTCCTCATTAAAATCTTTAGTTTTTACTTTAGATAAGTCAATAGTTACCTTTTGCTCTTCTAATGTAGATGGGTCAGTTATCTCTACTTTGTATTCAGGTCCATAACCCAATACTCTAGTTGCTAATAGAATAGCGTTCTTATCTCCAATTAGAATATCATTGATATTAACGTCTGGTTCTACAACTACTGATTCAAATAACTTATCTAAAACTACACCCTTTTTAATTAAGGATTGTGATGCAAGAATATCTTCTTCTCTTGCAGTCATATACTTAATTTCAATATTTCCTTTTTTTAGGGGATGTCCTTCTGGGTATCCCAAACCTTTAGATGGTAAATCAATTACCTCAGTTGGGAATTCAAATTTATTTTCGCTCATAATTTAACCTTTATTAGTTGTATATATAAGTATATCGAAAACAAAAAGTTATAAAATAAAAAAGGTTCTCACTAAGAGAACCTTTTCAAAATATAGATAGTAGTGAATAATATCTTAAAATTCTAATATTGCGTAATCGTAAGAAAGGGTTAATTCGATATCAGCAGGGTCATTAGAGTCAAATGATAAATCATTGAAGTTAGCTGCTTGAATAAATGCACCTTTCAACTTCCATTGTTCGATTTTATCTCCAACAGGTCCTAACATATAGAAATCAATATCTTTTTTGTAGAAATCAGCGTATCCTTTTCTACCAGTTAAAGATTCATATCCTAATCTTACCCATTCCATTACTTGTTGAGCGCCTGAAGGTACGATTGGGTCATACATTGTTATTGTAATGTCTTGCCATTCTCCCTTACCTTGTAGTTTTCTATAAGTGTTGATGTGGTCTAATTTCACCGTCTCAAAGTTTATTGAAGGTCTACTTGCAGCTTTTATAAGGTATGATTGAATTCCATCAATCTCCATTATATACCTGTTCTTCATCTTCGGTTCGAAGTTGGTGAACATCATTTCGTTAAATTCTAATACTTCTGCCATTTTTTTATTTTCCCTTTTATACTAATAAATATTAGTTATTCATTTTTTTTGTTTATGCCGAGAACGATGCTCCAGTTGGTAAGATGTTGAAATCAATTACAATGAATTCAGCCGTCTTAGCCGGTTGTAAGAATATCTGTCCAGCAAGTATGTTTCTATCAACCACATCAGGTCCGTTGTTAGATTCATCCATAACTACTTTAAATGCATACAATCCTTGTCTTTGTTGTATTCCTTCTAAATAAGGTTGTACAGTATTAATGAATCTACCTCTTGTCTGAGCAGTATTTTGTTCAAATACTAAGAATCTAGATGTAGAAGCAACAAACTTTTTAACATTGATTAATAATCTTCTAACATTAATTCTATCTAATGCCGAAGCCTTATCTTGTAAAGTCTTTTGTCCAAATGCAACGATACCTTGTCCAGGGAAAGAAGCAATAGGATTTACTTTGTTTTCATATAAAGTATCTCTTTCAGAGTGTGTCAATCTATTTAATACACTAACTGCTCCAATAATACCTCCTCTATTAAGACCTGCAGGAGCAAACCATTCTGCCGATATAGCATCATTTGCTGCGTATACTGCTGGAAGTAATACCGATGGTGGTACTGAAACTAGTTTATTTGTATTAGAGTCTACTGTCTTAATCCAAGGGTAGTAAGAACCTACATAGTTTGAATCAATTGCATTAGCCTGAGATGTTACTTGTGTTATTGTATCGTTTACTCCAGTTAAATCAGAAATATAGAAACAATCTTGTCTAGCCTCAACCATATCCAATACATCAGTTGTAACTGCAGGGTGTAGTCTTCTTACAATACCTGGTGTTACTACCATGTTAATATCATACTCATCTGCATTTGATATAGCATTTACAGCTTTTGCATATGCCTTAGAACCAAACTTAGTTGAGTCAGTTAAATCAAATCCTTGTGAATTTCCAGTTGAAATAGAAGAACCTAAAGCGATTTCTCTATTAGGACTCATTCCATCAAATCCACCTTGGAAACCTAAAGAGAATTGTCTCTTAATCATGTCTGATGAATCAGAACCAGTCATTTCTAATGTTAAACCAACTCCACTTACATTTCCATCAAATCCAAATACTACATTTGAACCAACTCCTACACTTTCAGGTAGAGGTTTCATATAGTTAGCGTTATCATCTTTTATACCAATTGATTCAAAATCAAATCCAGCATAAAATTGTGGGTTACCAGTTGTGTTATCTATTGAACTAGTTTGGAATACAGCTGTTGGAACAATAGTTTCATCAGTTGCTTTAATTGGGTTAGAATAAGCTCCATGTCCAAATGGTGCAGCAGATACAGGATAAGAACCTTGCTCTCCTACTTCTACTCTAATATACTTAGAGTTGTTTATCC
>Ga0208434_1001258_pt1 | contig 10575 bp, 23 predicted proteins | sample 13_taG_FD_184086 | JGI IMG/M metagenome (GOLD analysis project Ga0208434, IMG submission 184086) | Marine viral communities from the Subarctic Pacific Ocean - 13_ETSP_OMZ_AT15268 metaG (SPAdes) (version 2) | ecosystem: Environmental > Aquatic > Marine > Oceanic | place: Pacific Ocean | collected... | reverse complement strand
TCATCTAAGTTGAGATGTATATCTTTTTCTAATGGGTCAGCTATAGCATTTATTTGTTGCATCGCAATCTCTATAGCATCCCCTATAAAATTAGTAGGTTGACTACCATAAGTTCTTATTTTACGTCTTATAAGACCTGCTATAGTTCTTATTGCAGCATCGCTTCTAGTAAGAAACTTACCTCTAGCATCTCTAAGCCTAACAGGCTTTGATTTTATCCAATCTACTAATTCATCCACATCGGGAACTTGCTTAGTACCCTCATCTACTTTCTCTCCATAGCTATTACCTGTAACCCCTAATGAAAAAGAACCTCCGCTTGTAAATTTATTTAGCCTTGCTTTGGTCATCTTAACTCTAAGGCTATTAGCTAAACTTCCTGTGGAATCTATAGGTTCGTTTATGGTTCTACCGTTTGGAAATGACTTTGTAGGGGGATACCTACGTTGTCTGTTCCTGCCAATTTCTATTTTAAGGAGCTTGATTAAACGCTTGGAAAAACCAAACATATAAGCCTCTGTGTTGCGTAATTTCAATCTACTTACAGACATGATGTACCATCAGCGTTAATTAGTGCCATATCATTATTAGGAACTTCTATATTGATAACCATTGACCAACCAGTGAGCAAGTTTTCAAACCTATCTTCGAACAGACTCGCAGTTGCAGTTTCATTAAGTTCATAATCGTTTGTTTCCATGCCACCTCTACGAAGTGAGCTTTGCAATCCATTAATAACAGTAAGCATTGAATTAAGGATATCTTGCTTGTTATCCAAACCAAGATGAGGTTTTGTCTTATCCTGCTTATCATCTTTATCTTCATCTACAATATCCATAACTATAATATTCATAGAGAAAGTCATCTTAAATTCATCAAACGTTACATCATTGACGTTTACATGGGATAGTGGAAATATCGTTTGCTTAGACAAATCCACTTCCATTATATCGCCAAATGTAACAGTATTGATATTATTATTGCCAATTAAATAATTGTAGATGTTGTCAATAAGATTATAGTATGTTTTCATTATTTTTTATATGCTTTCTTAATCATTTGAGCCTCTAACTGATTCTTCTCCTTTTCAAATACTAAATAGTTTAAACACTTGAAAAGCTCTTGTGAGGTAACGTCATCGAATTTGAGGACATCTCCTTTAGCAAGTGCGTAAATTGACTGATACCAACCCCACTTTGAGCTAAAGTTTCCTTGAGCTGAGAGGTCTGTGGATTCTTCCGCATCTCCATCTCCATATAATTCAGGGTAGCTAGAGACAACTCCTTCCCTAAATCGTAAAAAAAAACCATCGCCCCCATTACAACATCCATTGGCATCTCTTTTATGAGATTCTGAATGTCCTCATTTGGAGAGTAAGGAGCAATGGTATACTTATCCTTAGATTTGAAATTAACTGGTCGGAAAAGCACTGCCATAGCTTTGTGCATTTGTTGCCAATCAGAAATAAAGTTTTCTAAGTCTATGTATTCTCCAAGTGAGATATCGTCAAGTTTAGGGATAAACCCCATTTCAACATCAAGAAGATTAAAGTGCCTAATCAAACTAGGTTTTTCTTTAAATGCTTCTCCAAGGATATTTATAACCTTCTCTGCCTCTACCATCGGTATCTGTTCTACATCACGCAATGTAATGTTACAGAATATTTCAATGAGCTTCTTATTTAGAAATTCATCTGCTCCCTCATTTTCATCTGATACCTTAATGTACTTTTGGTATTGCCCAAGAGTAATATCATTTAGAGTTGTTGGAACTTCTAACTCAATCTTCTTTCTCATATATTATAATAATTAAAAATCAATAAAATGTACCTTAATAAATTGCAACTGTCTAAATGGCATATTAATATATATAGTTATATATATATAGAGTTACACTGTATAGAGTTACTCTATGTGTATACCATGTTACTCTGTGTGTATACTGTGTTACTCTGTGTGTATACCATGTTACTCTATATAGTGATATATTACTTGAAATAAAAATAACTTTATACATCTATATGCCAAATAGGCACGTGCAATTATTTATTGTATTTGTCATGGAGAAAACAGTATAGCTCCCAGTATTTCATCTGGGAATCTTCAAAGGAATATCTTACATCGCTTTTGGTGATGTTGCCAAATAGATTTACTTCGATTTGATAATCTTCTTGATTATACCTCTTCGGCACTAAAGAAACCTTGATGTTATTATCTAGACACCATGAGCAACACTTCCATTGGTCTTTTCTGTAGATGCCAATAAAAAGTTCCTTTTTCTTTTTAGCTTTCCTCATGGGTATTGCTAAGATACTAAATAAATATTACTAATCCAAGTGGCAGGTGCAAAATGTGTTGTGTGTAGAGAGTAGGTTAATAAGCTGCGGCACTCGGCTTTCCGTCAGAGTCCCCTTCAAATAAGCCTCTCTAACGAACGATAATTGTCTCAGTGGGGTCTATATACCAGAATTATATAAAAGTCTCTTAAAACGGCTGTAAATAGCCTTAAAATGGATGTGAGGGCATAGGAAGCTACCTATCCACCCTCTTTTTAATTCTCTTTTATTGACTTTCAACCATTTACCAAAATATAGGGTATAAAAAAAGCGCCCTAAATGAGCGCTTAAATTTAATTAATTAGTAGTAAGGTTTAATTTATTTCGGGTAATCCAAACTCATTTTGAGTAATATTCAAATCCAAAGGAAAACCGCAGGAACTACAAATAAAATTATTTATTTCATTGTCAAGATTACAAAACCCACACTTTAAATTATCATTAGTAATACTTTTGTTAAGTTCACTAATAAACTTTTTGCTTTTTCTGTTGTATTGAAATTGTTCCTTATTTGCCATGAGTTAAAATTTACCAATTAATCTATTGTAAAAATCTTTGTCCTGTATTGCTACTTTATTAATATCACCTATTATATCGACTGCCCGTTCCATGCTTGAAACGTTGCAACCTGACTTTATTAGCTTATTATAATAGTTATCAAAATGCTGTAAATTTCTAAAGGTTTTAATTGTAGTAACGGTTTTTCCGTTGCTCATTGTATAAGATATTTTTTTCCTGAATTCCATGTTAATAGTTTTTATAGGGTTTTAGTCTGTTTTGATAATTAGCTTTTTTATAGTTTGTGTGTAGGTTATGAAATAGAGTATATTGAGCGTGAAAAAGCATATCCATACCACACCCCGAAATACTGCCTTTTGGGCTCACCCCTGCCAGTTTTAATAGTTTAGGGTCTCTAATGGTTATTAGTTTATTTTTGTAGATGTAAGCAAGTTTTATTTTTCTACTCATTCCAGACCTACTCACAGAAACAACACCCGCATAAAATCGCCCCTTTAAAAGTGCGTTTTTTATTTTGGTGAGTTCCTTTAAAATATATTCTTTTGAGTGTTCGATGTACTGGAGTTCCTCATTCTTTGTGATTTCCTGAGCTAGTTTTTTAATATGTTTTGTTGTTTTCATGATTATGAATGTTTAATGATTAATGTAAATAAAGCTAAAAAAATTAGCGTTAATAAAATTTTGCTTACTGTGTCAATTACTTGGATTAGTTTGTTTTGTTTCATTGTTTTAAATTTTAGTTAATAGTTAATTTTTAGTTTTCTAAACAGTCCCCGCAAATATCACAAAATTCGTGTTCTTCTGTTGACATTAGTGAATTACATATTTCGCAATTCATTATATAATCATTTTGATTTAATCCGTTTTGCATAATTTTAATTTTTAGTTAATAGTTGATTTTATAAAAGTGAGCCTTCTACAAATAGTCGGTTCTTTCATACCCTTTCGTTGTGAAATTTTCGCTCGTTTCTTTATGTGTTCCTGCTAATAATATTCTGTCTTGGTCGCTAAATAGCTCAAAAGCTCACTTAATGCCGAAATGTCAAATAACGTATTCACCCGTAAAAGTAGAAAAAAAGGTAAACCAAAAAACTATTCTGGCAATTTTAACAAAACTTTAACATATTAAAAATTATGTAAAATAGGCAACAAAAAAACCCCCAAAAAAGGGGGTATTGAATTCACATTGGGGGGTATTGAATTCACATTTAAGGGTATTGAATTTACACCTATTGAATTTATTTTATTCTCTTAACTTCTCTGGTGCGATAATTATAAACTTCAATGATTTCCTCTTTGATTTCACTCTCATTGTTATATACATTTAGTCTCCTGCTCTCTGCTTTATATCTAAGAGTATCTATATCGAAATTGGAATTACTTATCATAACACTTTTCAACGCTCTCACGAATTTACTCTGAGTTGCTTTAATCACGATATCATTCATAACCATAGCATTTTCTAAAACTTCAGCTCCAAGATTTTTGTCAATAGTATATGATTTATCTCTTATTGCCTTAGATGAATTTGCACCTGTTTTAAAAAAAGCATCATTGATAGCACCTTCTGAAAATGTATGACCCCATTCCTTGTACATATTTAAAAGTTCAATAAAATTTACATTTCCATGTTCAGCTAAGTTGTTTACTCTTGCTCTGATATCCCAATTCTGACCCACATTATTTACCTCCTCTACATCGTTAGATATATAATCATGGGCTATAACATAATGAATTTCCATTCCAAGTTCTTCTAAAGCTAATAGTCTATGTTGACCATCAATAACCTTAAAATCTTTAGTTACTAGAATAGGCATTATAAGACCTCTCTTTTGAATTGCTTTCTTTATTGCTTTTAGATTAGCTCTCTTAATAGCTCTATTATAATTAAAGAACTTAAACAAGCCATAATCCTTAGTAGTTCCTACTTCAAACTTTACATTTGTTTTGTTTTGTTTTTTGAATTGGACTAATTCTGATAGCCTTTCTTGTGTTTGTTGTAATGATAATGATTCCATTTTTTTATTATATTAAATTAAACTAAATAACTAAGGGGATTATCCCCTCTTGAGAAATAAGTGCCATCCTCTAAAAAGAGGAAATCACCTGCTTCAAATTTACTTCTAAGGTAATCCTCACTTATATAAGTATTTGCTTCCTCTCTACAGGCTCTCAGCCACTCGTTAAAGCATCTTTTAAGGATTGTGTTGGGGTTGAGTTCATTGTCCTCATAAACTGCCTCCCTAAGCTCTCTAAATAGGTGGACGTCTGCAAAGTATCCAGTGAATAGTCCATCGGTCTTAGATAGGTTTTGAATTATCTCATGCCAATCAATCTCTTTGTACTTCCATTGGGGTTTGAATGTACAGTAACTCTCTTGATTTTCATCATAAAAATCTATGTCAAAATAAGAAATCTTAGCTTTCACTATATCGGCAAATTCAAATAGACTATTTATAGATTCATCGGCATAAAAATAACCTGCTTTGATAGTAGCTTCTGTCTCATTGTAGAGAGCCTCAATCTGAGACTCCCTACTGAGTTGGTCAAATCTAAATAACTTGTCTATACCTCTCATGATTCCATCTGTATCCTATCTGCGTATTCACACGCTTCATTGTATAGGTTTGAATTATTGTCGTAAATGTAATCTGCAAATAAATCAAACCATTCTACTTTTGATTCTTTAATCTGTTTTAATCTATTTTCTTGTTGTGTTTCCATTATAAATCTATTTTAATTTTATCCATTATCGCTGACTTGATTTCGTTTCTGTTATCCCAGAACCATTCATGCCATTCTCCCCTCACTGATGAGGTATTAAGATATTCATCTATAATGTACGATAGATTATTCTCTATCGAATCTAAGGTATCTCCTACTATCTCTTCAAAGATATCTCCTTCTGTGTTGTTTGTTGGGTCTATCATGCGTTCCAGATATCATGTATTAGTTTTACTGGGTCTTGTTCTTCCTCACTCCAACACTTCATGATTTGTTCTCCAGTAGAATTGTCAATGTAGAATGTGTATTTACCAAATTGGTTTTCTATCGTAATATAACAAGCCTCTGGGCTTCGTTGTGTGATTTTCATTGTTGCCATAATTACCTTAGTTTTAGTTTTGTTAGTTCGTTTTTTATCATGTAGATTGAATCATCAATATATTCCATCCTGTGGTTTTCGTCATCAAAATCATCACTTGTCACTGAATCTTTGATTTCATTAAGTAAATAGATAATTTCGTTTCCACAATCACCAAGTTGCATTGCATCTAATATAGTCATAATTACTTGTTATTAAAGTTAAACGTTTCACCTTCTATCTTAATCCAGATAAGTTTACTGTAATTGATAAACCTGTAGGAACGTTCCTCCATTCCTTTAGCAAGTAAATTCATATCACACACTGGGATAAGGTTAGCGGTAATTGGGTCAAAGGATAAACCTTTGCCTGTAGTGTGTTTTACAACACCAGTTCTACAGTTCATGGTTCTAATAGAGCCATCCTTCTTAACGAACTTGGCAGAGAATACTTTGCCTGTCGATACTTTGTTTAAGATTTCTTGTAGTGTAATCATAATGTTTATTGTTTTAATTCGATTGCAAGATAGTAATTATTTTGCAACTGCCAAATATTTAAACAAAAAAAACATATAACCATATATTGGTTAGAAAAAGACCTTATTATCTGTAACAAAAAAAAGAACCACCCTTTCAGGTGGCTCTCTAAACAAACTATTAACTAAATAAACAAATGAAACAGTCAAATCTATAAATTATTTTTGACTCCACCAAATTTATTTTACAATATACATTCCTTTAGGTACTGAACGAGTCAACATATACTGTACAGCATAACGTAATGAATCAATAAGGTGGTTATAAGTATCAATAGGTTTTATGCCATTTACAGCCCAAGCATAGTTATTGAACTCTTTGATTAAATTCTCTCCCTCTATATTTATAGTATAGTCTTGCATCAGTGCAATACCAGACAGGATACTGCCTTTCTTTTTTATCGTAGGGCTTAGATTCAATCCTCTGGTGGATAGTTCTGCAATAAGCCTAGGCTCACTATTATCGCAGATAATTAGTTCCTTTCCTGCGTGTCTGATACATTCATCATATAAATTAGAAGTAACCAATCCCTTTTTATATAAATATTCTTTTGCCCAGATTATTTTTCTATCTTTGTCAATGGCAACCTTTACAAGGGCTGAGGCATCTCTGGAGAATCCCCAATCCAAGCCCCATGCCTTTAAATCTATACCCTCATTGAATTGCCCAATCTGCCAGTCAGTGAAGATTACACCCTCTGCTTTCTGTAGCCAACCTCCCATTATCTGATGCCTAAACTTATCAGGTCTGCGTACCTTCATCTCCTCCAGTTGATTCACGAATGACCCGCTTAAATTCTCAACGTTATCTTGGTAGGTGGTGTGGATATAATTCACATTATTCTTCTGACCATTGAATCCATCTGGTATTTCCCTGTTCTGGTAGAACCTTTGGTATATCCAATGTTCTTTTGTAGTAGGGTTTAGGATTAACAGACATCTGTTCTTTACACCTTTGGCACGAATAGAATAATCTATCTTATCAAAGCTTTCCTCATCATTCAATTCCTCAGCCTCATCCAATACAAAAGTATTGACACCACTAATAGATTTAAGTTTGGCAGTCTGGTCTCCACTTGCAGTTTTAATCCCTGAGAAGTATATGGAGCTTCCTGTTAGATTGTTTATAATCTCATATTTAGTTATAGTGAAGTGTTCTATAACTCCCATCAGTTCTAGCTTCTCAATAAATTCAGGGATGATACTCATACTCGCTGAACTCATTGTGTAACGAGTGAACAAGACTTTGTTGTTCTTTTCATAAGTGAGTAACACCAAGAACACTGTTACTGCAAAGGATTTACCTGAACCCCTACCTCCAGTAATCACACTGTATCTGCTATCTGAATCGAACAGAGATTGGTATTTAGGATTTAGATTTACTTTATCCAAGATTTCTTTTTATATATCCATTCATTAATTTCTTTTATTTATATTATATAACGATTTATACTTACTTTTATTTTTTACGTTCTTTTGTTTCTGTTTATGATAAATCTGCTCGAATTCATCACATGGAATAAACTTTATTTTATCTTTATTCATCCTTCTTATCACGTTTACCCCAAACCTCAGATGCAGGTTTTACATAGTATCCTAATATTGGATTCACTAAGTAATTCCAAAAATCCTTTGGGAAGTTCTTTGGGTCTCTAATCTGTTTTGCTCTCGCCATCTTCTTCTGGTGTTATATCTATTGTCTTAGGTTTACTAAAGTCTATCACTGGGATATTAACCTTGGTGTCTATATTTATATTCTGTTGTTCTTTTGGTCTGCCATATCTATACTCAAGCAACCATTTCATGTGTTGAACTGAGCCATCCTTAGCTAATTTGGCAACCTCTATCCAAGCCTTCTCCTCACTGCCAAAAGCTTTCTTCATGGCATTGAGGGTCATCCCTGCTATATCTTTATCGGCAGTCTTACGAGGTCTCCCTTGTCCTCTGGAGATACCTTTGACAGCACCGTTATTACGTCTGCCATCAACCTTCCTTTTCATTGGTCTTTTTTCTTCTTCATTATCCATGAGAAACCTCCAATCCTTTAACACGTTTCAATTCCTTATCTACATCTCTAAATATATGGATGAGCTTCCTGTGTTCGAATACCAATTCTTTATACTTCTCTCTGTAGTAACTATCAGGCTCAAGATATTTCTTAGGGTCATTTGTCAGCTTGTTAAGTATTCTTGATATTTTAGAGTAAGCCTTTATAAACTTAGAATCATAAAGTAACACTACCTCTTCCATAGTTTTAACCCCATGAATTACCGTTGCATGATTTTTATTTATCTCTTTGCCTATATCAGAATACCCAAACGAAGTATAGTCTCTTGCTAACTTATAATATAAGTTTCTGACATAAACAACCTCCCTTATCCTTGTTGCCTGAGATATATCTATTTTAAATTCACTTTCTACTAATTCTCTAATCTGTGATAATTCCATTTATTTCTCTTTTAAATTCAACGTAAGCATCTACAACACCCTGACAACATTCGTAGTTTTCAGTCTCCTTATAGAATTCCAAAAGGTATCTTATGTCTTCTTCGAACAAAACACCCAACCTAAGTGAATGAAGTATGTCGTTAAAACATTCTTGCTTATCTAAATACATTTACTTCTCTAAAAATAAAACTACTAATAACATTACAATTCCTGTTATGTAAAAGATAGTTATCGTTTCAAATATCATATTTTCTATAATATACTGTTAGTTCTTCTCCTTTTTTTATAGGTCTCACGGTGTATAGTAGACTCTCTGTTTCATTATCTTTTATAAAACAGTTAGGACTATCGCTATGGTTTATAAACCCTCCTAGAGGCGTTCTAATTAGTTTCTCAGTATAATGATGGGTTACTCCAAAACAATGCCCTGCTACAATCTTTTCCGTAGCAAACACACCTTGTCCATGTATACTGCTATTTCTTATCGTTAATTCTTCTGGCAAAGGTCTATACATTATATATCTCCTTCTAATTCGTAGTCGTAAATCTCCTTGTTCTTTTCTACAAAATATTCATTGTAGACATCCACAGCCTGTTCAACGTCATATCTACCTGCATTGAAAGACCTTTCGCTTACCCCATAGAATCCAATGGTCGCTGTAGTTTTGTCGATAGCTATAAAAGTAAAATCCTCATAACCTACATCAAATAACTTGCAGTAAATGTAAGCCTGACATCTATAAAGATATTCCCTTGCGGAGTATTCAAACTTATTTATGTTTCCTGTAGTTTTTAAATCTACTATATATCCATCCCCTAAGACATCAGCCTTAGCTCTGAATGGCATCCCAAATAGATTACCGATAGCAGGAACTTCCTTCTGGGTATGTTGCATTATATCAACAGCTCTTGAATTATTGTAGAACGATTCTGCCAATCTCTCTACCTGTTCCTTCTCACTCATAGTGAATGGTCTTGGGTGTTCCTTTAGAGCTTCCTTAAATACGTTTGTATTTCTACCCTTTATATCCACGAACACCTGCTTCTCATATACATGAGGTTCTAGTATCGCTGTATGGAATAGCCACCCAAATTCAAATGCAGGATTAGTTTTAGAACCAACCAACAAAGAATCCTCATAGGCTTTTGGCGAGTCTAGTAGTTTCTTTACAGAGCTACTAGATAAGACGTTTCTCCCTAGGTACTGATAATAGAATTCATCATCCATCATCTTCTCTAGTAATTCTGATTTAGACCAGACCTTGTTGTCTAAGGTTGTTATACTTTCTTGCATAATCGTTTTTTGATTGTTCATATTCTTGTTCCATCCAATGGAGTTCTGCTCTCTGTGATTCTAAGAACCACTCGTACTCTAAAAGTTCTTTAGTCTTTCCCATTACCTTACGTATTTTAATAGTTTTCTAATTATCTTTTCTATTGATTCTTTAATGAATGATAGTGGAGATTCTACAATGTAGTAAACCAACACTACCAATCCTTCAAATATCATAAAGAATATAAGAAGCAGGAATATGATAAATAACTTGGGGAGGTTGAATATTATCTTCATGCCTTATTGTTTTAAACAAAGCTATATAAAAAAATAACCAATCACAAAAACTTTAACACTTTATTGTTTAGGGTCAAAGTTCCCCT